>Ga0066376_10004925_pt1 | contig 11502 bp, 10 predicted proteins | sample Knorr_S15_td_Bot_FD_77009 | JGI IMG/M metagenome (GOLD analysis project Ga0066376, IMG submission 77009) | Marine microbial communities from Southern Atlantic Ocean transect - Knorr_S15_td_Bottom_ad_5009_LV_A | ecosystem: Environmental > Aquatic > Marine > Oceanic | place: Southern Atlantic... | reverse complement strand
TTTGCGTCTTCGATAAAAAGACAATGACCTGCGTGCATTAGATCCCAGCAACTACAGACAAATCCTAGTTTTACACCTTCGTCTTTCAATTTCTCGTATTTATTCATAGCGTAAGCAGCAGCATTTCTGATTTTTGTAATTCTTTTATATTGATAAATATCACCCCCTTATTTAGTAGATCTTGATTGTTGTCAACAATCGCATCAAAGAAGTTCCAAGCCATAACAATTATAAGCTCGGGTAGATTTTCATTACAATATGCCTTGCTTTTAATTGGGATATTCACGCCGGGGATAAGCTTTCCGTGCTTTAACTCATTATCTTCGATAATATAATCGATATCGTTGCTGTTAATGCCGAAATAATTAAGTGATGTAGTAGCCTTTGCGGGAGAGCCGTAACCAGCAATCCTATTGTAAATACTTTTCAGGGTGTCCATGTTATTTCTAGCATTAACTCTCATTTGCTCGATGGTTTTTCCAAATGATGAATAGGTTTTGTAATCTAGCATGCCCACCTCTCCCTCTGTGCGAAGAAATTCGAGAACAGTCTTGTCGGGGTTGTTGCACCGGCTTACATAGACCCTTATAGAACCACCATGAGTATCTACGTGCTCTACTCCCGTAACGAAAAGACCAAGATTCTCAAAGAATTTTTTGATAGAGGTGACCGACCAATAGTTAACATGCTCATGATATATATTGTCGAAGGTTAAGTCTTTCATCGTGTCCAGTAGGTACTGGACTTCCACAATAAATGTGCCGCCTTTCTTAAGCAGCGTAAAGACATCTCGCGTGATCTCCTTTAGTTTGTCGGAGTGAGCAAACATGTTAGAGGCTGTTACTAAATCAGCTTTGCCTGCGCCTATCTCTTGAACCACGGCCTCGTCAAAGTAGGCGTTAATAGTTCTAATCCCTTTGTCGTTTGCAATCTTTGCTATGTTTGCAGCGGGCTCAACGCCCACCACATTAATGCCTCGCATAAGCAGGGGCTTGAGGGCTATGCCGTCATTACTGCCTATATCTACTACTGTGTCACCGGGAGACAGGTTAAATTTATTAATGTAATGATCCGCCGCTACCTCAAAGTGTTCCCTGAATTTCTTAGAGGTGGAGGATACATACAGGTAATTGTCGAACATTTTCCTTGGCGGAACGACCATGCTTAGTTGACAATTATGACATTCTTCGCAGTAGTCTACCTCAAGCGGGTAAGTGTCGGACTTCTCGTCAGCTGAGTCAAGGAGATTGTTGGCGAGGGGGGAGTTTCCTAAGGAGGCAACTCTTTTCAGGTGTGTGCTACTGCAGCTTCTGCACTCAGACACATAGCTTTCGATAAGCCTGTCTGCGAATTCCCTGTCGACAAGTTCATAGGGTATCGTGTGGGTAATGCCGTAATTCTCGTGGTCCCTTTCTCCCCTAACAAGGTTAAGAAAAAGAGAATCATCAGTGAAAACCATCGTGTGTGCTACGTTTGGTTTAATTATGGCGATGTCTCCCGGGTTAATGATCTTGGTTCTAATTGGAGCGTCTGGTATGGTGAGATCTTTGACTACACTTATGTACTGTCCTGATATAAGGAGACATTTTTGTTCCTGTATCGGGTGGTAATGATTTGCTCTAATTGAACCAGCGATAGATTCTATCCAGCCTATGAGGTTAATGGGCTCAGTCAGTTCGTAGTTGTTTATCCTGCCTCTGTCGTCGACGTATTCGTTCCCGCCTTGCACTGTATACTCTAGCTCTGGTCTCATTTCCTTTTCAGACCAGTTTTCTATCATCTCCTTAATGCAGTCTTTTACATCATAAAGGAATTCAAACCCTGTCGACAAAAGCTTTTTGTTGGAAATGGTATAGCCAAGGTTGGGGATTTCGTCGTCTGTTTCTGTTATGTCTAAGTCCGGATTGAATTCTTTACAAATCATGGCCACGTCCTTGACTGTCATGGAGTCCTTGGAGCAATGGAAGATCTCCTTGCTAATAGACTCGTTTTCAGCCATGAATTTGAAACACCTAGCAACATCAATCAATGGGACTAAGCTTTTAAGCTGAACGCCCCCAGAGAACAGTTTGATGCTCCCATTTTGCGAGGCTATTCTTGAGAATAAGTTCGGCATGATATTCATTCTCATCGTGTCAGAAGAATAACCACAAACAGTAGCTAACCTTAGGATAACGTAATCTTTATTAGATTCCGCAAGATCCTTTTCTGATTGTACTTTGCCTTTGGAATAAGTTAAAACCGGCATGGTACAGACGTGTTCTTTTATGTCAAGCTTGGTTTCCTTGAATCCTTCATAAACAACATGAGTGGATGGGAATATGATTTTGCAGTCTTCTTTCGTGAGATTTATTACGTTCCGAGTCCCGTTCACTGCAACTTCAGTTATCCTTTTGTCTTTTTCCGAGTCTTCCTCTGTTTCCGTGTAGGCTACGTCTGTAACGCCAGCTAGGTGAACTACTGTGTCCGCATCGTTAAGGATGCTTGCCATTGCGTCTTCATCTAAGAGGTCGGCTTGAACAAATTTCATGCCCCAGCTTCTTAATTGGCTTACCATTTCAGAGGAGAACCTGTTGTCAGTAACAACGATTTCTTTGTGCCAAGCCTCTCCAGAGTAGAGTTTGCATAATTCAACACCTATATATCCTAAGCCACCGGTTATAACTATTTTAGTTTTTTTCATTAATAAGGTTTTCTATAAGCTCTAACAGTTTTTCTGTTCTCTTCTGCGCCGTATGATATTTGATTACTTTGTTGTATCCATTATTCGCTATCTCTTCTCTTTCTTCTTCGTGTTCCAAATAATAATTCATCCAATGGATAGCCTCTTCAGCGTTGCCATAATAAATAAGATCCTGCCTTTGTCGAAAGAGTTCATATATCCCTGCGTCGGGGTGAAGGTAGTCCGTAAAGATGAGCTTGCGGCATCCCATTCCCTCAAATAATCTACGGGTAACTTCCCCGTGTCGGGATTGTTGGAAAATTATTTTTCCTCTCCCAAAAAATTCTCCGTTTTCTTTACCTTGAAGGCCTGTTTTCTTTACGTATCTATTTCCCAAGGCAGACATAATTCGAGGCTCATGCGCTCTGGTTCCGTACATGGAGGTTACGACGTCTAAATCTGGAACAGTATCAGTTGGGTAAAAAATTTCTCTATCGCACCAAGAATTGAACCAGTAACCGTTGATGTTGCGAGCTTTATAGGCCCAGTAACACCTTAAGTCTGTTGTTAACACCAAATCAGAATGAGCAGCGATCTCGGCATGAGACTGAAAGGCTTGCGGTTCGTCGCCGGCCTCTTGAACGAGTAAAACATCGCCCAGCTTCTCTTTGCTCCAATAAGGAGTACCCTCTCTTAGGCTACCGGCATTAAACAAGAGACAAACGTCGTATTTCTTCTCCTGTTCCAGATACATCTTGAAACCCAAGGTCTTGTCGCTGGCTGGCAAAGGGTACCTGTCTATTTCGTAACCAAGCTTTTTTATGTTACGATAAATTCCTGTTGGGGTACCCCAGACATCAGGGTTGTCCTTATCGTAGTCCCAGAATGTTGCTATTTTTAATTTTTGCATTTTATAAATAATTTTCCCAAAGGTTAGTCTGTTGTCCGGCTGAACCATGCTTAACGTAGAAACTGCTGGCGGATCTCAGGTCAGCTACAATTCTACTCCCTTGATGATCCAAGGAGTAATCTAGACGAGGTAAACTGGCGGACTCCATGAATCTTTTTAATTCTATGTGTTTCTTGGGCGCGTATAGCATAAGAAAACCCCCTCCTCCTGCTCCTATGATCTTACCTCCCAGTACGCCAAATCTTTTTTTTGTTTCTTCGTATAAAGAGTCTATTGTATGTATAGAAATTTTATCTGAGAGTTTCTTTTTGGATTGCCAGTGCTCGTCTAGCAATAAGCCAAAATCATCTAAATTCTGTCTTTCAATGTGGTCGAGGAACTTGTAACCCATGTCTTTTATCTTTAAAAGATTATTTTCTACATCAACGGAGATTTTGTTTTGCTCTTCCAGTATCTCTGACGCACTCCTCAGCACTCCTGTGTAAAATATTTGCATATTGGACAGTAGCTCATTTGCGGTGTCTATAGATACGGATGGTGATCTTACGCTTACCTTTCCTGCCTTGTCTATGTCCAGAATTTGCATTCCTCCGTATGATGCTATGTATTGATCTTGTTTGCCGACTGGTTCCTCTAGTTTGTTTATCTCTATATCGCAGGCTTCCTCTGCTATTTCGGCGGGGTGGCATCCTTTTTTAAGATGGTATCTAATTGCATGGAGTAACCCAACAAGGTAACTCCCCGAAGAACCCAGCCCAGAGCTAGCAGGTAGGTCTGCTATGCTATTGACTTCCATAGAATTATGAATGCCATGAAGTTTCAGTGCTTCTCTAGCTCTGGTATGCTTGAGCTCAGAACAGTGATCTACGCACTCAGGCGTAAGATATTGAAGTCTAATTTTAGTATCGAGGACGCTGGGCTTTAGGTTTACGTAGATATATTTATCTATCGCCATGGTAAGCACAAACCCACCGTGACGCTGATAAAATGACGGTAAATCTGTACCACCTCCACCAAGGGTGATTCTAAATGGTGTTCTGCTTATTATCACAATTTATAACCCGCTGCGCTGGCATCATCGTAGAACATCTTTACCGTTTCTAGGGAGTACTCCTCTAAATCTTTACCCTTTAATTTTAGTTTCTTTAAAATAGACGGGCTTACGGTAATGATTTGACACCCACAGTCGTCTGCTTGTTTTATGTTGTAAACTTCTCTGCAGCTTGCCCAGAGCAACTCCGCTTGGTGCTCTAGTTTGTAGTAGCTTAGGTGCAGTCTGCATTCTCTCATTGTGGGTTCTGGGTCTCTGAGAGAATCCGAAATCCTGCCGGCAAAAACAGAAACCACGCTAGGGACTTCCGCAGATAGCACGTGGGCAAGATCGCGCACCTGATTAGCCGTCATAATAGCTGTCACGTTTACTTTGACGCCATGGAGAACAAGTGATTCTACCAGCGGGAGACTGCTTTCCCCTTTAGTGTTAGTTATTGGTATTTTCACGTAGACGTTTGGGGCTAGATCGTTTAGCTTTAAGGCCTGACGATGCATCTCTGGGAAATCATCAGAGAATACTTCGAATGAAATTGGTGCGTCTGTTATCTTTTCTAAAGCTTCTTTAGCGAACCCTTCATAGTCCTGAATGCCTGCCTGACGCATTAGCGTAGGATTCGTGGTGAATCCTTGAACAGTTCCCGAGTTATAGCAGTCTACCATTTCTGAAATGACTGCCCCGTCTGCGAATAGTTTTATTTTCATATCTATTTCGTCCTGAAATCGGTTCGCCAAGGAGAATGCTCTAACTGATAAAATTCACCGGCAAGCGTGGTGGTATTGGCAACGCAGCTAACAATCATGTGCCAAACTATACCTTGCCACTCCTCGGCATGCGGTGTGATTCTTTCTTCGTCGATAACGGGGATCAGTATACAACAGTCTGATAGTTCTCTGGCTGCTCCACCGTCCCTGCTGACTACCGAAAATATTTTGCAACCAATTTCCTTGCCTAGTTTCATGGCTTCAAGCAGATTAAGGGAGGTGTGCTCTGACCCTCCTCCGACAGAAAACACAAGCAGGGCGTCCTCTTTATTGAGTTGAGATGTCTCAAGCCATCTGTTCATCGTCGTGTCCCAGCCGTCGTCGTTTACTCTTGCCGTTAACTCAGCTACGTTGTCCGTGGGAGCGTATGATTCTATTCCTAGTATTTTTCTGAAGTCATTAACCGCATGGGATGCATTGGCCGCGCTTCCTCCAACGCCGAGAATGAACAACCTGCCGGTGAGGCGGTCAATGTGTTGCGCAAGCCTGCAGAGTTCTTCGCGGTCAATCTTGTCGGCTATCTCTTTGACTTCTTCTAGGTAATTATCTATGTAATCTGTGTACATTATCTTGGTGCCTTTAAAACAAAAAATCCATTTCCCTTCGGGTAGTGTGACCAGTTATCTTTAACCCCAAGGACTCTATACGAAGAAGACTCGACCTTAAGGTTGTTAGCGGTAAAAAAATCCGACCACCAGTTGATATCCTCACGAATAACATGGGTAACGTCTCCCTCGTATTCGGGCACGACGTACTTGCCGTTCTCACCGAGGGGAACCACGACAAACATAACGTCGCAGACAAGGGAAAGAACCGATAGGATTTTTTCTAAATCTTTAGGATTTATATGTTCGAAAACGTCTTTAGCTGTGACGAAATCAAAATGAAGTGGTTGGGGTAGGTCGGGCCACTCCTTCTCAAAAAGGAAAAGCTTGTCTCTTATGGAGTCTGGCGCTTGCGAGAGTGCGTATTCGCTAATGTCGGTGCCATAGCAGTTGTATCCTAGATCGGTTAAGGCCTTAACGGCATAGCCTTTCGCGCATCCAAAATCTAATATGGTGTGGTCTTTTTTTATGTTTAGATACTCGACAATTTTTTCACACATGGGGATAGTCAGGTCAGGAAGCCAGCGGTAGTCGCTGTAACCGCTGATACCAAGCTCAACACCGTTCTCATAATAGTCTTTATTATACAGGTTTTTTGTTTTCATTATACAAATTCCTCGTGCCTAAGGGGCTCTTTAAACTCCCCAAGGTGATCGACAATTCCGTTTTTCCAGTCGTCCAACATGTTAACATTATTAGTAAAAACGCAGCCCTTGCATCTCTCTCTTGGGTCAAACCTAGGTTTTATTTTTTTATCTAAATAATCTAAAATGTCACCCGGAGCGCAAAGCTGATACTCTTCCGCAAAATGTGCGTATGAATCATTCAATACAACGCTATCGCATGGGAAGACCGTGCCCGGTTTCCCGGTCTTGTAAAAGGGTTCTTCGCTGAGGTAGGGCCTAAGGTAAGACTGGTGACAGGTGTCGCACTTGGGGGCTCCATGCACTTTGTACTGATGAAAAAATCTTTCATCGTCAACTTCACGCAACGTATTATCTAGAGCTTCGTGCTGAGCTATTAGATGCTCCTGTTCCAAGAGGCAGTTGGGCAAAAGCCTAATGTATTGAGCGTTAAGCCTGTCTGCTATTTTGCTTACTTTTCCGAGCATAGCTACTCGATCTGTCATTATATCTTCTGTGGACTGGTGCTCTACGGTGTAGACCATCGAGCACCCGACGGTGCAATCATCGTCTAGTTCACTGGTATCAAAATTATTGCCTATTCTTTCCTCCCACTTATCAAATAAGTTAACGCTTACCCTTACCCACGAAAACGCTTTCATGGTTTTGGGCTGTATCCTTTTGGCAAGAGTTCCGTTTGTAATTAAGGCAACAGAAAGTTTCCTTTCGTATTTTAACCACTGTACTAGCTCGTTAAAATGTTTGTAAGAAGTCGGTTCGCCTCCGCCTGTTAGGATTACTGCTTTTAGCCCTCTTGTCTGTAGTTTCTCGATGTAATCTTTAATGACTTCAGGTTCGATTCTGGAATGGGTGTCTCGGTAGGTAACAGAACAGTATGGACACTTCAGGTTGCATGCCCCCTCGGGGGAAACGTGAGTGGAAATCACCGTGTCGTTTTCGCCGTTTTTGAACGCAAGCATTTGCTGCTCGTGTCTCCAAAATTTTATCCCAGTAGAGGTATACTTGTGCTCTTGGTCTGATTTCTCTCTGTCTTCAGCTTCTCCTTTCGGGGGCTCTTCGTAGAATATATAAACACCAGAATACGGCTCGTTGTTTTGTAATTTCTCTAGGATTTCATTAGCTTTGTCGAGAGTCAGCGTTATGAGGTGGCTCTTGTGTTTTTTATCAATGAATTCGTAATTTTCTATGTAATTATTAATTCTCCCTCGGGCAGCTAGTCTGTGGATAATAATCTTGCCGCTTCCATCATCGGCCTGACAGATAGACACCTGACCATTGCCTTCGGGAAGTTCTAGTTTTCTTAAGACTTTTAAATTTTTACTGTTGAAATTCATTTTCTTTAAACCTTTCTGTAACTGCTTCTAGGTCTTTATTATGCCAAAGGCCTGAGCTTTCTTCGTACTCTTCTTCCATGCCTGCCCGCGGACTTCTGTCAAAAAGGCCGACGCTTAACCCTTCCTTCTTCGTCAGGTCCCACAAATACGGCTCTCCCCATGGGTGTGGAGAGTTGAGCGCGTAGTCCTTCCAGAAGTCAGAAAATATGTTGGTTCTAGCGCTTGGCTGACAGAACCAAAAGTCATACGCGTACTCGGGCCGTATTCGGTCAGGCATGGGGAATGCATAATAGTCACACCTATCATTGTAAGATATTTTACAAAAATCTTCAACAAATTTTTTGATAGCGTGGTCGCTGACTATATAGACATCAGGGTGAATTTGGAATGCTAATTCGTAATCGTACAGTTCGTGGAAAGAGTTTGCTGCCTGTTCCATGGGCCCCATGTGGTAGCTGCCCTCATTCTTAGAGTCAAAAACAAGTAAAACCCTGTTTGCTTTGAACTGTTGCGCTGCGCTTTTAACCCACTCTGGGTCTTGCTGGGAATTGCAATTTATTACAACGTCAAAGTTGTCTGTTAAAAAGCTGCTGCGGTTGAAGAATTTGATGTTCATATCTAGCTCGTTAAAACGGTTATGAACCGTGTAAAAAGCGACATATTTAGACTTCGTGTCGCTTCCGTAGACATGTTTGGTCTGGACATTCGGGGTGTCGGTAATATTGAATCTAGGCATAGAATTTCCGTAAGCATCTTTTAGGAAAACTGAAGAGAATTGATGCATTACTGTGCGTGGGTTATATTCTTTGTAACAATTCCAGTCTTCTTCTGGCTGTTTTTTAAAGTTAATTAGTATATCAAGAAGATCTTGGGGAGTATTGTAGTAAAGGCCTTTCTCTCCTAGTATTTCGATGTGACTTCTCTCCCTTGACTGATGCCAAGTTATAACCCGCTTGTTCCTAACGGAAAATTCGCCACAGGTTGATCCGAAGCTCTCCCCCTCGTGCCTTGCGTGAAGCATAGCATCGCAAGTGTTTATGAATTTGGTTTTATATTCCATATCCGCAGTGCTTTTTATATGTATTATTTTTTTGTGCGCTTGGTGAAACTTGGGGGTATTTTGAAACAAGAAATATATATCATCTCTCCCGGATTTTTCTACGACAAAGCTAACGACTTCAGAGGCGAAGGGAAGATTCCAAGTATCTTCTCCTCCTGTTCTGCCAAATACGTAAGCGTTCTCTGGTATGCCTAGTTCTTCTCTTAAATCTTCGTCTGTGTCGTAAAGATCTATCATGGCTGGGACGACGGGAACTGTTCCATTACCATTCGTCGTTAGTGACGGGGAATTTAATTTACTCAACCAGTGTGATACGTAAGCGTAACGAGCCCCGTGGGGTTCGCAATGGTTACCGCAGGCTAATATGAAGCTAGGTTTCACTGCGGAGACAACTCCATCATTCTTGCCTCCCTTTTGCATGTAGACTACGTCGCAATTTTCTCTTTCTAGAACCTCATCTAGTAAGGGCACAACTATATCGCTTTGCCATCCGAAATCATCACTGGGCCCGTGAAGAAAATGTACATCTTTTCCAAATCTTTCTTCAAATTTTTTGATTACGGTCTCATGGTTTCGTTTATCATTGGCGTGAGATATTATTACGGATTCATTTCGCAGCAATGTTTCATTATAGTGGGCGTAATCATATAGGGCTACTTCGGTACCCCTAAGGCTCATGTGCGGTGAATAAAATGCTACCTTCATTTCAGGGTCGATCCATAACCCATTTGCCCTATGCTGGGTTCGGCCCATGAGTTTTTGATTTTTTCTTCTTTGATTATCCAGTTAAACTGATGGTCAGCGGCATCAATCATACTGTAACAATGTTTTGCTACCTTTTTTGCTCCCTCTATGTTAAGAATATAGCAATGGGTACACCTCGAAAGCAGGGAGCTACGGTGGTAAACGCTCAGTTGGCCGGTGGTGAATGGAAAGTGAAGATCGCAGCAAGACCCCATGAATAGCATTTCAAGGTTCTGTTCTCTGAATTCGTGCATGCATTTGTTAAAATATTCTTCTGAAAAATTTGAAAACAAATCCACGTCATCTTCTAGGACTAATATATTCTCGTACCCGTGCTCTAATTGTTCATCGCAGCAGTAATTATGTTTTAAAATTAAAGAAAGAAGCTTGCCGCAAAATTCCTCAGCTTTGTCTTTGTCGTCTCTGTATTGTTCTGGCCCCTTGGCAAGTACGTTTTTTAAAAGAGAAGGGTGTTCCCAATTAAGAGCTTCTTCTGGGGGGAACCCTTCTACCCATTCAACCTCTAATTCGTTTTCTTTAAAAAAATCTACTAGTTTTTGCTTCCTCTCCTTAAGGGCTGGAGAGGGGTGGTGGCAGCAATATATTTTATCTATGTCTAATCTCATTACATGAGTTTCTCGTTTACTGCAATTATGTTTCCTTGATCCCATTCTTCTTTCGGCCTATCGTTATCAAAGTACTCTTTAACTATAGAAAATCCTTTCTCTTCTAGAAAATCTTTGTATTCGTCGTAGAGAACTACGTCTTCGTAAACCTTAGAGAAATTAACTTCTGATACTATCATTTTAGTTTTGGAAATTATTTTTGGGGAACTCATCGCAACTGTTGCTTCCATGCCCTGCATGTCCAGCCACATTAAATCTACAGAATCGATACGGGACATCTCGCAGAACCAATCTAAATTTAAGATGTCAACTTCGTAGGTTTCTCTTACTGAAACATCTTTCCACGTATCAAAATGCAATTGAGTGGGGTTTAAAAGAGTTGAGGAACCCCATGGGCCACCGGGGTTTTGCATGGAATGAAATTTTCTTTTACCGTTCTCTTCTGCTAACGCGGCTTGAGTAATTGTTACATTTTTTAAATTGAGCATCTCTTTGGTGTTTTTTACTAGGGGGTAAAATTCTCTCATTGGCTCGAAAGAAAAGATTCTAGCTCTAGGAAAAACTGTAGAAAAGAAAAGGGTGTCATGCCCTTCCGCTGCTCCAGCTTCTATAACGACGCTTGGTCTAGGTAGATTTTTGCATATCCATTGCTTTATCTCAAGATTGTCCCCTTCTGACGGTGAATGAAAACACTGACAGGCCATATCAAGTAGCTGTTCTGGAGAATGGTGTTCCGATAGTGGTCCATACGGTTGAACAGCGGCTCTAGCTACTTGCAAATTGTGCAAATAAGTGGGTAAGGTATACATGATTTTTTATTTTAAAACCACTTCGGTTATAAATTTCAAAACGTTTTCGGGCTTCACGTGGTCTGGCACTTTGCCATCTGGAAACCAAGGCTCGTTCAACATTTCCAGATAAGAGTCTTCGTCGTTGTCTAGCTGTTCTATTTTTTCAATTACTGATTCGTCGTCGTCATAATCATGCCAGTTTATAAAACTTTTACTGTTGAAGTCTTTAGTCACATTTGTGCACCCCCAGTAGATCGGTATGGTATTGGAAAACATGGGCTGAATTATCTTCTCGGTTACATACCCGGGCT
>Ga0066376_10004924_pt1 | contig 11503 bp, 12 predicted proteins | sample Knorr_S15_td_Bot_FD_77009 | JGI IMG/M metagenome (GOLD analysis project Ga0066376, IMG submission 77009) | Marine microbial communities from Southern Atlantic Ocean transect - Knorr_S15_td_Bottom_ad_5009_LV_A | ecosystem: Environmental > Aquatic > Marine > Oceanic | place: Southern Atlantic... | reverse complement strand
CTGTTCGACGACAACCATATTTCCATCGATGGCGACACCGACCTTACGGTCGGGGACGACCAGACCGTGCGGTTTGCGGCCTATGGCTGGGATACATGCCGGATCGATGGCCATGATCCCGACGCCATCGCCACGGCGATCGAGACGGCAAAAAACAGTGACCGGCCATCGCTGATCGCCTGCCGCACGGTGATTGGATATGGCGCGCCCAACAAACAGGGCACCGCCGCCGCCCACGGCGCAGCACTTGGCAGCGATGAAGTCGCGGCGACCCGCCATGCGCTGAATTGGCCGCACGCGGCGTTTGAAATTCCCAAGGATATCCTATCGGCATGGCGCGGCGTCGGCGCGCGTGGCAAGGCGGCGCGTCAGGCGTGGCGTCAGCGACTCGATTCATTGACGCCGGACGCCAAGGCGCGCTTCGAGGCCGCCCAATCGGGCGACGTGCCGGCGGCGGTAGACCGCGCCATCGACGAATTCCGCCAGTCCCTGATCGCGGAAAAGCCGAAAATGGCGACCCGGCAGGCGTCGCAGAAGACGCTTGAAGTGCTGAACCGGGTGATCCCGAATTTTGCCGGCGGTTCGGCCGACCTGACCGGCTCGAATCTGACCAAGATAGCGGATATGCACGGTGTCGGCCCGCACGCGTATTCCGGTTCTTATATCTATTATGGGGTTCGCGAACACGCCATGGCGTCGGCGATGAATGGCATTGCCCTGCATGGCGGACTGATCCCCTATGGCGGTACCTTTCTCATCTTCACCGATTACTGCCGTCCTTCGATTCGACTGGCGGCGCTGATGGGGTTGCGCGTCATCTATGTGATGACCCACGATTCAATCGGGCTTGGCGAGGACGGTCCGACGCATCAGCCCGTGGAACAGCTCGCCAGCCTGCGCGCCATTCCAAATTTAAACGTCTTTCGCCCCGCCGACGCGGTGGAAACGGCGGAATGCTGGGCTCTGGCGGTCAAATCGGTGGACACGCCATCGTTACTGGCCCTCACCCGCCAGGGCTTGCCAACTTTGCGGTCCGCCTTCGAGACGGACAATCCATGCGCGCGCGGCGCCTATATTCTGCGCGAAGCGGACGGCGGACGCAAAGTAACGCTGCTGGCGACCGGCTCCGAGGTTGAGATCGCCTGCGCCGCGCGCGAAATGCTGCAAGCGGACGGCGTCGGCACCGCCGTCGTGTCGATGCCGTGCCAGGAATTGTTCGACCAGCAAGATGCGCCCTACCGCCAATCGGTGCTTGGACCCGATACGGTGCGCGTTGCGGTCGAAGCGGCTGTCGTGCAGGGCTGGGAGCGGTATATCGGATTCGATGGCGGATTTGTTGGCATGACGGGTTTCGGCGCGTCGGCGCCGGCGGCCGATCTTTATGAACATTTCGGCATTACCGCTGAAGCCGTAGCCGCCGCCGCGCAGCAACGGCTGTAAATTAAGTATTAAGCGAAAGGATCTATCGCATGGCAATACGCGTGGCAATCAACGGTTTTGGCCGCATCGGCCGTCTTGTGCTACGGGCGGCGCTGGAATCGAAACGCGACGATCTCGAATTTGTCGCCGTGAACGACCTTGGCTCGGTGGCGGCAAACGCACATTTGCTCAAATACGATTCGGTCCACGGCGTCTTTCCCGGCAATGTGAGCACCGGCGATGACTGGATGGATTTCGGCCGCGGAAAAATCAAGGTAACCACCGAACGCGATCCAACGAAGCTGCCCTGGAAGGAACTTGGCGTCGATATCGCCTTTGAATGCACCGGGATATTCACCACGCGCGATCAGGCCGCCATGCATCTCGAAGCGGGCGCCAAACGGGTATTGGTGTCGGCGCCAACAAGCGGCGCCGATTTGACGGTCGTTTACGGCGTCAATCACGATAAACTCGACGCCAGCCACACCGTTGTTTCGAACGCGTCCTGCACCACCAATTGCCTGGCGCCGGTGGCCCATGTGCTCCATCAGGCAATCGGCATCGAACGCGGCTTCATGACGACGATCCACGCTTTCACCGGCGATCAAAGAACGGTCGATACCCTGCATTCCGATATGCGGCGCGCGCGCGCCGCCTCGCTATCCCTGATCCCGGCATCGACCGGCGCCGCCAAGGCGGTCGGACTGGTCTTACCGGAACTGGAAGGCAAGCTGGACGGCACGGCGATACGCGTGCCAACGGCCAATGTCTCGCTCATCGACCTGAAATTCGATGCGTCGCGCGAAACCGATGTCGAGGAAGTCAACGGGGCAATCAAACAGGCTGCCGCCGGCGGTGCGCTCAAGGGTGTTCTGGAGACCAATGAGGCACCGTTGGTCTCGGTTGATTTCAACCATTGCCCGGCCAGCTCGACCTTCGATCTGACCCAGACCAAAGTCGTCAAAGGCACGCTGGTCCGGGTACTTTCCTGGTACGATAACGAATGGGGCTTCTCGAACCGCATGTCGGATACCGCGGTCGCAATGGGGAAACTGGGCTGAATCAGAACCGTCGCGCCATAACCGTCATCAGTCTCGCCCAGACCGAAATCGCGCTGGCCGCCGCCGAGGCGCTGGGCGTTTGCGTCACCGTAATCTCTGCGCCGAACGCCGCCCAGGCCGCCGGACCGGGTTGGTTCGACGCCGTCATTGCCGCGGCGCGGGCCCGCTTTCCGGATGTGAAAGTTACCGCAATTCTCGATTGCGGCGATGCGCCGGGCCACGCGCTAGCGGCACTTCGACATGGCGTAAAGGCGATCCGCTACGACGGCCCGGCGGCGGCGCAAATTGGCGACATCGCCGCGCAGACTGGCGCAATACTGTTTCGCGAGCGGCCGGTATCGCTCGATCTGTATGATAGGGAAGTTGCCGGTCTGGATCTGTTGGTTGCATGCCGGGACTGGCTTGGATAGGAGGCGGCGATGTTGACGCAAGAGATGAAGAAGATTGTCACCGACCATAGTGCCGGCATGGTTGCAACGGTCGATGAGGCCGGCCGCCCGGTAGTTTCACCCAAGGCGACCTTCGTTATCGTCGATGATGCGACAATCGCCTTTGGCAATATTCGCTCGCCCGGAACGCTGGCGAATATCGCCGTGCGGCCGCAAATCGAGATTTGTTTTATTGACGTGCTGACTCGCAAGGCGCTCCGCGTTACCGGCAGCGCGCGCGTCGTTGAAAAATCCGCTGCCTCGGTAAAAATGGCCAAGGCATTCGAGGCCGGCTGGGGCGATTACCTTGAACTGATTACGGTCTATGTTGAAATCGCCATCAGCGATGTGGAGATCATCCTCTCGCCAGCCTATGACGCCGGACACACCGAAACCGAATTGCGCATGGCCAATCTCGCCCATCTGCAAGGCCTGTCTTGATATACCAATGCCCACTGATAAACTGATGCAAATTGCGATATGACCGCCGATACGCAACGTCCAGATTGAAATTGGAGCCGTCGCCATGAAAGTTACGCAGCGCGTCAAAAAACTATTGGCCAATTACGAAAGCGATTGTCCCGGCACGAAGGCCAATCTTGCGCGCATATTGATGCATGGACGCCTCGCCGGTACCGGTAAACTTGTTATTTTGCCCGTCGATCAAGGCTTCGAGCACGGACCGGCCCGAAGTTTCGCCAAGAATGCGGCCGGTTATGACCCGCATTACCATTTCCAACTGGCAATCGACTCCGGGTTATCCGCCTATGCAGCACCACTTGGCAGCCTGGAGGCCGGCGCGGATACCTTTGCCGGCGCCATCCCGACGATCCTTAAATGCAACTCTTCCAATTCTCACGCAACATCCAAGGACCAGGCGGTTTATGGCGGCGTGGACGACGCGTTGCGCCTGGGTTGTTCGGCGGTTGGTTTCACCATTTATCCCGGCGCCGACGATCAGTTCGAGATGATGGAAGAATTTCGCGAATTGGCGGCCGAAGCCAAATCCGTCGGCCTCGCGGTTGTTCTGTGGTCCTATCCGCGCGGCGGAAACCTGTCCAAGGAAGGCGAGTCGGCGATCGACGTTACCGCTTATGCCGCCCATCTGGCGGCACTGCTTGGCGCGCACATTATCAAAGTGAAACCGCCAACCGACCATATCGAGCAAGCCGAAGCGAAAAAGGTCTATGCCGAAGAAGGCATCGACATCTCGACCCTGAGCAAGCGCGTCGCCCATATCGTGCAATCCGCTTATAACGGCCGCCGAATTGTCGTGTTTTCCGGCGGTGCGGCGAAGGGTACCGAAGGCGTTCTGGCCGAAATCCGTGAAATCCGCGATGGCGGCGCCAGCGGATCGATCATCGGCCGCAATTCCTTCCAGCGGGCGAAGCCGGATGCGCTCGCTTTGCTCGACAATGTCGTAAAAATTTACCAGGGCAAGGCTTGAACACGCGCTGTCGTCTTTATCTGATCACGCCGCCGCGCATTGATCCGGCGGCATTCCGTGATGATTTGGCGATGGCGTTGGATGCGGGCGACGTCGCCTGCGTGCAATTGCGCCTGAAGGATATCGACGATAATGCGGTGCGCCGTGCGGCCGAAATTCTGCTCCCGGTGGCCCATGACCGCAGCGTCGATCTGATCATGAACGACCGTCCCGACCTTGCCTATGACACTGGTTGCGACGGCGTCCATATCGGTCAGGAAGACGCCAGTTACCGCGAAGCGCGTAGCCTGCTCGGCCGCGACGCCATAATCGGCGTGACCTGTCACCAGTCGCGGGATTTATCGATCGTGGCGGCCGATGCCGGCGCCGACTATGTCGCCTTTGGTGCCTTCTATCGGTCCGGCACGAAAACCCCCAAGTCGCAGGCCGACCCGGAAATCCTGCGCTGGTGGAGTGAGCTGATGGTGACGCCCTGTGTGGCGATCGGCGGTATTACAGTTGACAATTGTCCGCCGTTGATCGCCGCCGGGGCGGATTTTTTGTCGGTGGTTGCCGGTATATGGGACTATCGCGAAGGACCGGCAGCCGCCGTCAAGGCATTCAACGAAGTCCTGGAAACCGTTGCGGTGGAACGTTGAAGCGGCTATAACGCCGCCGCATTCCAATAGCGAAAATCGAACCCATGAAAATCAACGGCAATGCCATCCGGCCCGGCAATATCATCGAGCATCAGGGCCGCTTATGGCGTGCGGTCAAAATCCAGCACACCCAGCCCGGCAAGGGCGGCGCGTATCTACAGGTCGAATTGAAAGATATCCGCAATGGCTCGAAATTGAACGAACGGTTTCGCTCGTCCCAAACGGTGGAGCAAGTGCGTCTCGATCAGCGCGAACACCAGTATTTGTATTCGGACGGCGACGATTTTACCTTCATGGAAAACGAAACCTACGAACAGATTACGCTGAACATCGATTTCATCGGCGCGGATGCGGCGCAATTCCTGCAAGACAGCATGGTCGTCACGATCGAATCCTTCGAGGGATCGCCGATCGGCGTGAGCCTGCCGGAATCCGTGACCATGGCGGTCACCGAGGCGGACCCGGTGGTCAAGGGACAGACGGCATCGTCTTCCTACAAACCGGCGAAACTCGAAAACGGCGTTCGCATCATGGTGCCGCCGCATATCGAGGCGGGCACGCGGGTCGTCGTCAACACCGCCGATGCGACCTATGTAAGCCGGGCCAAGGATTGAACTGACCATGGCGCTGCGATCCGCGATCATCAACGTGATGGCCATGGCGGCGGACAAGGCCGGCAAGCGGCTTATCCGCGATTTTGGCGAGGTCGAACAGCTTCAGGTAAGCCGCAAGGGGCCGGCCGATTTTGTCTCCAGCGCCGACCGCAAGGCCGAACGTATTTTGCGCGAAGCCCTGACGCATGCGCGCCCCGACTACACATTGTTGATGGAAGAATCGGGCGTGACCCAAGGACGGGACAGCCGCCACCGCTGGATCGTCGATCCGCTCGATGGAACGACCAATTTTCTGCACGGGATTCCGCATTTCTGCATCTCGATTGCGCTGGAACGCGACGGCGATATTGTCGCGGGCCTGATTTACGACCCGCTGAAGGACGAAGTGTTTTGGGCTGAACGCGGTCTGGGCGCCTATGTAAACGATCGCCGTTTGCGGGTGTCGGAACGCACCCAGCTACCGGACGCATTATTCGCCACCGGCATTCCTTTCCTGGGTGTCCAGGACGGCGCCGGGCATGGCCGATTCCTGAATCAGCTAGGCCGCGTCATGGCGCAATGTTCCGGCGTGCGACGGCTCGGTTCCGCCGCCCTGGACCTCGCTTATGTCGCGGCGGGACGCTATGACGGCTATTGGGAAAACGGGCTTAATTCATGGGACGTCGCCGCCGGTATTCTGCTGGTGCGGGAAGCCGGCGGCCAGGTCACCGATATCGCCGGCCGGACCTACCGGCTTGGCGCCGACGATATTTGTGCTGGCAACGACCAATTACATCAGCCTTTGCGTAACCTGCTTCGTGAAGCATCCCCGGCAAATTCGGACAAATAGTTGTATGACATTCCAGGGTGCGTTAATGTTGGATGCAAAATTATCGGTGCGTGTCACGAAATTAATGACTGTGGTTTTTCAAGAATATTGGGGTGCGCGCTGGATGAGACCGATCATTGCCATCGTGGCTATTGCAGGCGCGGTAGCCGCCTTCGTCGGCAGTGTCGAAGCGCAGCAGCAAGTTTTGGTCTATATGCCCGGCTCCAGCCGTCCGAGCGTCATCGTCGATCTTAGCGCTCTCGACAAGCTTGGCCCCGTGCCAACCCTACTGGGGTTGCTTCGCACGACACGCGCCGCGCCAAGCCCAAGACCGGGCTCGACGCTGTTACCGCCACCCGCGACGCCGCCGCGCTCGACTTTGAGCCTGCCACCTGAATTGATCCAGAAATTGCAGCCGCCTAAATCGGCCACGGCGCGCCTACGGCCACCGGTGCGCTCCACGCCAAGCCGCCCGGCGCCAAAGGTCGCGGCCAAACCACGCGGCGTCCCGCCGGCGAAAATGCCATCCAAGAAGCCGGCCCTCCAGAAGGTGCCACCGCCGGCAATGGCGAAACCGGCGCTGCCAAAGCCACCTATGGCAAGCAAGAAACCATCCCGGCGCAAGGCCGTCACACCGCCAAAATTCACGGCTCCGACGCCGCCGAAAACCGTCGCTCCCGCACCGCCAAAAAAGATCGCAGCCCTGCCCAAGGCCAGCCCGCCGCGGCTGGGCAATGTTCCGCCGCCGCCGGTTCCATCGATTCGCCCATCGGTGCCACCCGTGCCCAAATCGGTTGGGAAAGCCAGCGTGCCGAAGGTGGTAAGGAAGGCCAGTGTGCCCAAAGCAGCGCCAAAAGTCATGCCGGTGCCGCGCCTGGCACCGCCTAAGTCGATATCCACAGCCAAACCCGTGATGCCCCGCAGCGCAAAAATCGCCGCTATTCCGCCACCGCCGAGCGTCAAAAAACCTGGCAAGACACCGCCTTCGACAACCCCGGCGCCGCCCATCAAAACCGCCCCCGACGGCACGATAACAATCGGCTTTCGCGAGAAGTCATCGGATTTTCCACCAAGCGCGGTGACGCCGCTGGATCGGCTGGTCAAGCGAATGAAGGGCGACCCGAGCATTCGAATCCGGTTGAAAGGCTATGCCAGCGCGAAAATAGACTCGCCAAGTCAAGCGCGCCGAAAATCCCTGTTTCGCGCGCTTGCTATTCGCAAATACCTGATGAGCAAGGGGATTCGCAGCACGCGCATCGATATCCATGCGCTCGGCAACAAGAGCGAAGATCGCAATCCCAATCGGGTCGATGTGGTGGTTCAAAAATCGTAGCCGCGGCTCATTTCTAGTACAGGATCTAGATAGGAAATCTGATGGAGGGACAGACCGTAACCCAACCGTCCCGCTATCTGAACCGGATGGCGGTATTTCTGGTTTTGGTGGCCGCGACCGTCGGGTTGCTGTTTTCAGGATTGCGCGACGCTTTCATGGCCAATGCCATACTGAATGGCGTGATCATCGGAGTCTTGATCATTGGCATTGTTCACGCCTTCCGAACCGTGACAATGTTGCGCCGCGAGGTCCATTGGATCGAAAGTTTCCGAAGTGAAAGTCTGTCGGCCAGCAGTGCGGCATCGCCGCGGCTGCTTGCCCCCATGGCGACGATGCTTGGGGCCAGTACAGGTCGAATCAGTCTCTCCACCACCGCCATGCGGAGCCTGCTGGACGGCATTGCGGCGCGGTTGGATGAAAGTCGCGAGACCTCTCGATACATGATTGGTTTGCTCGTGTTTCTTGGTCTGCTGGGAACTTTTTGGGGGCTGCTGGAGACGGTTCAGGCGGTTGGCTCGGTGGTTGGCGGACTGGAAATTGGCGGCGGCGATTTGAATACCGCCTTCGGGGAATTGAAACAGGGCTTGCAGGCACCGATTTCCGGCATGGGAACGGCGTTCAGTTCATCGCTTTTCGGCTTGGCGGGATCATTGGTTCTGGGTTTTCTGGAATTGCAAGCCGGCCAGGCGCAAAACCGGTTTTACAACGACCTGGAAGAATGGCTGTCCGGCTTGACGCGGCTTGGCAGCGGCGTCCTCTCCGGCGATGGCGAGCAATCGGTTCCCGCCTTTATTCAAGCCCTTTTGGAACAGACCGCCGACGGCCTCGAGGGACTGCAACGGGCGCTGCTCAGAAGCGAGGAAAACCGCACCGATTACAGCCGCAATATCTTCGATTTGATGCAGCGTATCTCCGCCCTCACCGACCAGATGTCGACCGAACAGAACCTTATGCTCAAACTGGCGGAAAGCCAGTCCGCGCTGCAACCGATTCTCGCCAAGCTGGCCGAAGGCGGCGGGCAGGAAAAGGCATCCGTGGTTCATATGCGGAACATCGAAACCTATCTTGGTCGTATCCATGAGGATTTGAGTACCGGCCGCGCCGAGTCGGTACAGGAAATTCGTAGCGAAATCCGGCTTCTGGCCCGCACCATTGCGGCGCTCGCCGACGGAAGCGAGCAGTAACGCCGTCCCGGTTCCTGTGGATAGATTCTAACATATGTCCTTAAAGAATCGTAACCGCTCCGCATCGAATATCTGGCCTGGGTTCGTCGATGCCCTGGCGACTTTGCTGATGGTCATTATATTTCTGCTGATGATCTTCGTTGTCGCGCAGTTCTATCTGAACGACGCGTTGATTGGCCGGGACCGGGCGTTGGAGCAACTCAATCGTCAGGTATCGGAACTCGCGGAATTGCTGTCCCTGGAGCGCCGGGCAAGCGTGGATCTGCGCTCCAATGTGGCCCAAATCTCCGCCGAACTACAAAGCTCTCTGGCCGAGCGCGACGAGTTGTCGACACAGTTGAGCGCCCTGCTCGGCGTCAGCGAGCAATTAAAGTCTGCCGAGGAACGAAATTCCAAATTCGCCACGGACAAGGCGTTGGTCAAAGCGGAAAAACGCGATCTAACCGGCGAATTGGAAGAAGTTTACAAGTCGCTTGAAGCCGCAAGCGAAACGATTGCCGTCGGCAAGGCTAAAATTACCGTGCAGTTACGTGAACTGGCCGCACTGCAACAGGACATCATCGCCATGCGAGCGCTGCGCGAAGAGATGGCCAAACGCATTGAAGAACAATTTCGCCGGGCGGAAAGCGCCGAGGCGGCAGCCCAGTTCAGTGCGCGTTCGTTGAGCGACGAACAGAAAATATCCGTCGCCGCCAAAGCCCAGGTAGCCTTGCTCAACCGGCAGCTTGCCGCCATCCGCCAGCAGATCGCCGCGTTGAACAAGGCCCTTGAGGCTTCGGAAGCCCAGGACATGGCGCAGCAAGTCCAAATCGCCAATCTTGGTCAGCGATTGAATGCGGCGCTGGCCCGGAAGGTTCAGGATCTGGCGCGGTACCGTTCGGAGTTCTTTGGCCGGTTGCGCGCCGTCCTTGGCGGACGCAGCGACATACAAATTGTTGGCGACCGATTTGTCTTCCAGTCTGAAGTCCTGTTCGCATCGGGCTCCGACCATCTCGCCACCAGCGGTAAGGCGGAACTCGCCAAGCTCGCCGAAACCTTGAAAGAGATCGCCGCCGGCATTCCAGCCGATATCAACTGGGTCTTGCGGGTGGATGGCCACACCGACCGGGTGCCGATATCGACGGCGCTATTTCCCTCCAACTGGGAATTGTCGACGGCACGGGCAATAGCGGTGGTCAAATTTCTGATATCCCAGGGGCTTCCGCCCTCGCGCTTCGCCGCCGCCGGTTTTGGGGAATTTCAACCCCTGGATCCGCGCGACGACGAAATCGCCTATCGGCGCAATCGCCGTATCGAACTCAAGCTCGATCAGCGCTGAACGTCGAAATTTCTAACGGCAGATTTTGCATCGAGCGCCGGTCTCGGCTATACTCGCGCTCTCGTTGCGGCAAGCGACAGGGAACTGGCGAATTGCGGACCGCAATTTCTGTTGATCTTGAACTTTCCAGGGGACGGCCATGAAGAAAGATATCCACCCGGACTATCACGATATTACCATTCAAATGACGGATGGCACGTCGTATCAGACCCGCTCGACCTGGGGCGAGCCGGGGGCGACCTTGAAGCTCGATATCGACCCAACCTCGCACCCCGCCTGGACAGGCGTGCATCGGCTGATCGATACCGGTGGTCAGCTGGCGAAGTTCAATAAACGTTTCGAGGGTCTTGGCCTGAAGTCGTAGCCGGTATGAACTGCACAATGTTTAACCGGTATTCGTCGATATCCCGGTTCTGATTGGACTGACCCTCTCCCAAGCGACCACAAATTTGCCCATCAAGGCGAGCGACACGCCGATACAGATCGTGGCTTTTCTGATGCAGTTCGCGTAGCTGTTCGGGAAGATCGCGGTAAATTGAGAGGTCATGCTCGAAGCAGACCGATTGCAGCGATAATCTGAAAAATCTCGAGGCGCACTCTTGCGCGCTTATAGCGCCTGCCGTTACTGCCCGCTGGGCCATCGTCCAAGCCATGATATCCGTTAAACCGCTGGTCAGCCGCATTGTCGCCACCGATAGGTCGAGACAATCGGTATTTTTCGTTCGATGGATGGCGCCAGAAACGCTCTGATTCAGGCTTTGCAAGCTTTGGATATAGTGCTTCGATTCTATTAGGAGCGCCAAGGTTTCGTTATGCAAATTGGCGAAATATGTCGTTGCCATAAAACCAGTCCCAACAAATTACCGACCAAAACGCGCATCTGCGAATTTATTAACGTAACATGAATATCCAAAGTTTGCCAGACTTTAGGAATTTATGGTTAATTTATTTGCGGCTGCTGGACTTCCTTGGCGATGCGGCAATCCCTTGAATTAGCGGACAAGCAGCATACATAACGGATGCGCCGGGGGCCGAAAATCGGGTCCGGCGTGGTTATCAGCGGGTTCGGCCATGATGGCGGACCCCATCAACCCCATGTCGCTTGCAAGGAGGATATGGCAATGCGTAATTATGATTTTACTCCCCTGCTCCGGAATTCCGTTGGCTTCGACCGAATGGCGAGGCTTCTCGACACAGTCGGCGGCGATCCGCGTCCCAGCTATCCGCCCTACAATATCGAAAAAACCGGCGAT
>Ga0066376_10004922_pt1 | contig 11505 bp, 14 predicted proteins | sample Knorr_S15_td_Bot_FD_77009 | JGI IMG/M metagenome (GOLD analysis project Ga0066376, IMG submission 77009) | Marine microbial communities from Southern Atlantic Ocean transect - Knorr_S15_td_Bottom_ad_5009_LV_A | ecosystem: Environmental > Aquatic > Marine > Oceanic | place: Southern Atlantic... | reverse complement strand
GCACCAGCGGTTCAAAGAGCAGTCCCAGCCAGTCGGCCAGAGGAACGTATTCCCCAAAGGGAACCAGGTGGGTCTTGTGATATCGATACTCCTCCTCGCCCTGGGGCCCCAGAAGCACGGCGCTGTTGAAGTATTGGACCTCCGGGTCGATCTCTACCAGCGCGCTGTTAAACAGCAGATAGACTCCGTGGGTAGCGGTCTGACGCTTCCAGAAACTCGTGAAGTAAAAGTCCTGCTCATAGAGGAAGGGATTGGGAGCCTCCGGGAAGATGACCCATTGAGCACCCTCATCTGCGGCCTGCTGGTAGTAGCCGGCCAGGGTTTTGAAATATTTATCCGCGTAGTGTTCCTGGTCTTGGTCCAACTCAATATTGGGCTGGACCAAAGCCACTTTCAGGACAGACCCTGAGTCGGGCTGCCAATAGTTCATCCGGTATGCGCCATACAGATTGGCACACAGAAAGAGTACGGCAAAGGGCACAAGAGGTCGGAAAGATTTGAACCACAGTGCTCCCAGAAGAGCAGCATTGCCGGCCATGACCAGTACGGAGACCAGATACACTCCAGAGACGTCCGCCACCTGCACGATCCAGGAGTAGGGATATTGGGAGTACCCGAGCAGAGCCCAGGGAAATCCATTGAGGACGAAATAATTCCGGCACAGCTCCGTCAGGAGCCAGAAACCGGGAACACACAATAGGGTCACCGAAACCGACCTCTCTGCCGCCCAGCGGGTCAACAGAGAAAAGGGCAAAAGAATCAAACTCAAGGTCATCAACATGAGCAGGAAAGCCGGCAGAGCCACCACCCAGCTCAAATCCCCGTACACGACCAAAACCCGGGGAATCCAGTACAAAACCCCTCCCAGATAGGCCAACGTCATGAGCCCATGACCGATCAGCACCCACTTCCAGGCAGGTCTTCGCAAGAGAAAATAGAGATAGGGAACCAGGCCCACCCAGGCCAGAGGAAAAAGGGGGCTGTAAAATGAAAGCCAAAGTGCCGTCCCCGAGATCAAGGACAGCAACCCACTATAGAGAGGACGTGTAGGACTCAAGGGGTTGGACTCGAAACCAAAAATTTCGTGATGTAGGTTGAAAAGCCTTCCTGTCGAAGTAGCTCGTTCGTCTCGGCGGCCTGCTGCGGGATCTTGAACTGACCCACCCAAACACGATAGTACGGATCTTCGCCGGTGAAATTCCGCACAATGGCAGAATGGCCCATGGCTTCCAGACGAACCAGAAGTTGCCGGGCATCCGCCTCACGGGTGAGGGCAGCCACCTGAATCGTAAAAGCGCTGAGGGGGCTCGGCTTGGAAACTTCTGCGCTCGTAGAACTTTCTTCCCTGGAGGTCTCCTCTGAAACAGGAGAGACTTCGTCCAAAGGTCCATTTTCCTCCTCGGCAACCACGGGAACCGTCACCCGCTGGTGGAAATCCATCTCCTCAGGTTTCAGCTCCTGGACAGGCGTCTCGGAAAGCGGGAGGTTCGTATCGTTTGTACTGGCCTCCACGAACTGATTCTTCCCAATGAAAAGTCCCATTAGATAGAAAATAAAAATGAAACCCACCAGGAGGCCATAAAGAGTCATGGATTCCTCAGGGCTCAGTCTGCGCTTCAATTGGTTTTATCTTCTCCTTCCTTCTTGGGCGGTTGGGAACCGGTAAAAAAGTGACTGATCATATCGATGGGAAGAGGAAAAACGATGACGGAATTCTGCTCCATTCCAATCTCCGTCAAAGTCGACAGATATCGAAGTTGTATGGTCAGGGGTTCTTTAGCCAAAGTCCTGGCTGCATCCAAAAGTTTCTGGGAAGCCTGGAATTCTCCATCGGCATGAATGATCTTGGCGCGCTTTTCACGTTCAGCCTCAGCCTGTCTCGCCATCGCTCGCTGCATTTCCGACGGCAGGTCCACGGTTTTCACCTCCACCATCGACACCTTGATCCCCCAGGGATCGGTCGATTGGTCCAAAATCGACTGTAAGCGCTCGTTCAATTCCTCCCGCTTGCTCAGTACGTCATCCAGTTCCACCTCACCCAGGACCGACCTCAGCCTTGTCTGAGCCAGCTGAGAGGTGGCATAAAGATAGTTCTCCACGCTGACAATAGCCAGGTTGGCATCAACCACCCGGAAGTAAACGATGGCGTTGACCTTGAGGGTCACGTTGTCCCGGGTGATTACATCCTGGGCCGGCACATCCATAGTCACCAGGCGCAGGCTGACCCTTTCCATTTGATCCATGGGCCGAAATACGAAAATGAGCCCTGGTCCCTTGGGTTCGGGCAATAACTTACCCCAACGAAAAATAACCCCCTTTTCATATTGCCGGAGAATCCTGACGGAAAGGAGGATATAGAGAGCTACACCGATAATAAAATAACCTGCAAACTGCATTTGAACCTCCTATTCGAGGAGCCGAGTAATGAGAGAAAGCCCCTTTTCGACCTTCACTCCCCACCAGGGTCCGGTGACTCGTCTGATTCTAAATTCGACCGCGGATGAGCTTCCACACTCAGGGTCAAGTTGTTCGATCCCAAAACTCGAATTGGACTGCCTTCAGGAACCGGCTGTTCCGAGACAGCTTCCCACCACTCCCCGCTCACAAAAACCTTGCCTCCGTCTTGATCCACCTGAGAGCGGGCCTGGCCAATGGCACCTTCCAGGGACCCCGTGCCCGTGATCACGTTTGTCCGCATGGCCTTGATCGTCAGCCGCAACAAAAAGATCATGACAAAGGCCAAAGAAGCCGCTACGGCCAGGGCGGGCCCCAGTTGAATTCTCACCTCCGGATTCGGTGCGTCAACCAGAAGCAGAAGACCCAGGGTCATGGACACGATTCCTCCAAAGCCAAAGACTCCGAAACCCTGAACCGTCAATTCGGCGATGAAAAGACCGATGGCCACCAGAATCAACAACACTCCAATGAGATTGATGGGAAGGAGCGAGAAGCCCAGCAGAGCCAGAATGAAACAGATTCCGCCTGCAATTCCCGGGACCATTAAACCCGGGTTGGTAAACTCCAAATAAAGCCCCAAAAGGCCCACCACGCCTAGAAGCAGCGCCATGTTGGGATCGGCAATAGTGGAAAGGATTTTCTGGCGAAGCGTCATCTCCAGCAGCCTCACCTGCTGACCCTTGGTTGAGATCGTCTGCTTCTCCCCGCTGAAGCGAGTGATCTCTCTTCCGTCCAGCAGCTCCAGGAGTTCCTCTTCATTCTCGGCAATCAGGTCAATGAGACCTCCCTCCAGGGACTCGCGAGCCGTATAGGACTTGCTTTCCACCACGCCCTTTTCGGCCAGCTCATAATTGCGGTTACGCTCTTTGACAATGGCCCGCAGATTGGCCAGGGCGTCGTTGGTCACCTTTTCCAGCATGGTCTCGTCTTCCATCCCGAAAGGGAAGACGGGATGAGCAGCTCCGGTGTTGGTTCCGGGAGCCATGGCCGCCACATCGGCGGACAGGAGGATGAAAAAGCCCGCCGAAGCTGCCCGCGCGCCTTGAGGGTGCACATAGCAGACAATGGGGATCTCGGAGTTGAGGATATTCTGGATAATTTCCTGCATCGAGATCCCGAGGCCTCCCGGAGTGGACAACTCAATGAGCAGGAATTCGGCCTCCTGGGCCTCCGCCTCCTGGACGGCATCGGCAATAAATTCTGATGTGATGGGATCGATGACTCCATCCAGCTTGACCTTGAGAATTTCGCCGTGGGCCGTGGCAGCCGAAAGCACGAGAACCAGAAGAAGAATCTGTCTCATTTTAGGCTCATATTAGCACAGAGAGGCGCGCTGCGCGCGCGTTCCAGGTTCCAAGTTCCAGGTTTCAGGTCTGCTTTGGAATTTGGAATTTGGAATTTCAGCCGGTCTCCCGGCTGTGGTCCGTGGCGTCGTGAGCCGTGCGACCGTGCAGAATATCTACGGCGTGAGGAAGAATCTTCAAAACTGCCTGCAGAGACTGGGTAGCCCCTTTGGGGCTTCCTGGAAGACTCAAGATCAGGGTTTCTCCTCGGGCTCCGGCTAAAGATCGCGAGAGCGCCGCAAAATCCGTACTCTCCAGGCCGCGCAGACGCATGAGTTCAGGCAGTCCGGCGATTTCTTTCTCCAACAGGGGTCGGATGGCCTCAGGGGTGACATCTCGAGGAGCAAGACCGGTTCCACCAGTGGTGACGATGAGATCAATTTCCGCATCCTGGGTAAGCTCCAGGACTTGTTCCTGGATCCGGGACAGGTCGTCGGGCACGATGTGGGTACTGACCACCTCCCACTGGTTCTCTGTGAGCATCTGAGAGAGCTTTTGCCCGGACGTGTCCTCTCTCTTTTTGTGATAGCAGCCGTCGCTGATGGTGATCACTGCAGCCTTCATTGACCGTAGCCCTCAATCCACACCTCACCATCCTGGTAGTGCTCTTTCTTCCAGATCGGCACGGTTGTTTTCAAGGTGTCAATGGCGAAACGACAGGCCTCGAAGGCATCATTCCGATGGGCAGAGGAAACCGCAATAAAGACACTGCTTTCACCGATCTCCATGCGTCCTACCCGGTGGACAATGGCCATCCCGTTCAGGGGCCAGCGCTGCATGGCCTCAGCCCGGATTTTTTCCAATTCCTTGAGGGCCATTTCCGGGAACGCTTCGTAGTGAAGATGGGTGACCGGCTTCTCCCGAGCATGATTGCGAACCGTACCGTCAAAGGTGGCGATCGCTCCCGATTCCGGAGTGGCAACGGATTGGACAATCTCCTCCCGATCGATCTTGCTTTCCACGATTCGAATCATCCTGTCCCTCCGCTCACCGGAGGGAAGAAACAGACTTCATCATCGGGAGTGACCGTGGCATCCAGATCCGCGTACTCCATATTCACTGCGACCAACATAATCGATTCGTACTTCTTAATCCCAGGGAAACGGGTTTCCAATTGTTGGAAGAGTTCTCGAACTGAGGTTTCCTGCTCCAGTTGCATCTCAATTTCAGACTCCCCAACCAAGTCCTTCAGGGAAGCGAAAAAGCGCACTTTCAGCATGTGGCCTATTCTAGCACCAGAAACAACAGCCCACAGACCACAGCCGGAAGACCGGCTGAAATTCAAAACCCCAAATTCCAAACCTGACCTGGAACTTGAAACCTGGAACCTGGAAGGCGCCCGAAGGGCGCTCTAGAGCGGTTGTCGTCCCGTCAGTGCGCGGGAAAGGGTGGCGGCGTCGGTATATTCCAGATCAGCGCCCACTGGAATTCCCGAGGCGATTCGGCTGAGCTTGATATTCAAGGGCTTGATGAGTTCCGAGAGATAGAGGGCGGTGGCTTCGCCTTCGCTGGTAGGATTGGTGGCCACGATCACTTCCTCGACCTGGCTCCCCTTGAGCCGGTCAAGCAGATTCTTCAGCTTCAAATCATCCGGACCGATGCCATCAATGGGAGAAATGGCACCGTGCAAAACGTGATAGTGCCCCTTATAAACCCCGGTCTTTTCAATGGAAAAGATATTGAAAGGTTCCTCCACAACACAGATCATCTTGGAATCACGGTTGGGATTGCTGCAGAACCGGCAGGGATCCACTTCGGTGATATTGTTGCAAACGGAACACAGCGTCAGACTCCCCTTCAGCCGGGAGAGGGCTTCGGCCAGCTTCTCACAGTCTTCATTGGGTCTGCGGATCAGATGAAAAACCAGTCGCTGGGCTGATTTGGGTCCAATGCCCGGCAGCTTCTTGAATTCGTCAATGAGTCGCTGCACGGGATTGTCTTGATTCGTCATGGCCGAATGGGTGAGATTCAGTGACCCAGGAGACCCTGAGTCATTCCACCGAGTTGATCACTCAAGGCGGCATCCACCTTCCGTCCCGCCTCGTTCACAGCAGCCAGAATGAGATCTTGAAGCATCTCCAGATCATCCGGATCCACCGACTCCGGATCTATGGCAATGGAGAGTAGCTCCTTTTTCCCGTCCATACTCACCTGAACCATTCCACCTCCGCTGCTGGCCTCAATCCTCAGATCCACCATCTGGGATTCCAGCTTCTCCTGCATCTTTTGAGCCTGTTTCATCAACTGCTGAAGATTTTTAGTCTGCATTTTCCTTCTCCACAATCACCTTGCCTGGAAAGGTCTCCATAAAGGTCTTCACCCTGGGGTCTTCCTTTGGATCGGGTTTTTCCTTCGGAGGCTCTTCCAGTTGGACTTCAATTTCCGGTACCGAGCCCACAATTTTAGCACACAGTCTGGACAGCAGACCCTGATGGTCCGACCTCAGGACCTCGCCCTGATGGAAGGCCTCACTTTGAGGAAAGGAAATGAGGAGCTTCCCATTTTCGAGAGTGGTTCGGGAGGCGTGCTGCAAGGAGGAATAAAGACGAATGCTCTCGGTCTGGACGGCTGAAAGCAGATGAGCAATCACCTGATTTTCGGAGACAGCCTCTTCTTCTTCGGTCTTTTCAGCTTCAGGGGGTGCTGCGGACGTGCTGCTCTTCTTGTCTTTGCTCTGTGGGCGCTTATCGGCGGCTGGAAAGAGCGTTTTCGGGCCGCCCGATGGGGCAGAACCGCCTTTGGGCAATGACTTTCCGACTTTTTCTCCCAGCTGCAACTGAGCAATCACATCTTCCAAACTGGGCAGACGAGTAAGTTCAATCAACTTCATGAGGGTCATTTCCAGGTGGACCCAGGGGTGAGAATTCCAACGAAGATCGTTCTCGGCGCGGTTCAAGAGGTCGTAAAAGCGGATGAGGTCGAGTTCGGAAAACTGTTCAGACTGCTTGAGAATCTCGTCCTTTGCCGTGTCGGGCAGATTCAAAAGACGCTCGTCCCATCCTGTCACTCGACAGACCATCAAATTTCTCACGTGGTGAATCAGCTTCCGACAAAAATTCCGCGGATCCACTCCGGAGTTCACCAGCTCCTGCACCTGCTCCACCAAAATCTTGGCGTCCCTCTCAAGGACCGCGTCAACCAGCGAGAGGATGGCTCTTTCGTCTACCACCCCCAACAGGACCCGCACCGCTTCCTCCGGGATCTTCTTGCCGCCAAAGGCAATGATCTGATCCAGCGCCGATTGGGCATCGCGCATACTGCCCTCGGCGACAGACACGATGGCTCTCAGGGAATCCTCACTGATCTCAATTCCCTCCTCCTGGGCGAGCAGTTTCAGGCGCTCCAGGATCAGCAAAAAAGGAATGGGTTTGAAATCGTACTGTTGGCAGCGGGAAACGATGGTCACCGGAATCTTGGCGTACTCGGTGGTAGCAAGAATGAACTTCACGTGCGGCGGCGGCTCTTCCAGGGTCTTTAACAGAGCGTTGAAGGCCGCATTGGAGAGCATGTGCGCTTCGTCGATAATAAAAATCTTGAACCGATCCCGGGCCGTTCCGTAGCGGGCACTTTCCCGAAGGTCTCGCATATTATCCACGCCGGTATTGGAGGCGGCATCGATCTCTATGACATCAATACTGTTCGCCTGTGTGATTTCCCGGCAGGAAACACACTCACCACACGGGGAAGGCGTCGGACCCTCCTGGCAGTTCAGTGCTTTGGCCAGAATGCGTGCCGTGGTGGTCTTGCCGACACCACGGACGCCTGAAAAAAGGAAAGCATGGGCAATGCGCTCACTCTTGATGGCGTTTTGCAGGGTTGTGGTGACGGTCTCCTGCCCCACCACCTCTTCAAAGGTTTGGGGCCGCCATTTTCGTGCCAGAACCAGGTAACTCATGGCAATCTATTGAGAAAAATGGTCAGGTCCCGGGGAATCTGCGGCACACACGCTAACCTTCTTAATGCTGCTTCCTTCCGGACCTGACATGGTTCGAAGGGCATGTTGCACAGGCCCGAGACCTGTTACAGGGACTTTTTGCCCGTATATCTCACACCCGCTCTACTGCATCGGCAGAATGATCTGGCCTGACTGCGCGACCCGCAAAGCGGGTACCCCCTCTGTCGGCCTCCTCAACGTACTCACGAGTACGCTTCCGGTGGCCTCGGTCGCGCGTGGCGCAACGCACCCAGATCAACCCTTCCGCCACTTCGTGACGAGCAGGCCTGAAATATGCGGGCTAGAAGTCCCGCGAAAAATCATACTATACCATCTTGATTCCCAGGTTGATCCCCCAAATTTTCCCCTCCCCTCCTGACTTGACATCTCCCTCCCGGCTGGTTGTAATCGTTTTGATATGGAGGAGTACCGAAGTGGACGTAACGGGCCCGACTCGAAATCGGGTTGTCTGGTGATGAGCTGGGCACGTGGGTTCGAATCCCACCTCCTCCGAATTATATTTCCAGGGTTCCGGAGAGGTGTCCGAGTGGCTTAAGGAGCACGCTTGGAAAGCGTGTGTATGGGTAACTGTACCGCGGGTTCGAATCCCGCCCTCTCCGCCAAGGATTGCAAAAACCATATAATCAGTACCTTGCAAGCTGGCCAGCGCCAGCGGAAGCAGCGGGAAAAACAAGATCAAGAGGCCGGGTCGCAGGAATGGGTTTTCCTCCAGGGGCTGGATCCAAAAACCAGACGGCTCCTTTTAGAGGATCTAAAATCTCAGGATCCCACTCGGGTGGAGGAGACCAGGCAACTGCTCAGCTGTCTAGGCCCCGTAGCTTTACCCTTACTGATGGAGGTCATCAAAGAGGAAGACAACGTGGGGTTGCGCCAGATTGCTTCCCGTCTGCTGGGTAGACTAGGGCAAGAAGGGGCCACGCTTCTCAAACGTGAGCTGGTATTGGAGGGCATCGCCGAGCAGCGCGTGCGAATCCTGGAGGCAATCGGCTAAATTACCAGGGATCTGAAAACGGAGCTGGGCTACGCTCTGGAGGAGGAAAGCCCTAAGGTGCGGCGAGCCGCATTTCATCTCCTGGAAAGTTTCCACGACGAGCACCTCATCTCACGCCTGTTTGATTATGTGAAACACCCGGACTCGAGTGTAGCCGTGGCTGCCGTTAGGTCCTTAGGGAGAATCAAGCCCGCCGGAGCAGTGGACATGCTTGTTTCCCTGATCGATTCTGCCTGGGAGAAAGAGCGCGTCATGGCTGCCTGCCAGGCTCTAGGAAAGATAGCCGATCCGGCGGCTATTGAACCCCTTGCTCGGCTGATAGCTCCCAGAGGCCTTTTTTCGCGCCATAGAAGCAAGAGTCCCTTGGTGCGTGCCGCCGCCGCTTCCGCTCTGGCCCAGATCTCTCATCCTAAAGTGGCCAAAGTACTGGCCCGCCACCTGGAAGACCGCGACTCGCGGGTGCGACAGATCGCCCGTGAAATCGTGAACCGCCCCTGAAGACCTTTCATGTGTTCCTCGATACCTGCATCGGGAGACAAAAGTAACCGCCAATGAGGGGTTCCGGTTACAATAGGGCTACCGTCCAAATGGACATCTACAAAATGTTGATTCAGGGTACGGATCGTGTCGTAGGATCCCGCCCTATCCGTCAGAACATGAAAGACATTCTACAGCTCCTCGAGGAGCCCAGCACCACGGTAGCCGTGGCAGGCGCCACTGACAATCCTTCCAAGTATGGATCGGTCATTTATCGGGATTTGAAGCTGAAAGGATTCACCGTCTATCCGGTAAATCCCAATAGGGCTACTGTCGATGGAGACCCATCCTTTAAGGGACTCGAGGACATTCCGGAACCGCCCACCATCGTCAACATCGTGGTCCCTCCGGAAGTGACCTCACAGATCCTTCAACATTGTCTGGACCTGGGCTTGACCAACATCTGGCTGCAACCGGGTGCGGAAAGCCCAGCGGTGATGGCCTTCCTGCAGAAGAACGATTTCAATTACCTGGCCAACGCCTGCATCATGGTAGCCAGTCGTCTGAAGGTCTGATCCTTGGGCCGGGTAGAATTCCTAACGGACGATACTTCCCGGGGAGATTTCTCTTTCGGGATGGAGCAAAACGGGCCGCCCATCCACATCGGCGGCAATAATCATTCCTTCACTCACCTGACCCTGAAAAGTCCTGGGTTCGATATTCAGCAAAAGAGGCATCTCCTTTCCCTCCAGAATCGAGGGTTCCGAGTAGAATTCGGCCATGCCGGCAATAATCTGTCTTTTCTCCTCACCCAGATCAAAGATGAATTTGAGAAGTTTCTCCGCGTCCGGCACCTTCTCAACCGAAAGGACCTTCCCGATTCGAATGTCCAATCTATTAAAGTCTTCTAGGGTCACCATGGATTTCATCTTACGTTCCCACCTCTGAAAGTAAAGGCTAGAGTTTGACAGAGATTGCACACTAATGTACACTAATGTACATATAGTTGTTCAGCCGTTGCAGGTTTCAATGAAAATCATCAATTTCACAGAGTTTCGCAAAAATGCTTCGAGCATCTTGTCTGAAGTAGAGTTGGGAGAAACCGTGCAAATACTAAGACATGGGAAACCCATTGCTCAAATCGCTCCAGCTTCCGGGCACTCTCCAATCCCATCCTGGAAGAAACCCGGCTTGAGGCTCCAGATCAAGGGTGAAGCTCTGAGTGAAGCCATTATTGAAGAACGCAAAGAGGCTCCATGAAAGCCTTCTTCGATTCCTCTGGATTGGCCAAAAGGTACATCGAAGAGCCAGGGAGCAGTCGCGTCCAGGAGATCCTGGAAGAAGCGACTTCGCTTGGCCTGTCCGCCATCTGTATACCTGAGATTGTATCCGCGTTATGCAGACGCAAAAGAGAGGGAGCGATATCCCACAAACAATATCAAGAAGCCAAGGCCTCGTTATTGAACGAAGCCGCTGACGCATTTGTTGTCAATCTTACTCAGGAGATTCTGTTGGGGACTATAGCCCTTTTCGAAAAGAGTACCCTGCGAGCCATGGACGCCATTCATATTGCCTGTGCCCTTGAGTGGAATGCGGACTTATTCGTCTCCTCCGATGACAAACAACTCCTGGCTGCTCAGAAGGCTGGGCTGAAGATCACTCAGGTATAGACCCACCCTTCACGCCTGTTGCCAATCAAGGATTTCTCCCCAAAACCTTCTCTGCTACTTCCCGATCGCCCCCACTCCACAAAATTATAATAATATCTTAATACTTGTTCATAGTGGTTTACATAAAGAAATATAATGTTGATTATTGTATCCATCCCTCACGATTTCCCATTGCCGTTCCCGTCCTCAGGGTGTAGCCTTGAGCGAAATCACATCCAAATGAGAGCGAGCGAAACTGGCACTTTGAGGCCTGATCGACGTATGATGGAAACATGAAGTTGTTTAGGAAGATTCGACCTCTGGCCATTGCATTTTTCTTGTGCGGAGGCTTCATCACTTCCGGATGGGCCCAAGAGGAGAAAACCTCAAATCTTTCTGAGGTAGTTGCCGAAGTGCAGGGAGTTGCCATCACCCAGGAAGACCTCCAAAACGGAGCTGCGGAGGACCTTGAAAAGTGGAGGATGGAATCTCTTCAGTTTGAAGCCAGACAGGAGCGAGTGGGACACGAGATTCTACAAAAACAGCTGGATGAACTGGTGGCCGCGGAACTGGTTGCGCTGGAAGCCGCGGAACAGGGACTCCCTGACGAAGAGCTCCTGGACCAGAAGGTTC
>Ga0066376_10004918_pt1 | contig 11510 bp, 9 predicted proteins | sample Knorr_S15_td_Bot_FD_77009 | JGI IMG/M metagenome (GOLD analysis project Ga0066376, IMG submission 77009) | Marine microbial communities from Southern Atlantic Ocean transect - Knorr_S15_td_Bottom_ad_5009_LV_A | ecosystem: Environmental > Aquatic > Marine > Oceanic | place: Southern Atlantic... | reverse complement strand
CTTGTGTTTTCCCTGATCCGGTTCCTCCTGCTACGAGTACATGGGTAAAAAGGATAGAGTCGATTACGTTTCTGTCTTTAAATCGGTAGGAAAGATGCTTTTCAGGGAGTAGCTGCGATACATATCCAACAAAAATATCTTTTGGGTTTTTAGAAAGTTTGAGACCGGTGCTTATTGTATTTTCATTGGCTCTATAAACCCTAGACGCAGGCCGGGGGAGTCTATTAGCGGGTTTATTAAACATCTTATCTTTTAATTTGTCATGATGAACGAGGGAAAGTGGTTGAAGTTTTGCTATGAAGTTAAAATCAATTTCCTGGACGGCTTTGTTGCCTTGGTTTAAATCCTCTGCCAGAAGATTTGATGCATCAAAGGTACCAAACTCGTGCGGGAACTCATTATGATAGAAAAGTTCGATGATTCTGCAAAGAAGAGTTTCATCTACGTTTTCTTCATCAAAAAAGGGGACATTGAGAAAGTTTCCCAAACGAAGAGAATCTCTTTCTTCTAAATTTATGATAGCATAAAGTGAGTTAGCTTTGGAATCTAATCCTATAGAAAGTCCCCTATCGGTGGAGGTCAAAATGCCCACTAGCGGGTCGTCAAAAAATGGTCCCGAGTTGTGGCCAGGAGGAGATTCTGAGTTCATGTGATGAGATCATATGTTTCTCAGAGATATAATACTTACAAATCCCGGTATCCGAGTTGGTCCATACTACTACTGCCCCAACGAATGCAATTGTAGTTTAGATCTATACGAGTATGGAAATGAGTTGCTAGTAGTTTTCCGATACTTTCTTTTTCGGGATTTGACATACGAGCTAGATGGTCAGCTTTGTTGATTGTCGAGAGAGTTCCTTTGTGTATTGCCATTTCTTTAAATATGAAATTTTCAATTTTTTCACGCATAGAGGGATTATGAGAAAATGCATAGGGAGATTCTACGCGGAAAACTACATCTAATCTTGGGTCATAGATCATAAAAAATGTTAGATCATAAGAGGAATGGTCTGGACTATCCACCCCACTGAATTCATGATCAATAAGAAATTCCCCAAACAGAGACGCAATTCCACTTTTAGAGATAAACCAATTTGTATAGACTAAATCTGAATTATTCGTAGCCGCTCTTTTTCGTACTTGTGGAGATACATGAGAACTCAATATTTGTTTGAAGAACGAAGAATCGTGGGGCCAAGTAAATGAATTCATTTCAGGGGGTAGGCGGTTGAATATGGATCTGATCGTCGTTGAACGGGGTCTTTTTACAAATCCGATCAAAGGGGGAGAATGTTCACCGTCAATAATAGGTTTGACAAATGAATCGATTAGGTCGATATATGCTTTTAATGCACGTCTAGAAGGACCGTTTGCAAATAGCAAGTTTTGTAAATCGGGGTTTACATGATGCCAGCCTAACAGAGCTACTGGGAAAATTGGACCATCTAAAATTAGTATATCTTTGACAGAATTCGCCCATTTGAGTGCGTGGCTTCCTTCAGATAGATACAGGGCGGTTGCATGTAGCACACTTTCAAGTATCTCATTTTCGTTTGGGGGATCGGAAAGCTTGGTCATGATCATAGTGTTGTCAGGAGAATCATATATATTGAAGAAATCGCTAGAAAGATTGGGTGCTAATAGGTCAGATGTGTGGTAGCACATTGTTACTGTATCTGAACTATGAAGTTTTTTATCAGTGGGCTCTGTAGCCATGACTGCACGAGAATACGCCAATGACATTCCATTTGTGAAAGGCACATAAAGCGTCCCAGAATCTACCGCATTTTGTGTGGGGAAGGGAGGTTCAATAGAAGGTGCGTCTCTAATCGGAAATGTTTTTATATAAAGTTCGGAATCAATGGGCTGGAGAATGGTCTTTCCTTTTTCGTTTTTAAGGGGGTTTAGACGTTTCCAAATAGAAGAAGCAGATTCGTTAGTGCCATCCGAGTAATACTCCATCGAAGGTAGGGAATCGAGGAAAGTTTTTAGTCGAGATGGGAGAGTTGAAGGAAGTGTCACGTGTGAGTAGATAATACTTCGATGATTAAAACATGATGGCAAATTGCAACGATGAATAGTTGTGTATCCACGACTTGTTGTGTTTATGGACGTCGCTTTAATCATCCTAGATGGATGGGGGATTTCGGATGTTAAAGAAGGAAATGCAATTAGAGCCGCGAACACGCCTGTATTTGATCGCTTGTGTTTGGATGGAAAATATGGAACTCTAGAAACAGGGGGGAGATCTGTTGGCCTTCCAGAAGGGGGTGTAGGAAATTCTAAAGTGGGTCATTTAACAATAGGTGTGGGAAGAATCATAGAACAAGAACATACGCAGATTAATAGAGCGATTGAAAATGGATCTTTTTTTCAAAATGAGGTATTAAGAGTAGCTTTTGAAAATGTAAAATCCACGGGGAATAGAGTTCACGTAATAGGATTATTAAGTGATGCTGGAGTTCATTCGGATGATTCCCACATCCATGCAATCATAGAAATGGCTTCGAAAAATGGAGTAGAGGTGGCAACTCACGTGATTACAGATGGGCGAGATACACCGCCGAAGAGTTCAAAGCGATACGTATCTAGACTCGAAAAGGTAGTTGAAAAAAGAAGGACTGGAAGAATTGCCACAATTACAGGAAGATATTATGCGATGGATAGGGATGGGAATACGGAAAGAACTTTACAAGCCCATAATGCTATTGTGGAAGGGAAATCAAATTATGGGGCCAAATCGGGTTTGGTCGCTATTGAAGATGCGTATATTCGTGGAGAAACTGATGAATTTGTCAAACCTACAGTAATAGAAAATGGTGATTTTTTTAGTAGAGGAGATATTATTCTCATGGCCAATTTTCGTGCAGATCGTATGCGACAGATGTCTCTAATGTGTAAAGAAACTATGGCAAAATATTATTCAGAAGAGGAATCTTCGAAGAACATTTTGACTATGTCAAATTATGATGAAAGTTATAAATTCCCAGTTGCATTCCCTACTGCGAAACCTCAGAATACCATAGGAGAAATATTATCAGAGGAGGGACTCACTCAGTTGAGAATTGCAGAAACTGAAAAATATGCTCATGTTACTTACTTTTTGAACGGCGGTAGGGAAGAAGTATGGAAAGGTGAAATTAGAAAGATGATCCCGAGTCCAAAAGTCCCTACCTATGATCAACAGCCGGAAATGAATGCTAGAAAGGTAACAGAAACTGCGATAAAAATTATTGAAGAAAAAGATCCCAATGTCTTGATTCTTAACTATGCAAATCCAGATATGGTGGGCCATACGGGTGTATTTGACGCGACCGTTAAATCAGTAGAGGTGGTTGATGAAGAATTGGGTAAATTGGTAGAGTTCCTTAGAGAAAAGAAAACTAAAATTATAGTGATTGCAGATCATGGAAATGCAGAAGAAATGGGAACGAAAAAGAATCCTCTTACGAGTCATACGTTTAATCCTGCACCATGTATTTGTATAGGATTGGAAGGAGACCTAAGTAAAAAAGATATTAGAAAGGGAGGAGGTTTATCGGATATATCTCCGACTATACTAGATCTATTAGGAATAGAAAAACCGTCAGAAATGACAGGGAAATCATTATTACAATAGGGATGAACATAAACATAAAATGAAAACAAAAGAACTCGTAGAACGTCTTGATGAACTTCTAGGTACTGAAAGGTTCGAAGAGATTGATTCTAGTGCAAATGGGCTTCAGATTGGATCGGGTAAGGGAACAATCGATAATGTTGTTTTTGCAGAAGATGCATCTATGGAAACTATAGAAAATGCTGCAAGTATCGGGGCAGATATGATGGTAGTGCACCATGGCATCACATGGGGAGAAATTGATAGGATTACAGGAATAAATTATAACCGAATACAGGCCCTTATTGAGTCGGGCATATCGTTATACGTTTCTCACTTGCCATTAGATGCACATCAAGAATTTGGAAATGCTGCAGGACTAGCGAAAATATTAGAATTAGAAGATAGAGAACCATTTGGGAGATTGGGTACGGAATTCATTGGGATCACAGGGGGGGTAAGAGACCCATATACTCCAGACAGGTTAAGATCGTTTTTGGCAGGTGAACTGGATACAGGAGATGGGGATGTAAAGTTACTGAAGTTCGGGGTGGAGAGTATCATAAAAATTGGAATTGTTACAGGAGCAGGAGGAGATTGGTTAGGGGAGGCTGTTGAAAAGGAACTAGATGTTTTCATCACGGGGGAGGGAAAGGCCCGGATATATCATGAAGCAAAGGAATTGGGCATGAATGTGATATTAGCCGGGCATTATGCAACAGAGACATTCGGTGTTTTTTCACTTGAGAAAATTGTTTCGGAATGGGGAATGAAAACTAAGTATATCTCCCGCCCTACAGGGCTATAAAATCATGGGGAAAGAATTTCAATACAACCCAATAGATCACATTGATGTGAAAAACAAAATGACGGTGTCTGAATTGATGAGTGAATATTCAAATGCGGGTTTTGCTGCAAATGCCCTGTCTGAAGCTGTAGACATATATACGGAGATGATAGAGAGGCAAGATGTTACAAATTTTTTGAGCATGGCAGGGGCAATGGTACCAGCAGGAATGAGGAAAATAGTGACCGGGTTAATACAAGATGGATATGTGGACGTGTTAGTTACGACAGGAGCGACATTGACCCATGATGCAATAGAAGCATTGGGACATAAGCATCATCATGGATCGTCCGTTCAGAGAGGGGGGAGAAATGAAAGTAAGGTTAGAGAACATGATGAAAAATTGAGAGACGAAGGAGTAGATAGGATATACGATGTATATTTACCACAAGAGAGTTTTGCCGTATTAGAAGATCATCTTAGATCTAATGTATTTCCCAACATAGGTGAGGAAATTTCAATTAGAGAATTTACGGCAGAATTGGGACGTGCTAATTCAGAGAGGAATGGGAATGGTAACGGGGGTATAGCAGCGATGGCTTATGAGTGTGGAATTCCAATATATTGTCCAGGAATACAAGATTCAATACTAGGATTGCAAGCATGGATGTACTCCCAAATTTCATCATTTTCATTAAATGCAATTGGAGATATGACAGAGATCAATGATATAGCGCACAATGCCAAAAAGAGGGGGGCGATGATAGTAGGAGGTGGATTGCCAAAAAACTATATTTTGCAAGCTGTATTATTGACACCTCGTGCATATGACTATGCGGTGCAACTAACAGGAGATTCTGAACATTTGGGTGGGCTTTCGGGGGCTTCGTTGGACGAAGCTAGATCGTGGGGGAAACTTGAGAAAAATGCAAAAAACATTACTGTCTATGCAGATGCGACAATTACGTTTCCATTGGTCGTTGCTGCGGCTCGTGAGAGAGTAAATGGTCCTAAATAAAGGAAAATAGAATAAAAGAGAAATTACTCATCTAGGAGTGCTTGCGCAAGCCGAGGGACGAACATACCGACATCGGTGACTACACCTACAGCGTGGGATGAGCCGCGATCGAGGAGTTGGGTGACAGTTGCAGGGTTGATATCAACACAAACAGTTGGAGTAGTGGAAGGAAGACAATTTCCAACAGCTACAGAATGTAATAGGGTAGAAAGCATGAGTACTAAATCAGCTTTTTGTGTTTGCTCTCTGATTGCGTTTTGTGCTTTAATTGTGTCAGTGATTGTGTCAGGAAGCGGTCCGTCATCTCGAATTGATCCAGCAAGAACGTATGGAATATTGTTAGTTATGCACTCGTACATGACCCCACCAGTGATTATTTTTTGTTCAACTGCTGCTTTTATGGAACCGGCACGGATTATTTCAGAAATCGCATAGATATGGTGTTTGTGTCCTTTTCGGGGATGGGCAAGCGTAGTTATATTCATGCCAAGTGAAGTTCCATAAAGGTTTCTTTCAAGGTCATGAACTGCAAATCCATTTCCAGCAGATATCATATCTATATAGCCTTCATGCACTAATCGCGACAAGTCATCACCCGCTCCAGAGTGTATTACTGCAGGTCCAGGAACCACGAGTAATTTTCCGCCTTGTTCTTTTGTGGCCTGGATGGTTTCGGCTATTTTCTTGATCAAAGATTCAGAGGGACGTTCCGAAGATACCCCCCCTTGCATAAATCCAAATGGACCACTCGAAGAATCTCGAGGTCTAGAGGGGGGTTTTACTCGAATTCCGGCTTCGCCGGTAACTATCAGATCATTTTCATCAACGGAGGTGAGTACTTTGGTGGAAGCTGTTTTGGTATGAGGATCCACAACAATTGCGGTGTCCATTTCTATATTTTCTACAGAGATCCATTCCCCTTCATATAGTATATCGGTGGGGTGATGTGTCGTGCTATAAAATCCGCGGGGGACAACTTTGGAGGAAGGGGCAGATTCTAGAGTTGCGTCGGCGGATTCGGCTATGGTAGCTCCGTTTTGATGGAGTTCATGCAAAATTGGCAATAAAAGTTCTTCAGAATCTGCGGATACCGTCATGCGGCAATAAGTAGTCTCATTTTTGTGCGTTCCGACGTCGAACTGCTCAACGTGAAAAATCCCACCCATATCCATGATGATTCCGAATGTACGTTGCATGATACCAGAATCGATGATATGACCCTCGAGTTCGACAGTTGTTTCAATAGTCATTGATTACGAAACGCGAAGGTGGGACATGAATTTTTCTATGGTACCGGGGGAAGGGTATCAAGTTAAAATTTGCTTGATGGCCACGTATGCTTCTGAAAAATCTTGTAATGTGATATTGTCCGTTGTTATGAAGACGCCTCGACTATTCTTTAATACACGTAATAGATACCCAAACTCGAAAGCTCGTATAGTATAGAGGTAATTTCCTAGTTCGGATCCGCGATAAGCGATTGGTGCACCGTCTAATCCGCGAGATTCTAGATCGGTGAAACCTGCGAGGTCGGCATCTTGGTCTAGATCGGATCGTAAATAGAGCTGAGTATGGCTAGATTCCGTGAAATAAGTTATAGAACGAAGATTATCACCAACAATTGCTCTGCAGGTTCCGGTTAGATCTTCGAGAGAGATCTCTTCGGATGGTGAAGAACCGGGCATTAGCGTGGATAGGGTTGGCTCGGACTTAGGCTTCTCGGAGGAAATGAAAGAAATTCAATGGATTTTCAAAGTAGGAATGCATAGTGTAAATTGGCCGATGATGGTATAGATTCGGAGCTCAGTCCCATGCTATGACGAACCCTATGAGTACGGAGGCCATATGAAAATGTTATTTATTCGGAGATGGAGCCAGTCCAGTAACGCTTAACCCGAGAGTGGTACAAGCTATAGATAATGGCAAAAGCGAAAGTTTCGGGGACAGGAATACCAAGGTTTGAAGATATTCCACTTATAAAAGGAGAAGGAAAATATACAGATGATTTTCAGCCGGATGGATTGGCTTATGCTGCAATTCTTAGAAGTCAGCATGCGCATGCAAAAATAGTTTCGATAGATGTGGAAGAGGCAAACGAAATGGAAGGCGTCGTAGCAGTGTACACTAGTGAAGATTTAGAAAATGATCAAATTCCAGGCATGTTTCATGTAAAAGGACCGTTCGAAGGACAAAGAGACAGTAAATTTTCTATTCTGGCTCGAGAGTATGTAAGATACACAGGAGAACCGATTGCAATTGTTATTGCAGATGATCGGTATGTAGCGCACGAAGCACTTTCACTAGTTGAGGTCAAATATGAGAGATTGGAGAGCAATGGTGACGTTTGGTCTTCAATGGCAAAGGATGCGCCTGCAGTCCATATAGGGGAGGGAGAAGATAACATAGCGCTGGATTGGGAATATGGAGATAAAAAAAGTACAAGGGAGGCATTTGATGATGCAGAGCACATATTTGAATTGGATATGGTGAATCAAAAACTCCATCCGGATGCCATGGAACCTCGAAGTGTAATTGCGAGCTATAGTGAAGACACAGGTAGAGTTACGGTGAAAACTTCAACTCAAACTCCGCATGGTGTTCGAAGGAATATATCTGTTGCCCTAGGTTTGTCAGAGGATCTTATTCGAGTGATTGCTCCGGATGTTGGAGGGGGTTTTGGTAGTAAAGGAGGTTCACCATATGTGGAAGATCCATTGGTTTCGTGGTGTTCTATTCAGTTGAAACGTCCAGTGAAATGGACAGGTAGAAGATCGGAAGCACATCATTCGGATCATCACGGGAGAGGGTTTTTTGTTAAGGGAAAAATAGCAGTTGAAAAAAGTGGAAAGATAAAAGGGATAGAATTTGAAGTTGTTTTTGACATAGGAGCATATCTTGTATGGGGAAAGACTCCCGCAGCAAATTTTAGACATTTGTCATCAGGGGCTTACCAGATTCCAGCAATATATGGGAATGTTAAGGGAGTTTTCACTAATACAGCCCCTGTTGGCCCATATAGAGGAGCAGGGAGACCAGAAGCCATATATTCTGTTGAGAGACTCGTGGATTATGCCGCAAGAGAGATGGGGATGGATCCTGTTGAATTTCGACGTATGAATTTAGTTCCTTTGGAAGCATTTCCATATGAAACTGCAGTGGGAATGACCTATGATAGTGGAAATTACGAATTGGCTCTCGATAAGGCTCTAGAAATGCTTGATTATGATAAGACTAGGAATCTACAAGAGGAATTGAGAGAGGAGGGTAAATATATCGGAATTGGATTTTCTACTTTTGTTGAAAACACGGGCACTGGCCCATCGGTTCCAGAGAGTGGGAAGATAATATTTGAAGAAGATGGGAATGTGAAGGTATACTGTGGTACCGCAGATCATGGTCAAGGGCACAAAACAGCATTTCGTCAAATATTATCTGACAGATTGGGATTGCCCATGGATTCAATGGATATATATGAAGGAGATTCGGATGCATTGGAACATGGAGTAGGAACTTTTGGTAGTAGGAGTATTGCAGTTGGTGCGAGTGCGCTTGTCAAATGCGCAGAAATAATAATTGATAAAAGTAAACAAATTGCGTCGTGGTATTTTGAAGCTCCTGTAGAGGATATTGGATTTGAAGATGGTGACTTTTTTGTATTAGGTTCAAAGGATAAATCAATAAAAATAGGGAAAATAGCTATGATGTCGTATGAAGAGGAAGGACTTCCAGAAGAGATAGAAAGAGGATTAGAAGCCGAAGCGTTGTATGATCCAGTGAGCAATGCCTACTCGTTTGGGACACATATTGCGGTGGTCGAGGTTGATGCGGAATCGGGAGAGGTTAAATTGGAACGATATATTGCAGTTGACGATTGTGGTGTGCAAATTAATCCGTTGCTCGTGGAGGGACAACTGCATGGAGGCATTGTGCAGGGAATTGGGCAAGCTTTGTATGAAAAAACTGTTTACGATAGTACAGGGAACTTACTTACAGGGACATTACAGGATTATGCACTCCCAAGGGCATTTCACATACCAGATATAGAATTGGGATCAACAGTTACTCCTTGCCCTCACAATCCACTAGGGTCGAAGGGGGCGGGAGAATCAGGAGCCATAGCTGCGCCTCCAGCCATAGTGAATGCAGTAATTGATGCGTTGCAACCATGGGGTATAAAATTAATAGACATGCCAATTACAGACGAATCTGTATGGCAAGCGATTAAAGAGAAAAAGATATAGATAGTTATTCAGATTTTAAAAATATCTGATCGTAAAAGTACACTGCTGCGATGGCCCCAAGAACTGGTGCAAGCATATAAATCCAAGCCACCCCCCAGAGATTGGGCCCCCCATAAATCGTATTAACGATATAGGGACCAAGAGATCTAGCTGGGTTGAACGATGCTCCAGAAATATTCCCTGTGGCGAATACACCCATAGCAATGATGGACGCTATTCCGAATCCAGCAAAGTTTTCTGGTGCACGAGAATCGACTGCGAACGCCATAACACCGAACATTAAAAAGAAGGTAATAATGAATTCGGCTAAAAATGCCTGACCCACAGTTACACCGGGGAAAGGTGCAGTTGCACCCATGCCCCCGATAGTGGCAGCCACAGTACCACGAACTAGCACGAAAAGAATTCCTGCGATGGTTGCTCCAAGTATTTGGGATATAATATAAACAACACTTGTTTTTGCATCTATCCTCTTAGTAACCCAAAGTGCAATAGTAACGGCAGGATTAATATGAGCCCCCGATACATGTCCGAAGAGGTATATGGGAATGCCTACTGCAAAAAGATGGGCGACTGCAATTCCAGTCCATCCAAGTGCACCATGACCTAGTCCATTTAAGATGAATGTATTAGATTCAATCGCATTTGGAACTGTCAGAAATTCAATTATTACGGAACCAACACCGAAGAATAAAATGGAAAAGGTTCCAAGGAATTCTGCGATGGCTTTTTGAGTTAATGTATAATCAGATGACATGTCTCAACATAGGCAAAATTGTTCAACATATTTCAATATTCGGTTATTGAAAAAACGAGGAACTTTTCTGTAAGCATATTACCATTCCCGTGAAAAGAAGTGGTATGAAATCTCCCAAAATAGTGCTTATAGGACCTCCAGGGGCGGGTAAAGGTACGCAGGGGAGCTTGATATCAGGATATTTTGAGATTGCACATATAACGATGGGTAACGCTTTGAGGATAAATCGAGGTCTTAAAACAGAATATGGAGCGCCGAGAAGTTATATGGACCGGGGAGAACTAGTTCCAGATTCGATAGTCAACGAAATTGTAGAAGTTGAAATTAAGAAGGTGGAAGGTTTTGTGTTGGATGGATATCCCCGTAACAAGGAACAGGCAGAATATTTGAGTACGATTGCTGAGATTGATAAAGTGATATACTTACATGTGGCAAATGAAGAATTGATTAAACGTCTTTCGGGGAGACGTGTGTGCCCGTCCTGTAGTGAAAATTATCATATTGAGTTCAGACCCCCAGTACGGAATGGAAAATGTGATTCATGTGGTGACAAACTGATACAAAGATCTGACGATGAAAAAGATACTATTTTGAATCGATTGAGGGTATTTTCAGAATACACAAGACCTGTTTTAGAATACTACAACGATCGAGAAGGTTTTACAAAGGTAGAAGGTAGAGACAATCCAGAAGATGTTTGGGAAAGCATTAGAAAGATTTTCTAAGAGAGTTAAGTAAATGAGAAATACGAGAATGTCTACATACAAAAAATTTGAGGAGGGGAAATAATGGCCCGAATTGAAAGAAAAGTTACAGGGTTAATCATGAGAGATGCAGGGATAGTGGAATCCATTCGAATCGTTCTCGAAAAAAGTGAAGATGGAGAAGTTGAATTGGACTGGGCAGATGTGAGAGGAGAGATTACTAGTGGACATTGGGGAAGACTCATAGAAACTGGAATATTGAAAGAAGGGAAAAAAGGTTTTCAAGTTTCAGATGCGTTCACCATCAAACAGGCGATAGAGAATTTTGATAAGCCTATGTCAAAGAAATCAAAAACAAAATTGGATGATGAAGGTAAATGGACGAAATGGGACAAGGGTGCTGCT
>Ga0066376_10004916_pt1 | contig 11511 bp, 10 predicted proteins | sample Knorr_S15_td_Bot_FD_77009 | JGI IMG/M metagenome (GOLD analysis project Ga0066376, IMG submission 77009) | Marine microbial communities from Southern Atlantic Ocean transect - Knorr_S15_td_Bottom_ad_5009_LV_A | ecosystem: Environmental > Aquatic > Marine > Oceanic | place: Southern Atlantic... | reverse complement strand
TGGGTCTATGCTCCCGCGGCGAGTAATCTGATGTCATCGAGCCAGAGCAAGAAATTCAAGGCTCAGCCAGATACTCAGCCCAGAAGGTAAGCCCGGAAGTTGAGTAAGGTTAGGAGGAGACCATGCGAACCCTATTGATGATACTGATGATTGCGGGAATGATGTCCACAGTGGGTGTATACGCCGCAGGATTCGGCTCCACTCCCACCACCAAGACTCTAGCCGGTTCCGGAGATGAAGCAGTTTCCGCTCCCAACACCGGTTCGGTAGCCCTTGGTTATGTCACCACCGGAGACGTCGTGACCGGCGTCAAGGTGACATGGACCCCCTCTTCAGCCGGCGACTATGACATCACCGTCAAGGCGGGCGGCACCACTGGCACCCTGAACATTCCCAGCAGCGGCACCGTGGCGAGGACCGATACCGTGACCATATCCTCGACGGAAGCCAGCGCTATCACCACCGCCAAGGTGGTTATATCCCAGAACTAAGAACGTTCGGGTTGACCAGGCTTTAACCGACACGGCACTTTAATAAATGCATTCAGGTAGTAACGACTGAGGGGTCTTGCCAAGTTCATGACCCCTCCCAACAACCATGACAGCACCGCAGGACCGAACACTGGCAGACCGGCAATTGAACTAGCTGAACGATTTGCTCTGATCGTAAATCAGCATCCGGTAATCCGTTCAGGGTTCGTCCTCCTTAGACAACAAGAGGCTCTTTGAAAAGAGCCTCTTGTTGTTTTTGTCGTTTGCCCGGTGCCTCAATTGGGCCGCCCTGCGAACGGCGACTTGGTCAATATCCTAGAAATAATATCTGAGCACGGACTCGGCGACGCAGGCTGGTTTATCCTGGCCTTCAATCTCGATGGTGACTTCCTGAACTACTTGGAAGCACTCATCGTTAATCTTATCCACTCCTGCCAACTTGGTGCGTGTCCTGACCTTTGAGCCAGCGGGCACCGGGCTTGGGAACCGGACTCGGTTGAGACCGTAGTTCACTGCCAACTTCAAATCGGGGTAGGCGGGCTTGCTTGGATCTACAACACCGGTCAATTTGGGAATCAAAGACAAGGTCAAGAAGCCATGGGCGATTGTGCTGCCGAAGGGCGAATCTTTGGCCGCCCGCTCCACATCCACATGAATCCATTGGTGGTCCAAAGTAACATCAGCAAAACCATTAATCATGCTTTGATCCACGGTTAGCCAATCACTTAAATGGATTTCTTCGCCCAATTCCTTGGTTAATTCTGCCACCAAATCGTCTACGGCCATCTTGCACTCCAATCTCGTTTAATAATCGATTTTAATAATACTGGTCTAACCACTGAAGATTCCCGATTAATACTGGCATTCTACACCTGCGCTGGGCATACCGTCGGCGCCAAGCACCAATATATTTTGAGCCTGAACCCTCGGTACGGTGAACGGTCTTTAGCTTTTTTTATCACGTTTGCGCCACCGGTGGGATTCTGGTATTCCAAGACGAAGCCTGCTCATAGGCGTGGGCCACCCGCAACACGGTGGCCTCGTCGAAAGGCCGGCCAGCAATCTGCATAGCAAAGGGCAGAGCTCCATCGCCTTCCGAAGTGAACCCGCACAATATCGATAACGCTGGCGCTCCAGTTAGACTGTATGGACCGCGAAAGGCTCCGGCGGCTAGAGCACGTTTGGCCTGCTCTTGGCTACCAACCCTAGCATCCAGATTTATCACATCCGCCGTGTTGCCCATGGTGGGCTGCACCAGCACGTCGACGTCTTCCAACAACTCCAGCACCTGTTGGCGCACCATGTCCCGCAGCGTCAGTGCCTTGTAGTACACCTGGGCTGGCAGCAGATTACCGGTCATAAAGGCCACCCGGGTGTTGTGGTGGTAGTCTTGAGGACGCTCCCGCAACCAGTCGGGTTGTAGGCTGACCCGCTCCACGTGGGTCATGGCCCGGGTGATGTAGCCGCACTGAGCAGCCAAAGGCAAAGACACGTCCTTCACCTCAGCGCCCAACTCCCCCAGCAGTCCGGCGGCAGTCAAGACCGCCTGACGTAACTGAGGATTCAATCCCAACTCCTCAGTGTCGAAAAGTTCCCGGACCACACCCACTCTAATGCCGCGGATGTCGCCGGTCAGAGTTTTTCTGTAATCAGGCACGGGCACCTGGCGTGTATAAGGGTCCTTGGGGTCGTAGCCAGCGATGCCGCCAATGGTTATTGCGCAGTCTTCGGTGGTGCGGGAAATTGGGCCGATTGTGTCCACAGACCAACCCGCACCATCCACGCCGTATCGGCTGACCCGACCCCAGGTAGGCCGCAGTCCCACCAGACCGCAGTTGGCCGCCGGGCCCCGGATGGAGCCGCCAGTGTCTTCGCCAAGGGAGGTTGCGCAGAGCCGGGCAGCGGTGGCGGCGCCCGAACCGCTGCTGGAGGTACCTGGGCTGCGCTCCAAATCCCATGGATTGCGGGCCGGTCCAAAGGCGGAACTTTGGGGGTCGCCCAAAGCAAACTCGCTCATGTTCAACTTGCCCAATATTATTGCGCCTGCGTTTTTCAGGTTGACCACCACTGTAGCGTCCTCTTGCGGCACGAAATCCGTCCGTATCTTGGAAGCGTCGGTGGTGCGAACACCCTTGGTATGAATCTGGTCCTTTAGAGCGATGGGGATGCCGTGGAGAGGACCCCGGTACTGACCCCGCTGGATTTCGGCTTCTGCGGATTTAGCATCTCGCCGGGCATCGTCGGCCAGCACGGTGATGTAGGAGTTTACATTGGGGTCGATTCGCTCGATTCGTTCCAAGTAGGCTTCCACGGCTTCCACCGGTGATACTTGCTTGGATTCGATGGCCGACGCCAATTCCGAGGCGGACAGGAATGCGATGTCGGAACGGTCCATTGGGCTCCTCCGAATTGCAGTTGACCATTGGGGACCACGTCTAGCGTTCTAAGATTACCAGGGGTATTTCCCGGGTGGTCTTGGTCTTGTATTCATCATAGTTGGGCCAGATTTTGGCCATCAGCTCCCAGAGAGGGCCTTTCTCCTCAGGGGTTGCAGTGCGGGCGCGGACCGAAAAACGGTCGGCTTTAACCTGTATCTCCACATCGGGCTGTATGACCAGGTTGCGGTACCAGCCCGGATTGGTGGGTGCTCCGCCCCGAGAGGCCACCAGCAAGTAACGGTCTCCATCTTGGCCATAGATCAGGGGTGTTGTGTACGGTTGGCCGGTCTTTCGGCCCATTGTCGTCAGCAGTAAGGTGGGCACGCCCGAAAAAATGTGGCCGTCCTCGCCATTGGTCTCCAGATAGCGGTTCAGGTGATTCTCGATCCAGTTAACCGGTCTTTCGATCGGTGCGGTCATGTCGCCTCCCTCGTTATACAAAGCGGTGGGCACAAAACTTGGAGTGGACTTCCTGCTGGCAGGAATTCACGGCGGTAACGTCTCTCTCTCTCTCTCTCTCTCTCTCTCTCTCTCTCTCTCTCTCTCTGGGCCGGATATTAACCCCAGCAGGCGGCCTGTGTCGAGACTATACATTGGCCGCATGTTTCCACCTTGTCATTCTTCGCACTGCGCCTCGTTCATGGGGTAGAATGGAGCACTTGGATCAAGCCACAGAAGCGAGTCGAAAACCGAAATTTTATCGCCAGGTGAACGCACATGGATAACGATACGTCCACAAACCCCGCATCAACCGGAACCGCGGCCTTAACCCAAGAATCCCTAGATGAGTTTCGGAGAGGATTTGAAGCCGACTCTCCTAAAAAGTTGCTACAAAACGTGGTAACCCAGCACGACGTTAATGACGTGGCTTTGAGCCGGTCAATCGTCGCCGAATCGCCTCATTCCTTCTCCATCATGCTGGATGACTGGTCGGTGACCAACCAGGCGAGGTCGGGTAGGTGCTGGATGTTCGCCGGACTGAACGTTTGCCGGACGGATACAAGAAATCTGCTGAATGTGAAAGATTTTGAGTTCAGCCAAAACTACCTTATGTTCTGGGACAAGCTTGAACGTGCAAATTTCGTCTTGGAAGCAATCATAGAAACGGCTGATCGGCCTTCCGATGACCGTACTGTCTCATTTCTGTTGAGAAATCCCATAAACGACGGCGGTCAATGGGACATGTTCACGGCCTTGGTGAACAAGCATGGGGTGGTGCCCAAGACCTCCATGCCGGAAACGGAGAGCTCCGGTAATTCAGGACGGATGAACTCCAGTCTGAATTACCAGATGCGTCAAGGCGCCCAGAGAATCCGCGCGGCTTACGCCGACGAATCCGGCATTGACGAGATGCGCCGAATCAAAACCGAAGTACTGAAAGTCGCCTACGACATCCTGTGCATCCACTTGGGCACCCCGCCCACCACCGTTGATTGGCAATGGAAAGACAAGGACGGTGTTTTCACCAGAGCGGGCAAGATGACTCCCTTGGAGTTTGCGGAGAAATATCTGCCCACTCCCATAGACGACTACGTGAGCCTGGTTCACGACCCCAGAGCTTCTAGCCCCATCGGTGCCACTTTTACCGTGGACTACCTGGGCAACGTGGTGGATGCGCCACCCATCAAATACCTAAACATCGATATCCAAGTGATGAAGGACATCGCTCTGAAGATGCTCCAAGACGGCAAACCGGTGTGGATGGGTTGCGACACCGGGAAGCAGATGCATCGGGATTTGGGACTGTGGGACGCCGAGTTGTTCGACTATGCCAGCGTTTACGGCGCCGATTTCTCCATGGACAAGGCGGCACGGTTGGAGTACCAACAGACCAGCATGACCCACGCCATGATGTTCACAGGGGTAGATGTGGTCGACGGTGTTCCCCGGCGCTGGCGGGTGGAGAATAGCTGGGACGACAAAGTGGGAAACAAGGGTTTCTTCTTGATGAACGATTCATGGTTCGCCGAGTACATGTTTGAAATCGCCGTGCCCAAGGAGTACCTTCCCCTCGAGCTTCTCGCTGCACTGGCACGTGAGCCTGTGGTCTTGCCCGCTTGGGACCCCATGGGGTCGCTAGCTGGGTAGGGGAACTAGGCAAGCAATTTGTAAACCTTTGGCGACGGGGCTCGGTCTAGGCGGCAAATGGTGAAGAAAATCCCCTCGGCCCCCTTTGTAAAGGGAGCCGAGGGGATTTCGCACTCGTTGTACCAGCCACCCATCACTATTTTTGGAGGTCCGATGCGGATCGATGTCCATAGCCACCTGATATTTCTTGACTACCTTCAGTTCTTGGGGGGACGTAGCTCTCTGCCCAAAGGAGTGCTGGAAGGCGGCACCTATTTCGTCAGTTGCAACGGCGGTTACCAACACGCTTCTCCGTTGAATCATGCCGATGTAGACGGCAAGCTTCGGGCCATGGAGGACTTGGGCATCGACATGTCGGTGCTCAGCCACGGGATTCCCGGCCCCGAGCTCTTGGGCGGCGACGAGGCCGACGACTGGGCCTCCCGCATCAACGATCATTTGGCTGAGGTGGTTGCCCAGCATCCCGGCAAGTTCGCAGCATGGGCGACCCTAGGCTGGGGCAGCGCCAAACGAACCATAGCGGAGATTGACCGCTGCATAAACCAGTTGGGGTTTAAAGGAATCTATCTGTTCTCCAACATCAATCAGAGGACCCTGGACAGCCCCGAGTTCTGGCCGGTCTACAAGCATGTGGCGGAGATGGGAGTGCCCATGGACATGCACCCAACGGCGCCACTGAATCTGAACGGAATTGACCAACGCCCTCTGATGCCGGGAATGGCCTACATGTTCGACACATCCCTGGCCACGATCAGGCTGATGATGAGCGGTCTTTTCCAAGAATTGCCGGACCTGAAGCTGATCGTGCCCCACACCGGAGGGTTCGTGCCCTACATCCGAGGCCGGGTGGAACGGATGATTGACGCTTGGACACCGCCGGAAGATTGGGAGAAGCTGACCCAACCCGCCAGCAATTACTTCGACAAAATCTACGTGGACACGGTGGCCCACAGTCCGGAAGCGCTGGAATATTGCTACAAGAGTTATGGGCCGGAAAAGTTGCTCTACGGCACCGACCATCCCTTCGCCCATTTCAATGAATACAACGTGATGATAGACAATCTGGCATGCACCGAGGCCGAGAGGGCATTAATCAACGGTGGTAACGCCCAGAGGCTCCTGAATCTGTAGGATTTGCCATGACCGCGGACCAAACCTGGACACTTAGCGGAGAACACCTGGAGAACTGTAACTGCGAAGTCTTCTGTCCGTGCCTGCTTCCGGGTGTTGTGGCAATGTTTTGGATGTTAAATAAGGGTGGAGAACCAACGGGTTCTCCACCCTTATCGCGTTGCTATCAGTGCGTTAGGAATCACTAGAGCATCAGTCAGATTCGACTTGTGACTCTCTGAAAATCTCGTTGGCTATGTCGATTGCCTCTCTGGCGAAGGGCAATCCGCAATAAAACGTGGTGTGGATAAAGACCTCCACAATCTGCTCTTGGGTCAACCCAATGTTAAGCGCTCCGCGTATGTGGCTGCGCAGAGGTCCGTGCCGCCCCAGCGCCGTTAACGCTGCGAGGGTGCACATAGACCGGCTTTGAAGGTCCAAGCCCGGCCTGTTCCAGACCGAGCCCCAGTAGTATTCGGTGGTCAGGCGGTTGAACTCCCGCTCCGCCTGGGTGACCGGCCCCAAAGCCGTCCCGCTGGGCTCGCCCATCAACTCCTGCCGCCGGGCCACTCCTCGTTCGAAAAGGTCATCGGGAGTCTCTGTGGGGTCGAAAATCCTTGGGGGCGTGAAATCGATTCCCCGCTCGGCGAACACCTCTTTGGCGATCTCCAAGGTGTTTAGCACCGACGGAACGCCCGAATAAAAGGCGGCGTGGATGAATACCTCTATGATTTGCTCCGGGAGCAGACCCAGATTGAGGGCGTTGCCTGTGTGCCGCCTGATTTGGTTGTCTTTTTGCAATACCGTTAGGACCGTGAGGGTGCACATCTCCCGATGCTCAATCTTCATTCCGGGGCGATGCCATATTGAGCCAAACAGAGCCTCTTCGATGATTCGGTAGAGGTCCGGTGCCAACTGGGACTCTGTGGCCCATCCGCTCCTAGGCGTTCCAGCGCCAAATTTTGTGCGGGTTTCTATTCCTCTTTGATACCGTTCTTCCAACGTGGTCATGAATGCTCTCCTATGTTTAATGGTCGTAAAAATCGCAGTAAACCTTAGATACGGGGGCGTATAACGAAGGAGATCCCCCTGTATCCCCCTTTACGAAAGGGGGACGGTGTTACGCGCTCGTCATTCCTGCGAAGGCAGGAATCCAGAAATCGCCTTAACCGCCCTGGTTCTTGGACGGTGGGACGACGCGGCCAATACGACGGGATTTTTCCGGTATTCTAGTCTCCCACGGGTTGAGACTCGGGAACCCGGCTGGCGAACAGATCGTAGTGTTGGGCCGCTTGCGTGACTATCGTTTCAACGTCTTCTTCAAGTAGATATCGCTGTGCGATTAGGTTTTCGGCGGCTTCCTTGACCAAGCCCAGATACTCCGACTTGGATGCGTAACGCTCCTCAATGGAAAGGCGGGGGTCTCCCGACGCTTCCCGCGCTTCTTTCGTGGCGGCGAATGGAATAGTCGAGCCCCGCAGAGTCCCGCCCGACGCTCCGCCGGTGGACAAGACCTGACCGGCTCCGCCTATGTCGGCATGGCGCAGGTTCCACCCCGTGTGGGTCGCCAGTGGCACCGTTATGAATGGCAAGGCAATGCCAGCCAGTTCATTGCCGTCTTGGTCCACCGCCGACACCAGATTCGGATACACCTTGCCAATCTCCGCTGGAATCTTGGTGGCAACCATTGGATCGTGGCCGAAGTCCAAGCGGGTAAAACGCCGCATGGGTACGGGGAGTTTGGCGCTGGGAATGCTGTTGAAAACCTCGCCTATCTTTTCCGGAGATACCGCTGTGCCGTCGTCGATTCTGGGATACCGGCTGGGCGGCGGGACTTCTCCCTTCGTCACCCAGCGGTCCATGTTGGTCAGCGCACCGCGGAGCAGAGCCCGGTAGTCGATAACACTAAAATCGCGTTGACCGTGGTAACCGTCAACGTCCTTGTCCACGGGAGGGAAAACCGCCAAGGCGTGTTGTGTACCAGCGAAGATGTAGATTCGCACCTCTTCCGGCGGGTCCAAATCACGGCTTCCGGTCAGGTCGGTGTGCATCAGCGAACCATGTCCGGCCCAGTACTCCGAAGGCGTGTGAGTGTACATCACCTTGGGCAGATTACATTTGGCGGAAAGCCGGGACAGCAAGCCATCGGTGATGCCAAGTTCCGGGTCGGTCTGGGCAAGGTCGCTAAACGGGAACAGGCTGTTGCCGCTCCTAGTCGCTTGGCTGGAAGGCTGGGCGAACCGGTGGTTGAACTCACCCATCTTGCCACCGGCCACGTGGGGCATGAATCCGTCAAATACTTGCCGGCCTTCTTCATCCCAGTTCAAGCCCAGATACAGGAATAGGCGTAGGAACCTGCCGCTCTGGGAGACACCGAAACTGTAAACATGGTCGATGTTCCCTGCCAGGGGGTTGTCCTCTTCGTCGGTGGCATAGCGCAAGAATGCGGCCATGTCGCGGGTGGCCAACTGGCCCAGACCCACCACAGGCGCACCGGTGGTGGAGTAAATGACCTGGTAAACTTTGCCTGCCTGAAAGCCCGACTCCATGTAAACATGGCTAGCGTCGGCCACCGCTTTGCCGTTCTCCAATCGAGCAAATGACCATTGGTCTCTGGGGATTATCTCCTCGGGCGCATCCTCGTGTTCCTGCACCGTCAGCACGGCAGTCCGGTCGTTCACATCATCTGCTGGGTAGGGGCGATGGTTTCTGCTGGAGAGAAACTCCGCCTTGGAAATGTCATTCAACTGGAAGGTAACAACTATCTTTCCGGTGATGGGGCCTTCCTGAGTTACGGCTTCCGGGAGGTTGACTCGAAGCATGCCGGGCACGTCGGGAACATCGTGCTGCCAAGCGCACCAGACCACGGTGTATCCTTGTCGCATCAAGAACCCGTTGCCTGGGTCCATGGGCGCTTCGGGCGCCACCTCAGGGGCGCTGTTTATATTACGCAGGGCCAGGGGTTTGCCCCGGTTGGGTATGTCCATCAAGATGCGGCGGTTACCTCGCTGGGCGTCCACGGGTCGCAATATGCGAAAATCCGAAGAGAAGGTCACCAACCCCGTGGCGTCTCTGGGCGCCAACTCCAAGTCGGCAATAGTTTCGTTGGCGGAGTGATTCGGGTCCACGGCGAAATGGACAGTGCCGTCCAGTTGCTCATAAGCGCCCACGTCCCCGAATGACCTAGAATCGGCGAACGCTTTCTGGGATTTTATTTCTATCTTAGTGACTGGCATTGGTCATCCTTTCTTGGACTGTTTATCGCATTCGGTCTGGTAATTATCGATCCTGGGGCACTGGCGGAAAATAACTTGGGGCGGCTGATTGCGGGGAGAAATCCCCCCAACCCCCATTTACGAAAGTGGGGCTAGTTGCTGGCTAAATCCACTGTCAGAGGAAGAGTCCCCCTTTGTAAAGGGGGACAACTTTACATTATCACTGGCGTCTACTTGCGGGTTCTGCCTCCGCAGAATCGCAGCACTCCTGTATTTCTATATTACTAGGCACTACTGAGAACACGTAGTACGTCGGTAAAACGCAGAATTACGACTGCGAGGTTGCCGTGTATTTGGTGCTCAATTAGTTTAGCAAATTCGGGAACTGGAACCTACTGATTAAGAGTCACCAAGAAATCGTGTTTAGGCGTGCTGCGCGGTGTCGGTGGATTCATCAATCGAAGCAAATACCACCGTACAACACGGCGCAACATGCGACGAACGTGCACATTCTGTGCACATCGAAATGAACCGAAGAGGCGCCAAAAGCGCAGCGAAAGCCTAGGGGAGGTTGTGAGGAATGACGGTGTTTTACCTTTGCAAGCGTTTTTCTTTGAGAGGCACATTCGACTGCGCGTCTCCTAGCGCAAATTTTCCAGTGGCATCGATCAATGCAGCGAATGATGGCACAAGGTCCTCTAACAACTCGCTTTGCTGCCCGGGATTAGACGTTCTTTCAGCCATAGGGCTTTTGGGGTCGGTTTGGAGAATGATCTCCGCCATCGGCCGCAGTAGGTAATATTTACGGTCCGACTCGGCTGGAAAGCCGAGTGCCTCGAAGAAGCCATCTGGCGGGTCGTCCGTAATAAATTTGCCTCCCACATAGATCGTTTGTCGGTGCTTGGAAACATCATGAAGGTCGCGGATTCGGGCGATCAACTGGGCTTGGTTCTGCCAACCGAGTTGGGTTTCTGGGAATACTTTTCCGTAGCCAGATTGAAGAGGCGGGGTAGGTGGAGTCGATGTTGGATCCCCGATAATATCGCGGGGGCCAATGAGTCTCAGTGCATTGACATCAGTTATATCTCGGAAATCGGCTGGCAACACGACCCATCCGATTGCATTTAGGGCGAAAGTAAGGCATTCCAACGCTGAGTCCATCTGAAACATCACAGATGCCAAGTGGTATTCTGTCTCGGAGGGTGTTCTGACCCTCGGAAGCCATGCGTGAACCTCCGAGTAGCGCCGCTGGACTCCATACAATCGCGCATAGACTCCGTGTAGGCCACGTCGGAATTCGCCGAACCAGTCGCCAGAGCCGCCTAGGTTGTAATCTTGTCTCGCAAGCAATGCTAGCTGATCGAGCGCTTCGAATGGCTCCAAGTCGATCTGGAGTGTAAAGTTTGGCACAGATCCATCACTCAACTAATTCTGATATGCCGTAATTTCCTGACCCGCCTCACCGTAACCCACGTCCCATCATCTGTATTGCCAACTCTGTCGCGGTCAATCTCTACCAGCCTTTTTTTGCCACTCAGCAATTGGCGTCATCCAGGCTTCAGCATCATCTGGCTTAAAGTTCGGGTCATAGATCTCCTCAAGATGCCCTTTTGGGTAGATGTAGAAATGAAGCCTCGGCTTGAAAGAGGAAAGAAGTCCAGATGATGGCATATAAACGACAATGGCTTCCTCTTCTTCCCCAACCCCCCTTTCCTCAAATACCTTCCACGTCGTCAGAAAATCAACGCGATGGACCACAGGCAGCATAGCCTCGTCTGCGAGGACGGGAGATTCTACTCTGAGCAAAGCATACGGCATCCTTTTAACGGCATCTCTTACTTTTCCGCCGTCAATGCGTGCGATAGCTGTGAATCGCTTTACTCTGCAGGCTTTTCCCGTTATAGACTCCCAGGGTACATCCTTTCCCAACACGTAACCTGAATTCTCGGATTGCGTTGACATTCTACTCAGTCCTTACCTGCTCCCGCCTAACCGTAACCACTCCACCATTGTCCAAGAAAACGTGGTAGCCGTGGTGGAGTTCATCGGGGTGGTCCACCGTTCTCTGAAACACCGCTGAGTCTACCGTTCCGGTCTTTCCTCGGCGGCTTCCAGATATAATCCGGATCCTTGTCCCACGGGTCAACCCTTGGCGCATCTATTCCCTCA
>Ga0066376_10004914_pt1 | contig 11514 bp, 6 predicted proteins | sample Knorr_S15_td_Bot_FD_77009 | JGI IMG/M metagenome (GOLD analysis project Ga0066376, IMG submission 77009) | Marine microbial communities from Southern Atlantic Ocean transect - Knorr_S15_td_Bottom_ad_5009_LV_A | ecosystem: Environmental > Aquatic > Marine > Oceanic | place: Southern Atlantic... | reverse complement strand
GGCACGATGATCGAGGCTGCGGCACACGGCTTCGATACGGGTACGGGATTGGCTGTCCAGGGTCTCGGCCTCGGTATCCAACAACGCCGCCAGCGTCCCGATTAAGGTGCCCAGCGGTTTATTGAGTCGCGCCAGCGCCCCGTCTAGCTTTGCCGCCGCTTCCAGAAGCCCGTCCACCGGCGGGGTGGTTTCGGATTCCAGGCTATAGAACGCGCCGCTGTTGCCGTCGCGGGCGTAGACCTGGCTGCGGACCAGGGCGAGAAAGGCTTCGGTGGTTCCGGTTGTTGTCCCGGGCTCTCCCCCGGATTTACTACCCCCGAGGCGCTTGTGCCAATCCCTTCCCGGCAGGGCGCGGGTCGCCTTGAGCGCTTCATCCAGGGCTTCCTGGGCGTCCTCGTCACCCTCAATCAAGTCCTTGATGCGTTCGCGTAAGCCCCGAGACCGTGACCGGCTGCCTTCCTCCGCGCCAACCAGCCACCGTCGGAGCTCCGCCGTCTCGCGGCCGGTCAAATGAGCCGAAAAGGCGCTGTCGGCGGCGCCGAACAGGTGGTGGCCTTCATCGAAGACATAGCGCGTCGTGACGCCGTTTTCATCCCCAATGCCGCCGCCTAGGGCGGCCTGGATCATGACCAGGGCATGGTTGGCGACGACGATATCGGCGGTCTTGGCCCGGCGCACGGTATGTTCGACGAAGCAGCGACCGTAATGGCGGCACGCCGAATAGATGCATTCGCCCCGGGTGTCGGTGAGGTCCGTGGTCAACCCGGCGCCCATCAGGTCCTTGAGCCATGACGGAAAATCCCCGCCGACCATGTCGCCGTCCCGCGTCACCAAGGCCCACCGGGCCATCAACCCCAAGGCGGTCCAGCCCCCGCTTCCATGCACGTCGGCCCCGGTGGGTTGGCGGCCGAGGGCCTCGTCGAAGTTCAACAGGCAGAGATAGTTTTCCCGGCCCTTGCGAATGACGACGCGGTCGGCTTTTTCTTCCGGGTCGGGGAACAGCCGGTCCAGTTCCGCGTCCAATTGGCGTTGCAGGTTGCGGGTAAAGGTGCTGATCCAGACCGGGCCCTCATTCTTTTCGGCCCAGACGCTGGCCGGCGCGATATAGCCTAGCGTTTTGCCGAGGCCGGTGCCGGCCTCGGCCAGTACCAGGGCGGGCTCACCGGGCTTTTCCGGCGGCTGAAAGGCGAGTGCCGAGGACAGCGCGTATTGGACCTGTTCCGGGCGTTTTTCCGCCGCGCCACCCAACAATTCGTCCAGGCGGTCTCGGGTTTCGGTGTCGTTGACGGGCTGGTTGCCGGGCAACGTTTCCGGTGCCTGGTCCTGCCATTCGTCGAGAAAATTCCACACGTGCATAGCGGTTTTCTTGGCCCCACCGCCGGCCTTGCCGCTTTGATCGCCAAGCGCCGCTAGCACGGCGTCCGCCCACGGCCAGCCGCCCAATTGCATCGCCTGGGCGATCGGCCCGGCGGTGACGTCGCCCAACCCCCCGGCTCCCCCGGCGCGTTCTGACAATTCCGCCAGCAACACGCCTGCGGCGGCGAGCAGGGATTCGGCTTCTCTTTCCAGGGTGCCGGGCAGCGCCAGGCCCAGTGCCGCGGCGACGCCGCCGGGGGTCGGCAGCACGAAGCGGGCCGGCCGCACGAAGGCGAACAGTTCCAGGATATCAAGGGCGGGAAAAGCAGCCTCTCCGAGGCGCCGCGCCTGGGCCTTGGCGTGACAAACGATTGGCCTGGCCCCGGACCGGATACGCCCGGCGGTTTCGGCGTGGGACAAGGTTTCGATCTCGCCGTCGGGGCTGAGCCAGGCCGCCTGGCGGACGCCGGCGGCAACGGCGGGCGCCTGGGGCAACAGCATTTTCGGCGGGGCGGAAGCAGATGACATGGGCGGCAGTATAGAAGTCAAAACCCTAGGACGCGATAGCCCGGAATCACCCAAAAACAGATACCGTTCCTAATGAAAATTTTGGCCATTTCGTGTATACTTCTTTCTTCGTCCGAGGCGGGTTTTAACTTTGGGAGGACCATCACAAGGTTTCGCCAACCTAGGGATGCATGGAGGTTAAAAAAATGACTCCGCCTGACCAGCCACCGCACATATTGACCTAAGATCAAATAGACCCGTTCTAAATGTTCGGGTGATGCTTAGAGCATCCTGCGAAACCCCGTCGCCCCCCTTCCTTAACCGGAGAACCCCGTGGCGGGGTTTCTTATTGTTCAGAGGGATTAATTGGTGCCGTAAACGGTGAAGCGTTTGAAGATGTAATCGCCGCCGCGGTTGACCATACGCAAGCCGTCGAAGTCGCCTTGAAAGCCCATGTCGGTGGCGGCCAGTATTTCCCTGCCGTCGATGGCAATGCGCATGGCGCCGTCCATGCGGCGCGTCCACTCCAGCTGGTGAAATTTCTTGTCTTCCAGGTTCACCGGTACCTGGGCACGGTCAATGGCGGAGGTCCCGCGCTGGGACACCCGCAACAGTTCCAGCCCGCCGCCCGGCGTGTAGGCCAGGGTATAGCCCGGGGCCCGGTCGCCGCCGCGGGGCACGCCCTGATAGGGTCCGATTTCGAGCCGCCCTTGCGCTGCCCAGGAGGAAAATTCGACTTCCATGGCGAAGGCGTTGGTCATCGTGAGCCGGGTTTGGGTGGCGGTGGGGTTGATGACGGTACCCGAGGTCCCGCCGCCCGCTTGACCGCCGCTAGAGCGGCCTTCCGGGTCGAGGGCCTGTTGCAGGATCTGGCCGAAGATGGCGCCGACGGCTTCCTTGCCGGAAAGCTGCCGTTGTTGGGGTGCGGCGGCTTCGGCCTTGACCGCGCTGCGCAGGCCCCGGCCGTTTTCCACCCAGTATTTTCCGGCGGTGACGGTCCAGGACGGGTTGCGGGTGAAGTCCCCGTCACCAAAATCGTCGTTCAAAAGCTGGATCCGCCACGGCCGGTCCGAACCTTGCGCCAAGCCCCTAAGATCGCGCAGGAATTGCGGGTCGGCGGCGCGGGCTTTCTCGGCATCGTCGACCAAGGCGTTGAGTCGGTCAACGAAATCCTGCAGCCGGGAATCGGCGGCCGCCTTGGCGGCTCCGGCCGGTTGGTCCGGGTTGTTCCAGGGTTGGTACTGCTACGCCGAAGCGACCCCAGGTAACAATGAGGGGATCAGCATGGCGGCGACAACAAGGGGGCCGATACCGTTATTCATCATCCGCCGAGACTAGCACAGGCACCGGCGGTTGGGCTACGTCGCGTAGCCCAAATTCGGCGCCAGCCAGCGTTCCGCCTCTTCGAGCGGAATCCCCCGGCGGTTGGCGTAGTCTTCGACCTGGTCGCGGCCGATGCGCCCGACGCCGAAATAGCGCGCGTCGGGGTGCGAGAAATAATACCCCGATACCGAGGACGCCGGCGTCATGGCGAAACTGTCGGTCAGCGTGATGCCGGCGTTTTTCTCCGCTTCCAGCAACGTGAACAAATCCCCTTTGCCGGTATGGTCGGGGCAGGCCGGATAGCCCGGCGCCGGGCGGATGCCCTGGTAGGCTTCGCGGATCAGGTCTTCGTTCTCAAGGGTTTCGTTTTCTGCGTAGGCCCAGAATTCCCGCCGCACCCGTTCATGCATACGCTCGGCAAAGGCCTCGGCAAGGCGGTCGGCGAGCGCCTTTAACAGAATCGCATTATAGTCGTCGTTGGCGGCCTCGAATTCGGTGACCTTCTCCTCGATGCCGATGCCGGCGGTGACGGCGAACCCACCCAGGTAATCGTCCGGCCCCCCCTCCTTCGGGGCGACGAAATCGGCGAGGCAGTGGTTCGGCTTGCCGGCCCTCTTTTTCATTTGCTGGCGCAGGAAATGCAAAGTGACGGCGGCATCGTTTCGTTCGTCGGAGGCATAAATTTCGACGTCGTCGTGGCCTATTCTGGCGGCCGGGAAAAAGCCGATGACGGCCTGGGCCTTCAGCCATTTTTCGGCAACGATACGCTCCAGCATGGAGCCGGCGTCGGAAAACAGGTCTCGTGCCGCCGACCCATAGGTTTCATCCTCCAGTATCGCCGGATAGACGCCCTTGAATTCCCAGGTCCGGAAAAACGGCGTCCAGTCGATATAGGGGACAAGATCGGCAAGGTCATAGTCATCGAAGACTTTAAGCCCCAGGAACGTCGGCTTCGGCGGCGTGTAGCCGGTCCAGTCGATGTCGGCGCCCGCCGCCCGCGCGTCGGCAATGGTCGCCTGAGATTTGGCCTCTTGGCGGGCTTCGAAGTTGGCGCGGACATCTTCGTATTCCTTGGCCACTTCTTCGACGAAACCATCCTTGAGGGTCTTGCTGAGCAGTTTCGACACCACGCCGACGGCGCGCGACGCGTCCAGCACGTGGATCACGGGGGGGTCGTAATTGGGGGCGATCTTGACTGCGGTGTGGACCTTCGACGTGGTCGCGCCGCCGATCAGCAGGGGTATCGTAAACTCTTCGCGCTGCATTTCTGCGGCAACATGGGCCATTTCCTCCAGGCTCGGCGTGATCAGCCCCGACAGCCCGATGATGTCGGCGTTTTCGCGCTTGGCGGTGGCGATGATATCGGCATAGGGCACCATGACGCCGAGATCGACGATGTCATAGTTGTTACATTGCAGGACCACACCGACGATGTTCTTACCGATGTCGTGGACATCGCCCTTGACCGTCGCGGTGACGATTTTGCCGTTGGACCGGGTTTCGGCGTTGGGGTCCTGGCCGGCTTCGATGAAGGGCAGCAGATAGGCGACTGCCTGTTTCATGACCCGCGCGCTTTTGACCACCTGGGGCAGGAACATCTGCCCCGACCCGAACAGGTCGCCGACCACGTTCATGCCGTCCATCAACGGCCCTTCGATGACGTCGATGGGCTCCTTGGCTTCCAGGCGGGCTTCTTCGGTGTCTTCGATGATGTAATCGGTGACGCCCTTGACCAGCGAATGGGTCAGCCGCTCGCCGACGGTGCCATCGCGCCATTCCAGGTTGTCGGGGGATTCCCGAACTTGTCCCTTGGCCTGATCGGCGACGGCCAACAGCCGTTCGGTGCCATCTGCGCGGCGATTAAACACCACATCTTCGATGCGGTCGCGCAAGTCTTCGGGTAGTTCGCCATAGACCGCCAACTGGCCAGCGTTGACGATGGCCATGTCGAGGCCGGCCCGGGTGGCGTGGTACAGGAACACCGAATGCATGGCGTCACGCATGGGGTTATTGCCCCGGAACGAGAAAGACATGTTGCTCAGGCCGCCGGACGTCAGCGCATGGGGCAGGGTCTTTTTGATCTCGGCAACGGCTTCGATGTAGTGCTTGGAGAAATTGTTGTGGTCCTCGATGCCGGTGGCGATGGGAAAGATATTGGCGTCGAAGATGATGTCTTCGGGATGAAAGCCGACGGTCTCCGTGAGCACCTTGTAGCTACGCCGACAGATCGACACCATGCGCTCATAATTGTCGGCCTGGCCGTTTTCATCGAAGGCCATGACCACCACGGCGGCGCCATAGCGTAACACTTCCCGGGCTTGTTCAATGAACGGGCCTTCGCCTTCCTTGAGGCTGATGGAATTGACGACGCCCTTGCCTTGCAGGCATTTCAGGCCTGCCTGGATGATCGAAAACTTGGACGAATCGAGCATCACCGGTACCCGGGAAATATCCGGCTCGGCGGCGATCAGGTTGACGAAGGTGGTCATCGCGGCTTCGCCGTCCAACAGCGCATCATCCATGTTGATGTCGATGATCTGGGCGCCGCCGTCGACCTGGCCGCGGGCGATATCCAGGGCTTTGTTGAATTCGCCTTCGCGGATCAAGTCGGCAAATCGGGCCGATCCCGACACGTTGGTGCGCTCCCCGACATTAACGAAGCCGGTGACGCCGCCGAAGTTCAGCGGCTCCAGCCCCGAAAGCCGACAATGGGGGGGGTTGTCGGGAATGGGCCTGGGCGTGATGCCGTCGACGGCGGCGGCAATGGCGCGGATATGGTCCGGCGTCGTCCCGCAGCAGCCGCCGACGATATTGACGAAGCCGCTACGGGCGAATTCGCCCAGGTGTTCGGCCATGTGTTCCGGGGTGTCATCATAGCCGCCGAATTCATTGGGCAGCCCGGCATTGGGGTAGACGCTGATGTTGACCCCGGCCACCGTTGCGATTTCCTGAATGTGTGGGCGCAACTCTTCGACGCCCAACGCGCAATTGAACCCGACGCTGACCGGCCGGGCGTGGGCGATGGCGTTCCAGAAGGCTTCCGGGGTCTGGCCCGACAAGGTTCGCCCGGACGCATCGGTGATGGTACCCGATATCATCAACGGCAAACGGATATCATGGTCATCGAAATATTTTAGCGTTGCGTAGATGGCGGCCTTGGAATTCAAGGTGTCGAAGATGGTTTCGATCAGCAACAGATCAACCCCGCCGTCGACCAGGCCTTGAAGGGCGTCGGTGTAGGCGGCAACCAGATCATCGAAGGTGATGTTGCGGAAGCCCGGATCATTGACGTCCGGCGACATCGACGCGGTGCGGTTGGTCGGCCCCAGCACGCCGGCGACGAAGCGCGGCTTGTCAGGCGTGTTGGCGGTGGTTTCATCGGCGGCGGCGCGGGCCAGTTTGGCGGCCTCGAAGTTGAGGTCGCCGACGATGTCCTCAAGCCCGTAATCGGCTTGCGAGATGGATGTCGAATTGAAGGTATTGGTGCAGAGAATGTCGGCGCCTGCCTCCAGGAAGCCTAGGTGGATAGCCTTGATGATGTCGGGCTGGGTCAGCGCCAGCAGGTCGTTGTTACCCTTGAGGTCCGAGGCATGATCGGCGAAGCGCTGGCCACGGAAATCGGCTTCGTCCAGGTCTTCGGCCTGGATCATCGTGCCCATGGCGCCGTCCAGCACCAGGATCCGTTGGCGGAATAAGTCTTTGATGGCGGCAGTCATGGGCTCTCTTAGGCCTCTCTTTTTTCGCGGACGCCGAGGATATGGCAGATTGCGTAGACCAAATCGGCCTGGTTCATGGTGTAGAAATGGAAATCGGTAATGCCCTCGGTATGCAGCGCCCGGCATTGTTCGGCGGCAACCCCGGCGGCAACCAATTTGCGGGTTTGTGGGTCGTCATCCAGCCCGTCGAAAAGATCGGCCATCCAGTGGGGTACTTTGGTCCCGCACTTGTCGCTGAATTCGGCGACCCGGGTGAAATTGGTGACCGGCAGGATGCCGGGAATGATGGGCACCGTGATCCCGGCCGCCCGCGCCCGTTCCAAGAACTTGAGGTAGACATCGGTGTCGAAGAAGAACTGGGTAATGGCCTCGGACGCACCGGCGTCGATCTTGCGCTTGAGGTTGTCCAGGTCGGCCTCGGCGCCGGTGGCCTCGGGGTGGGTTTCCGGATAGGCGGCGACGCTGATGTTGAAATCGGCGATGTTTTTCAGGCCGGCGACCAAATCAGACGCATAGGCATACCCGCCGGGGTGGGGCTGATAGGGGCCGCCGCCTTCCGCCGGATCGCCGCGCAGCGCGACGATATGTTTGACGCCGGCGTCCCAATAGCTGCGCGCGATGTCGTCGATCTCATCGGTGGTCGCACCGACGCAAGTCAGATGCGCCGCCGGTTCCAGGTCGGTTTCATGGCGCAACCGGTAAACGGTGGCGTGGGTTCGCTCCCGCGTCGAGCCGCCGGCGCCGTAGGTCACCGACACATAAGACGGCTTCAAGGGGGACAGACGTTGAATGCTGTTCCAAAGAGTCTCATTGGCTTTTTCCGTATTCGGCGGGAAAAATTCGAACGATACCCGGACGTCGTTGGGCAGCGGCGACGCGATGGCGAGAGGGGCGTTCCTGTTCATGGCGTTGTGTCCGTTTGGGGCTTTTCGGCCATCCACAGGACGACCGTTAACGGGTCGCCGGCAAGGCTAATGGTGTCTTTAAGGGTTAATCGGTTGCGCCTGAAAAAGGATTTGATTTCATCCCCGTCGAAGCCCAGGCGCCGGTGTTCGTGATCTTCGCGCAGGCTTTCCAACCCGTGGGGGGCAAAATCGGCGATTAAAAGAAACCCGCCGGGCGCCAGCACCCGTGCCGCCTCGGCGATGGCACGGTCTGGTTCGTTTAGGAAATGCAGGACTTGATGAATGGTGATGGCGTCGAAATCGCCGCTGCCGAACGGGAGTTGATAAAGATCCCCCTGGCGTACCTGGCAGTTGGCGCAACCCGCCTTTTCCAGTTTATCGCGGGCCACGGTCAGCATTTCATGGGACAGATCAATGCCGGTGCCGCGCCGGGCGCGGGATGAAAATACCTCCAGCATCCGCCCCGTGCCGGTGCCGAGATCGAGCAGGTTTTTGATACCTGTTGCCGGCAACAATTTCCCGATGGCGTTTTCCACCTTGGCGTCATCAACATGAAGCGAGCGCAGTTGATCCCACCGTTCGGCGTTGTCACGGAAATACGCCTCTGCCTTCTCGGCGCGAGCGGTTTTTACGTCGGTCAGGCGTTCACGGTCTTGGGCCAAAATCCCGTCCCGGTTGTCGCTTTGGGGCAGCAGGGCATTCAGGTGCCGGGCGACTTCCGCCCCCGGCCCGTCATCGGCCAACCGGTGAAAAGCCCAGCTTCCTTCGCGGTGGCGAACCAGCAGACCGGCCTCGGTGAGTAGCTTCAAATGACGGGAAATACGGGGCTGGCTTTGGCCCAGGGTGCGGACCAGTTCGCTGACCGTTAACTCGCCATGAGACGCGAGCGCCAAGATGCGCAGCCGCGTCGGTTCCGCCGCCGCGCGTAACGCCGCCAACAGGTCATCCATGGAACTGTCCGGCGGGAGATGATCCCCGAGCATTTCGGCTTGCATGGCCGTATCCGTTGTTAGGTTAATTCCGTATTCATTTAAAGACATAAACATATCCTTATATAAAATCAATAGGTAAGTTGTTAACCAAATTACAATCTATATTTTGTGTATTGGGGGTTGCTGTACCTCAATAGGTGGTGGTATATCGATTCGAAGGTAAAAACGCTGTCTTATCAAAGGGCTCACTGGGGGGCCGGGTGTTTTGCCGTAAGGGGATGTTTCTGGGCGCATGGGTGGGGTTTCCGGCCAACAGGGCGGTCTTCGCGGTCAACCGGGGGCTCGACGCGGCGTTTTTGAAACCGGTGGCGATGGCCTACCGGGATATGACCCCGCAATTCTTTCAGGACCGGATCAATGCCGCGCTCGACAACCTGCGCGCTCCGGTGATTTTGTTTAACGATGTCCTGCAGGGCGAACTGGAACGCGCCGTCGCCACCGTCATCCGGTTCCTGATCAATTCCAGCCTCGGCCTATTGGGGCTCAACGATATTGCCACCGATATGGGGATCGAAGGCCATGACGAGGACTTCGGCCAAACATTGGCGGTGTGGGGCATTCCGGAAGGACCGTATGTGGTGCTGCCATTGTTTGGGCCATCAAACCCGCGTGACGCCATCGGCATGGTCGTCGATTTCCTGATCGATCCCTTCAATACCTGGGCCGGTAACACCGATAGGAATTATGCCGTATATTCCCGATCTGCCGCCCGTGCCGTCGATCTCAGGGCCACCCATTTGGAGACCTTGAACGAACTTGAGAAATATTCACTTGATTTTTATGCTTCTATCCGCAGTCTCTACCGTCAACGCCGTATCAACGAAATCAGCAACGGCGATCCGTCGGCCAATTGGCCGGCTCCCGGGATCGGCCAAGGGCCGTACCGGGAGACGAAACTCAAAACCCAAGAGGCTTTTCGGACCCAATAATCATGCTGGATCACAATCGTACCCAGGCGGCCCTGAAGGGGCTTGTCTTCATTTTTGTTCTTATCCTGCCGCTCGGGCTTGCCCCACCAAGCGTCGCCGCCGAAACCCAGGAAATGGCGGGATCGTTTATCCGGTCGCTGGCCGATCAGGCGATAAAATCGCTGACCCAGAAGGATACCCCCCGCGACGTCAAAATTAAGCGGTTCCGGACATTGTTTAATGACAGCTTTGCCGTCCGCAGCATCGGCCGGTTCGTTCTCGGCCGTAGTTGGCGGAAAGCTTCCAAGGAGGAGCAGACGGAATACCTGAAGCTGTTCGAAGACCTGATGGTGGTGTCCTATGTCGACCGGTTTTCACGGTATGCCGGTGATGTCCTGGTTATCACCCGCACCCGGGCCGAAAACCCCAGAAACACCACCGTCTTTACGAAAGTAAAAACGAGTAGTACCGGCAAGCCGGCCAAAGTGCTGTGGCGGGTCGGTAGCCGTGGCAAAATTATGAAAATCGTAGACGTGATTGTCGAGGGCGTCTCCATGAGCCAGACTCTGCGGACCGAATTCAGCTCCATCGTCCGCCAAAAAGGCGGCAAGGTGTCGGGGCTGATCGAGGAACTGCGTAAAAAAACGAAATCCTTGAAGGCGTCGGGTCAATAAGTCCCGGCTATGCCAGGGAAGGCGCCGCCGCCAACCGATTCCCAGCAGCTGACGCTGCAACAGGCCTTTGACCTTGCCGTCCAACGCCAAAACGCCGGAGACCTCGCCGAGGCGGAAAACCTGTAACGGCAAATCGTTGAGATCAATCCCGTTCTACCGGAGGTCCATTTCAATTTGGGCTTGGTGCTGAAGGGACTGGACCAGCCGTCTGACGCCGCCTTGAGCTATCGAAAGGCGGTGGCACTGAAGCCTGATTACCCCGAAGCGTTGAGCAACCTGGGCAACATTCTGCTGGACAGGGGCGATCCCGGCGACGCCATCGAATGCTTCGAAAAGGCGCTGTCCCTGAAACCCGATTTTGCCGAGGCCCACAATAATTTGGGCAAGGCGCAGATGGATATAGGGTCCTATGGCGCGGCCGAAGCCAGTTTTTCCAAGGCGCTGTCCTTAAGGGCCGGTTACGACAATGCCGAATACAATCGGTCGCTTTTGTTGTTGTTGCGCGGCGATTTCCCCAGGGGCTGGGCGGGATACCAAAAACGGTTGGTGGAAGGCTCCCCCCTCGCCCTGCCGGACCGGGGGTTTCGCCAACCGCTTTGGGACGGGTCGGACTTATCGGGCAAAAGGATATTGCTGTATGAAGAACAAGGCGTTGGCGACAGCATTCAATTCATCCGCTATGCCAAGACCCTTTCCGACAAGGGCGCGCATGTCATCGTCGAATGTCAGCCGGACCTGAAAGCACTTTTGGCGACGGCGCCGGGGGTTAAGGCGGTGTTTTTGCCGCCCCAACCGATGCCGGGCTTCGACGTCCATACGCCGTTGCTGAGCCTGCCCTATCTTTGCGGCGCCGACATGGACAGCCTTCCCGCTGACGTCCCTTATCTATCCGGAGAAGGGGGCTGGGAACTGCCGGTACCGGGCGACATCAACATTGGCCTGGTCTGGGCGGGGAATCCTGATCATAAGAATGATCGCAACCGGTCCATCGATGTGGCCCGTTTTAAGCCCTTGTTGGGCGTTATGGACACCCGGTTTTACGGCCTCCAGGTCGGCGCCGCCCCCCAGGATCCGGCCAAGGCCGGCATCGGCGAGGGCATCACCGACCTGAGTCCGCGGCTGGTGGATTACGC
>Ga0066376_10004913_pt1 | contig 11515 bp, 13 predicted proteins | sample Knorr_S15_td_Bot_FD_77009 | JGI IMG/M metagenome (GOLD analysis project Ga0066376, IMG submission 77009) | Marine microbial communities from Southern Atlantic Ocean transect - Knorr_S15_td_Bottom_ad_5009_LV_A | ecosystem: Environmental > Aquatic > Marine > Oceanic | place: Southern Atlantic... | reverse complement strand
TTCTGCAAGATCCCGATCGGATCTTAATAAAGAAGAACTCTTACTGGGTAACGGGGTTCTAAATAGCGCAGTCAAACTAAATTTCGATTTAAGCGGATTTTCGGATGAAGAGGGAATGGCATTCACTCAACATCCAGACGCAAATACGAAAAAGGCGAAAGAGGTAGAAGCCGCGTTTGGCGACATCGAGGCGCTGATTACCCAAATCGAAGAGAAACGCTAACAGAACAGATAAATTTACCCCTCCGACGATTGTTGGAGGGGTTTTTGTTTTTGGAAAAATTAGATTATAATCAGCTGAACCATGGAGCGCCTAAAATCATCTCTCAATTATATTTCGCACAAACTAACCGGTATACGGTCCTTGATCGGAGTACTTGGACTTATTGCAATACTTTCCTGGATCGCGGTTTTTGCCAATGCCGAGTCTGGACAGTTCAAAGTGTATTTCTTTGACGTAGGGCAGGGCGACGCGATTTTTATTGAGTTGCCGGATGGCCGGCAAATTTTGATTGACGGGGGACCCAATGACAAAGTTGTTGAAAAATTAAACCAAGTTATGCCGTTTTGGGACAGAAGCATTGATATAGTGATTGCTACGCACGCCGATGCGGATCATATAACAGGCCTTGTTCCGGTGCTTGGGCATTACGATGTTGGCGCGATAATTTGGAATGGAGCAGAAGCAGGAACTAAGATTTTTCGGGAGTTTCAGGAGGCAATGTCTGGCGAGAATGCAGAAGTAATAGTGGGGAAATGTTGCATGCAATTTGCGCTGTCGCAAGACATTTTTTTCGAAATTTTATATCCACTCAATCGGGCGGGGTCTGACCCCGCCCGATTGAGTGGTCAGAATGATTTTTCTATCGTAATCCGATTTGTATATGGCGATGATAGTTTTCTATTTACGGGCGACATTGAGCGGCGGGCGGAGTATAAAATAATTGAGCAAAATCTGAATATCAATTCTAATGTCTTAAAAGTCGCTCATCATGGAAGTAAGACATCTTCGTCCGAATTGTTTTTAGGAAAAGTGAGTCCAAAGACAGCAGTAATTTCTGTAGGGCGCGACAACTCTTATGGCCATCCACACGAAGCAATTTTACAAAGATTGGTAAAATATGATATAGAGATTAGAAGGACGGATATGGAGGGAGATATATTAATATTAAGCAATGGAAATTCATTTTAATTTTTTATGGCAGATTTAAAAGAAGAAAAGACAGTAGTCCTAGTTAAGCCCGATGGCGTAAAGCGCGGGCTTATTGGGGAGGTTATAAAACGTTTTGAGTCGCGTGGCCTTAAAGTCATCGCGCTCAAAATGATAATAGCAAGCGAGGAACATGCCCACAGCCATTATCCAAATAGCGAAGAATGGCTTCGTGGCATGGGGGAAAAAACTCTTGAGACATACAAACAATACGGGAAGGACCCAATGAAAGAAATAGGCAGTGATGATGCGCTGGAAATAGGCAAGATGGTCGCGGGGTGGAATGTGGAATTCTTAACTTCGGGCCCTATGGTAGCTATGGTGGTGCAGGGGATACATGCCGTTGATATGGTGAGAAAAATAGTCGGCAAGACGATTCCGGCTGTTGCGGAGATGGGCACCATACGAGGAGATTTTTCTGTGGATTCCCCGACTCTTGCAAACGCAGGGAAGCGCGCGATACACAATGTCGTACACGCATCGGGAGATCAATCAGAAGCAGAACATGAGCTAAAGCACTGGTTTGAGGATGGAGAGATAAACGGATACAAGAGAGCCGAGGAAGATATAATGTTCTAGCACCTGCCTTCGCCAAGGCTTCGGCGGGCAAGCCTTTTTTCAAATGATGCGGGGTGTATGAATTCGGATCAAATTTATTCGACAGAGATCCCTAATTGTATTCTGCCGTGGCAGAATACTGCGGGAACTCACTTACTATTTGTGTCGGATATTCTGCCCTCGCATCATTTGAGAACGGGTTATGACTAAACATAAAATCTGCGTCTCCGGCGCAGCGGAAACAAACCATTGCGGAGAGGGGGCCCTTGAGGCATCAAAAGAACTTGGCAGAGAAATAATCCGCCAGGGGGCTGTTTTGGTGACCGGGGCTACTACGGGCATCCCCTATTGGGCGGCTATTGGCGCAAAAGAAGAGGGCGGCATATCGATAGGGGTTTCTCCCGCGATTTCCGAAAAAGAGCATAAAAATGTCTATCATCTTCCGACCGATTATTTTGATTTGATTATATATACAGGATTTAACTATTCCGGAAGGAATTTGCTCCTTACGCGTTCTTCCGATGCTGTAGTATTTGCGTGTGGGAGGATGGGCACCTTGAACGAATTTACGATTTCCTTTGAAGACGAGAAACCGATTGGAGTGCTGCAAGGTACGGGAGGCACGGCTGACATGATAGAGGAGCTGGTATCCAAAATGCACCGTGGCCCGGGAAAGATTGTCTATGACAAAACACCCAAAACTCTTATTGAAGAGGTTATAAAGCTTATAGAAAAAGAAAAAAAGTAATCTATGTCTTCTGACTTAGAGATAATTTTTCAGCTTGCTTTGGCTGCTGTCATAGGCCTTACTCTTGGTTTCGAGAGAGAGGTCATGGGAAAGCCCGCCGGTATGCGCACATACGCGCTGGTTACTCTTGGCGCGACTCTATTTACTATAGTTTCAAAATATGGATTTTCCGATGGCGGGGGAATTGTTGATTCATCCAGGGTCGCGGCTCAAATTGTGACAGGCATTGGGTTCCTGGGAGCGGGTATCATTATTTTTAAAGGTACAAAAGTCGAGGGCCTGACAACCGCCTCGGGGCTGTGGGTGTCTGCCGCGATCGGTATGGCGATAGGAACTGCCATGTATTCTGTTGCAATCGCTGCAGCTATTATTGCGTTTATCGTGATGGTCGTTATGAGGAGATTTGATATCGAGCATTGGGTTAGGGGGAAACAATAAAATGCTATGAATAAGAATTTTATTTTAGCCGTCGCCACGCTTGTCGGCGCCATAGTTGGCCTTGGAATGTTCGGGATACCGTATACCGCTTCAAAGGCGGGATTTTTTGTTGGGATCGGGTATATTGTAGTGTTGGGATTTGTCATGTTAATTTTACACTTAATATACGGCGAGGTTGTGGAGCGAACAAAGGAGAAGCATCGTCTGACCGGCTATGCCGAAAAATATCTTGGCGCCAAGTGGAAAAAAGTTGTCGGCCCCATAATAATTTTAAGCATTTATAGCGCTCTACTCGCATACATTATAGTCGGGGGGAAGTTTCTGGCCTTGATTTTTCCCGGGTTTGCCAGCCCCTTTATTTTTAGTATTGTATTCTGGCTTGTTTTGTCTATTGCTGTATGGCGGGGTATACGCACTGTCGCGGGAGTTGAGCTTGCAATGGCTGGACTGTTACTTTTACTTGTTATAATTCTGTTTGCTTTCGGGGCAGGGAGTATTAATAATGAAAATTTTTATTCGTTTGAGTTAGCAGATTTTTTTCTGCCGTATGGCGTAGTTCTTTTTGCTTTTGCCGGAATCTTGGCAATACCCGAGGTGCGGGAGCTTATAAAAATGGATGGCAGACAGTATAAGAAAGCCATTATCCTGGGCACTCTTATCCCAATGGCAGTGTATATACTTTTTACTGTTTTGGTTGTCGGCATTTCGGGGACGGGAACATCGCATGAGGCGCTCGCGGGCCTTTCCGGTATTTTAAGCTCCGGTGCTATACGGATTGGAGCGGTATTCGGCATACTTGCTTTGGCAACTTCCTATCTTGTGCTGGGGCTGAATCTCAAGCATACGTTTGAATACGATTGGAAAACAAAGAAGGTATTTGCGGGAGCCATGGTAACGGTTGTGCCCATTTTGTTGTTTATCGGGGGAATTGAGCAATTTATAGAAATTATATCATTTTCAGGGGCGGTGTTTGGCGCGATATTTGCTGTTTTGATTATTTTAATTTATAAAAAAACATTGACGCATGGTGATAAAGAGCCGGGTTACACGCTGAGCGTCCCCAAGCTCTTGTTGTGGGGGCTCGTTGGATTATTTGCGTTAGGTGGTGTTTATGAGATAATATATTTAATCAGGTAACATTAAATACGTAATATGAAGCAAAAGCAAATTGGACGACAACAGGCAAATATTTCAGGGGTATACAGAAAGAAGATAGAGAGGTCAAAGAAGGAGGAACAAGAGCATGGAGCAGGGAAGAAGGATTTTGTGGTGTGCGAAAAATGCAATGCTGTGTATTACTACAAAAGCTGGAAACACGGCTTTGCAGATTATAAGCACCTTAACCAGAACAAAAATATAAAGTTTGAAATTTGTCCGGCATGCCAAATGATAGAAGATAAAAAATTCGAAGGAAAAGTTGTTTTTGAAAATGTACCGAACGAATATAAAGAAGACATTTTAAATAATATCAAGAATACGGGAGAGAGGGCGTATAAGCGCGATCCTATGGATAGAATAATTGAGATGAAAGAATCCGGGGGCAATGTAGAGGTTACTACGACAGAGAATCAGCTTGCGCGAAATATTGCAAGGCAAGTAGAGCGAGCGCATAAGGGCGCCAAAGCCGATATCCGGTGGTCCAAGGAGGAAAGTGTGGCTAGGATTGTGGTGAGATTTATGTAAATGTTTTCAAAGATAGAAAAATTTGTATTTTTAGCGTTAGTTTTTTCAATACCTTTTCAAAAAAGGTTTTTTTTATTCGGGCCAAGTCCCGAAGGAGAGGGGTTTTTTGAGTGGAGTTCGGGGTTTTTGTATTTTACGGATATATTGGTAATTTTTTTGTTTACACTATGGGCGAGGAATATGACGCGCAATGTATCGTCACCATGGTTGTGGCCGCTGATAGTGTTTGCGGGTTTTGCTTTCATTTCCTTAACTCAAGCAGATCTCGTGGATGTGGGAGTTTATCGATTCATAAAACTCGCAGAATTTATTTTTATATTTTTTTATGTAGCATCCCGGGCAAGAATTATTGGCATAAAGCCAATTTTGGGAGCATTTGTGGCAAGTGGGATATTCCAGTCCATCCTTGCGATTTTGCAGTTTGCGAAACAATCGTCGCTAGGTCTTGAGATTTTCCATGAGAGTATTCTTGAAATCGGCCTAAAGGGAGTTGCGGAAATCAGCGTTGGGGGAATGGAGTTTATCCGCGCATATGGAACATTCCCAAGCCCGAATGTTTTGGCGGGGTTCTTGGGGATTTGTTTGCTGTTTCTATTCGGTCTGTATTTACGGGGGGGTCGAGGTAATACTATTCCAGAACCACTCGCGACCCCAGCGCGGTCGCTCGTTCAGTCCTCGGCTCGCTCTCCAGCCCCGCAAAGCGGGACTGGAACCATGCCCGCTCGCCTGCGGGTGTTCTGGAATAGTATTACTCCGACCCCCCTTTGGATGTATGGAATTTTAATATTTTTATTAAGCTTTGGTTTGGTGCTGACTTTTTCCCGCGGCGTCATTGTATTTTTTGTATTCACAACAATTTTATTTTTCGCGGGAATATTTTTGTTGGAGAAATTAAAGCAATACAGGAAACAGGCGAGTAGGCTTGCAGTTTTGGTTATTGTCTCTTGGTTATTTATTGTTGCAGCGGCCTGGCCTGAAGTTTCCTCGCGGTTTTTGGAGAGTTCCGTCGGTGAACCCGCAATACAGGAGCGCCTTTTCTTCAACGAGGTAGGCCTTGATACTGTGAGGCAGAATTACCCCCAATTATTTTTTGGCGTAGGTATCGGCAACTTTGTAAATCACTATATGCAGTCATTGCCGGATCTCGCCCCGCACCTTTACCAGCCGGTACACAACCTTTTCATCCTTATCGCAAGTGAAATAGGAGTACTGGGATTGCTTGTATTTGTGATATTCCTGGTTTCGTTGTTTAAAAAATCCCTGCAATCTTTTTTCAGATTATCTTATCCCCACGATCGTGAGCAAATGATGATGATTTTTAGTTTGTTTTTCATTTTTCATTTTCTATTTTTCATTTCCTTGTACGATCACTACTTTTGGACCCTCCAGCAAGGGGGCCTGATGTTTTGGATTTCCCTCGGCTTGCTAGCGGGTGGGACACGCTACTATAATAAAAGGCGATGAAATACATCGGCGATTTTCATATACATTCTCATTATTCCCGCGCGACCTCAAAAGATATGAATATTGAGGAACTGGATAGGTGGGCCAGGATTAAGGGAATTCATGTTTTAGGAACGGGAGATTTTACGCATCCGCAATGGTTCCGGGAGCTTCAAGAAAAATTGGAGCCCGCCGAGGAGGGGCTCTACAAATTTAAGGACGGAGATTCTCCAACGCGTTTTATGCTCACTGTTGAAGTGAGCAGTATTTATTCGTATGGCGGGCAAGTGCGGAGAATCCACAATATTGTCTTTGCCCCTTCTTTCCAGGCCGCGGCAAAATTAAACAGAAAGCTTAATAAAGTGGGGAATCTGCGCGCAGACGGCAGGCCAATTTTGGGTTTGCCAGCGCACGAACTTTTGAAGATGACGTTGGACGCATCCGAAGATTGCATGTTGGTACCGGCCCATGTCTGGACTCCTTGGTTCTCTGTATTTGGTTCGAAGTCCGGATTTGATTCGATAGAGGAATGTTTTGGAGATTTATCTAAATATATTTATGCCATCGAGACGGGCCTTTCTTCAGATCCTGCTATGAATTGGCGGCTCTCTGCGCTTGATAATATTGCTCTTATTTCAAACTCCGACTGCCATAGCGCCCGGCGTATTGGTCGCGAGGCGAATGTCTTTGAGGGAGATGAGCTGAATTATAAAAATATAATTGACGCGATAAAATATTCTCGTCGAAAAAATGTGCGGAGTTTAACTCCGCACATGAGGTTAGTCGAGACCGTAGAGTTTTTTCCGGAGGAAGGAAAATACCATTATGATGGCCATCGGGATTGCAAAATAAGCCTATCTCCAAAAGAGTCGCATAAGATAAAAGAGATATGTCCTAACTGCGGCAGGCCTCTTACCGTAGGCGTACTCTCAAGAGTTGAGGAGCTCGCAGATAGGCCGGAAGGGTATAAACCTAAAAATGCCGTGCCGTTTCGCAGCTTGGTGCCTCTGGACGAGATAATTGCGGAGTCGCTGGGTGTTGTAGGTTCTCAGACAAAAGGAGTTCTCAAAAATTATAATAATCTTATAGAAGCGTTCGGAAGCGAGTTTGCTATTCTGCTTGAAGCGCCTCTGAAGAAGGTCGAGGAAACTGCTTTGCCAGAGGTTGCTGAAGCTCTTCGGCGCGTGCGAAGAGGCGAGCTTCATATCGAGCCCGGATACGACGGCGAATATGGACGGGTAAGGATCTTTAGTAAAGACGAGAAGCGGTCAAGAAAAGAGCAGAGGAAGTTGTTTTGATTGTGATATAATTTATTTATGGTCAAAATTTCGTTAGGATTCCTGTCATTTATAGCTGGCTTCGGTATTTTGGGATTTGTTATCTCCGCTATAGGAGCAGGAAAGATTACAGAGGTGTTTTTGCAATTTTCTCCATGGGGATTTATTCCGCTTATTGTCCTTACCGTTATAATCCATATAGTAAGCGCTCTGAAATGGCAGTATCTTTTGCGGACGATGGATATTCGTATTCCGCTTTTGCCGCTTACAAAAATGTGGCTTGTGGGGTATGCGGTGAGCTATGTGACACCGGTCGTGTATATCGGGGGAGAAATTTTTCGGGCATATATCTTGCGAGAGCGGTATGGAATCCCATGGGCAAGGGCGCTGTCTTCAATATTTATAGATAAAGTTGTGGAGGCGGCAGTATGGATTACTGTCATATTCGCCGGAGCCGCGGTACTCATATCTCAATCAGGCACAGCATCGATTTCAAGGTACATCGCAATAAGCTTGGCATCAATTTTGTTCTTCGCCTGTTTTTTGGTTGTGGTCTATGTTTTTAGTTTCCGAAAGAAAAGCTTAGTGCATTTCTGGTTTGCGAAAGTATTGAAATCTCAAAATTCATCAACAGGAAAATTTTTACAGGATATTGAAAAGGATTTCTTTAGTTTTTTTTCTTCCGGGAACAGAGCGCATATTCTCGGTGTCACGCGGCTTGCACTGATTAAGTACTTCCTTCTTTTGGTTCGCAATATTTTGCTGCTTTATTATCTGGTGGGGGCGGTTTCAATTTCGGGCAGTATTATAGCTCTTGGATTTTCGTACCTTTCTTTCACGGTTCCGATCCCGGCAGCGATTGGCGCGCAGGAGGGCCTTCTTTCTTTGGTGTTTCAGCGCGTGGGGTTTGAGGCGGGAATCGGGGCGGTATTTACGTTTTTATTGAGGGGTGCGGAGGTTATTATGGTGGGCCTTGGCCTCTATTTTCTTATACGGTGGGGTCTTGGAAAGTTTGCGTTCCGGATTACTAAATGGGCTAAGGGTGGTTTGGGGAACGGGAACGTGATATAAATAAATATATGATTCCTACATTTAATTTTAATAAAATCATCAGGACGCTTATCATAACCGATTTTTTTATTTACTCCGGATGGGGGCTTATTATGCCCGTCCTTGCGGTGTTTATCATCGACTCAATAGAAGGAGGCGATGCGGGAGTCGTCGGTATGGCTATCGGTATCTACTGGGTGGCAAAGTCGATTCTTCAAATCCCCATTGGCAAATACCTTGATAGAAATCACGGAGAAAAAGATGACTACTGGTTTATGGTAATAGGCACCTTTCTCGCTAGCTTAACGCCGTTGCTTTTCCTTGTATCTTCCGAGCCCTGGCATATTTATGGTTTACAGATCGTTCATGCGCTTGGCATGGCTATGGCGATACCTTCCTGGGGCGGAATATTTACTCGCCATATTGATAGGGGCAGGGAGGCCGAGACATGGGGATTGGAAAGTTCCTCGCTTGGGATTGGCGTAGGGATCGCGGGGATTATAGGAGGATTTGTTGCAAAAAGTATTGGATTTACTTATTTATTTGTTATCGTTTCAGTATTCGGGTTATTAGGATCCGCCTTGCTTCTTGTAATCAGAAAAGATATTTTATCCGCAGAAAGCAAAGGGAGGCAAGGGAAACACCTACGGCATCGCGGCCATGCGATACACAGGCAAATAAAAAAGCACGGTCATATAAAATAAGAAATAAAAAGAGCCCTCGAATGAACGAGGGCTGTGTTATTGTTTAGTCGGCAGAGATCGCGTGCTCGTTGTCGGCGGTGAGTTCCTGGTGAGTATTGGCGTCCTGATGCATCTTTTGACGAAGGGTATTTACGTAGTCACTGGCCTTTGCGCGCAAGCGTACGGCACGATCGGCCATAAGCTGACGGGTTGTTTTTCCTGGTCCAGGTGCGATTACCATACCAACTATGAGGCCGACGATTGTCCCTGCGGCGAGCGTAGAAACAAAAAGGTTACTTTTTTTATGCATTCCTTTTACCTCTTCTTTTTTTGATGGCCCCCTCAACTTGTTCACCGAAGTTGAGGGGGCCGGGGTTACCTTCTAGGAAAGGCGTTGATCCCGGCGGAGTTCGGTATATATAAGAAGGTCTCTGGAGTTGCTTGGGTAGGTCCTCGGATCATCATCTGAATCTCCTTTTGGGGCGGTGACTTGCACCCCTTTTAAATGTATAGGGGAGAATTGCTCCCCTCCTCTCTAAATCCCAATTTTCTAGGGTGCAGAGAGCGGGGGAGCAGAGTGCCTTTTAAACGTAAGGATAAGTATAGCCCCTCTAAACATATTTGTCAAGCTACGGCCAATTTTAAAGCTATACGCCGCTCTTCAGGGACTATTTGAGATACTTCAAATTTATACTCTTTGCCTTCCTCTAGCTTCTCTCTCATTTCTTCTTCGGATGCAAATTCAGAAATATGTACAAGGCCCTGGATGCCTTCTTCAAGGCGCACAAGCGTTCCGTATGCGGTTAGTTTTGAAATTATCCCCTTGACTGCCTTTCCTTGAGGATATTTTTTCTCCAAGTCCTTCCACGGATCCTCTTTCAGCGCTTTTATGGAAAGGGATATTCTCCCGTCTTTTGCGACATCCACTATTTTTGCTTCTATTTTGTCTCCAACTTTGACAATATCACGCGGGTTGTTGACAAGCTGCCAATCCAGCTCCGAAATATGCACTAGGCCTTCTACGAGGGGATCGAGCCGGATAAATGCGCCGAAATCCACGACGCCGGTAACTTGTCCTTTCACGACATCTCCTATTTTGTATTTCTCAAGAGCTTTCTTTATGGACTCTTGCTCACCCGCTTTTTCGGAGACAATGAATTTGTTTTGGCTTTGTGAGGTATCAAGTATGCGAACTTCCATGGTTTGGCCTATGTATTGCTGGATCTCTTTGAGTATTTTTTCCTTGTCTCCTCCCTCTACCCGGGGATAGTGCGCGGGGGCAAGTTGAGACACGGGCAGGAATCCTTCTATGCCCTCTTTTTCTATCATAAGGCCGCCTCTATTGGCGTCCGTAATTTTGACAGAAACGAGCTCTTGAGAATCTCTCATTCTGGCAAGTTTTTGCCAGCTTGTTTCCCGTCCGGCTTCCGACAACGAAAGCTCTCGCAGGCCCTCGTCATTTTCAAGCTCCACTATTTTTGCGGAAATACGATCGCCCTTTTTCTTGTCCTTCAGCTTGTCTTGGGATTCAAAATACTCGCGGCCGTAGATTATTCCCGTGCCTCCCAAGCCGAGATCTATATACACCTCGCCTCCTTCCTTTGTTATAATCGGGCCTTCTACAATATCGCCTTCTTTTGGGGACTGGAACAAAGATCGTTCATGGTCAATGGCGATTTTCATTGAATTATTTTCGGCACTTTGGGTTTTTGTGGGCATATAATGTTATTTAGCACAGCTTGAATTATAATGCAATATTTGATATTATAAAGGCATGGTAATTACCTGGTACGGACAGGCATGTTTCAAAATACAAAGCGGCGATAAGGCGCTTGTTTTAGACCCGTTCGCAAAATCCATCGGTTTGGCACCTCCCAGCATACAGGCGGATATCGTATTTGTCACGCATGAGCATGCCGACCACAGTAATATAAAAGCAATAAAAGGGGATTATTTCCTTGTAAACGGGCCGGGGGAGTATGAAATAAAGGGGGTAAAGGCAGCCGGCATCTCAAGTTTTCATGATAATGAGTCGGGGGCAAAACGCGGTTTAAACACTCTGTATCTTATAGATATAGAGGGGATAAGGATTTTGCATTGCGGTGACTTAGGGCAGGAAAAGCTGGATGACGCGCAAGTTGAAGAGATAGGGGCCGTTGATATTTTAATGATTCCGGTAGGGGGATTTTTTACAATAGATGCCAACGAAGCAGTCGGGATTATAAATCAGATAGAGCCCAGAATCGTAATCCCCATGCATTATAAATTGCCTAAAGTTACAATAAAGGAACTTGAGGGAGTCGATAGATTTTTGAAAGAGTTTGGAGAGGACGAATCCTCTCCCCAAGAGAAGCTAACCATAAAGCAGAAGGATTTTGGAGAGGATAGGGATAAAACAAAGGTGGTGGTGATGAAGATTTAAAGG
>Ga0066376_10004912_pt1 | contig 11517 bp, 10 predicted proteins | sample Knorr_S15_td_Bot_FD_77009 | JGI IMG/M metagenome (GOLD analysis project Ga0066376, IMG submission 77009) | Marine microbial communities from Southern Atlantic Ocean transect - Knorr_S15_td_Bottom_ad_5009_LV_A | ecosystem: Environmental > Aquatic > Marine > Oceanic | place: Southern Atlantic... | reverse complement strand
TAATATTAACATCACATCAATGAAAAATATTACCACAGTTATTCTTGCGGCTGGAAAAAGTTCACGTTTTAAAAATAATACATCAAAGATTTTTCAAGATTTAGGAGGTCTTTCAATCATAGAGCATGTCTATCAATTAGCAAAAAAAATTTCCAAAAACAGAATAGTGTTTGTATGCAATGAGGAAAACATCGGTGAATTAAAAAAAAAATTTATAGGTTGTTCTTTTGTAATTCAAAAAAACCAAAAAGGTACTGCTGACGCTATCTTATCTGCAAAAAAATATTTATTGCACACCAATGCTCTAGTACTTTTTGGAGATGTTCCATTAATAACTTATGCAAGCATTAAGAAATTAATTAATAATTTTTCTAAAAACAAATTAAGAGGATCAATGATTGCTTTTAGAACTGATAAACCCTTTGGTTACGGAAGGGTGAAAACACAAGGGAATTTCGTAACATCTATTGTTGAGGAATTAAATGCTTCATTTAAGGAGAAAAAAATCAATTTATGTAATTCAGGTGTTATGCTTTGTAGTTCAAAACTATTATTTACTCATATTGCAAAAATTTCTAATAAAAATACTAAAAAAGAAAAATATCTTCCTGATATTTTTCATATTTTACACAATATTGATAAAAGTTTTACCTATGTTTTGAGTGGAGAAGATGAAATGTTGGGAGTTAACAGTATTAAAGATCTAATTAGAATTGATAAAATTTACCAAAATAAGATTAAAGATAGAATGATCAAAAAGGGTGTTATTATTGTTGAACCAGATACTGTTCGTTTAAGTTTTGATTCAATTGTTAAACGGGGGGTTACTATAGAGCCTTTTGTCTCTATTAAGCGTGGAGTTACAATTGAAGCTAATGTTACTATTAAAAGTCATAGTGTAATTGAAACTTGTACTATTGGAAAAAATTCATTGATTGGTCCGTATGCTAGAATAAGACCTAATAGTAAAATCGGTGAAAATGTAAAAATTGGTAATTATGTAGAAGTTAAAAACTCCATAATTGGCAATAACTGCTCCATAAGCCATCTTAGTTATATTGGAGATAGTAGTTTTGGCAAGAATATTAATGTAGGGGCAGGCACCATAACATGCAATTATGATGGTAAGAAAAAACAGAAGACAATTGTTGAAGATGGAGTATTCATTGGTTCCAATTCTTCTTTGATTGCCCCTATTAAAATAGGAAAAAACTCAACTATTGGAGCGGGAAGTGTTATTACAGATAATATTCCACCAAATAGTATAGCTTTAGAGCGTTCAAAATTAAAAATTCTCAAAAAAAATAGAAAAAAATAACTATATTGGTCCTTGTTTCAAGATTCGAGAGAGTTTATTAGACATTTTTTATTATGACTCGCAATTGGAAACCTAATTCTTGGAGAGATAAACCTGCAAGACATATACCTACTTATTCAAATGATGAGGAGTTAAGTGTGGCTAGGGAAAAATTATCTAATTTTCCCCCATTAGTTTTTGCTGGGGAGTGTAGAAATTTATTAAAACAATTAGAGGAAGTTGCAAAAGGGAGAGCCTTTCTTTTACAGGGAGGCGATTGTGCCGAAAGTTTTTCTGATTTTCACCCTAATAACATTAGAGACCTATTTAAAGTGATACTTCAAATGGCTGTAGTCCTTACTTTTGGCGCCTCCTGTCCTGTTGTTAAAGTTGGTCGTATGGCAGGTCAATTTGCCAAACCGAGATCACAAGATACTGAGATAATTAATAACGTGGAATTAGAATCTTACAAGGGAGATATTATTAATGGAATTGATTTTGATAAAACTTCAAGAACGCCAAACCCCAAAAGGCTAATTCAAGCTTATAATCAATCCGCAGCTACCTTAAATTTGCTCCGTGCATTTGCTCAAGGAGGTTTTGCAAATTTAAAACAAATACATCAATGGAATTTAAGTTTTGTTGAAGATAGTCAATCGAAGAAAAAATTTGAAGAAATGGCCAATACAATTGATGAATGCCTAACTTTTATGGAAGCTTGCGGAATTAATGATCAGAATGTTCGTCAAATGAAAGAAACGGATTTTTATACAAGTCATGAAGCCTTATTACTCCCATATGAGGAATCCCTTACTCGCATAGACAGTACAACAGGTCAGTGGTACGATGTTTCAGCTCATATGCTTTGGGTAGGAGACAGAACGAGACAATTGGATGGAGCTCACATAGAATTCGTGAGAGGAATTCAAAATCCAATCGGTTTAAAGGTAGGTCCAACGACTGACATCGTGGAACTCTTGAAAATTATTGAAGTAATAAACCCAGATAATATCACGGGGAGAATTTCGTTAATTTGTAGAATGGGTGCTGATAAGATAACATCTCTTTTGCCTAATATTATATCGCAAGTAAAAAAAGATGAAAAAAATGTTGTATGGGTTTGCGATCCCATGCATGGAAATACTGTTAAAGCATCTTCTGGATATAAAACGCGACCATTGATCAATATTATTTCTGAAATTGAGAAATTTTTTAAGATTCATCAAAATGAAGGTACTTACCCTGGAGGTATTCACTTGGAAATGACTGGCCAAGATGTGACTGAATGCATTGGTGGAGTGCAAGAAATAACCGAGGATGATTTGAAAAGCAGATATCATACTTATTGTGATCCACGCTTAAATGCCTCTCAGTCTTTAGAAGTAGCTTTTTTACTATCTGAGTTTTTAAAAGATGATAGAATAAGATTACAGCAGTCTTCCAAAAAATAATTTTACTGCTATACAAATATTTATGAAGACGAATGAAAGGGTAAATTGTATTCTTAATTGGATGAAACAATATTGTCATTCAGTTAAATATCAACCAGTCACTCTTGTTATAGGAGTTTCGGGAGGAGTTGATTCTGCCGTTACCAGTACTCTAGCGGCAAATACCGGATTTAACACAATTGCTGTTTCAATGCCCATCATGCAGAATTCCGAGCAACATGATTTAAGTTTACGCCACTTAGAATGGCTTAAATCAAATTTTAACAATGTGATTACAAAAGTGGTTAATTTAGATGAAATTTTTTCTTCCTTTAAGAAAACCATACATGAGTTTGATAACAATCTTGCATTTGCAAATTCTCGATCACGTTTAAGAATGGTAATTTTGTATCAAATAGCGCAATCTAATAAAGGGTTAGTTGTAGGAACAGGAAATAAAGTAGAGGATTTTGGTGTTGGCTTCTTCACAAAGTATGGAGATGGAGGTGTTGATATTTCCCCTCTCGCAGATTGTACAAAAACACAAGTTTGGGAAATGGCTTCTGAAATGTCAATTATTCAAGATATAATAGATGCTCAACCGACAGATGGCTTATGGGAAGATAATCGTAATGACGAAAGACAGCTCGGAATGACATACAAGCAAATTGAAGAGGCTATGATCAATAAAGAAAGTAAATATTATGATAAGTATATGCAAATTAGAAAACTAAATTTGCATAAAATGAAACCAATACCAGTTTGTGAATTTGAGGATGATTAATTGATATCTAAAGCTCGTTTTGCCCCAAGTCCAACAGGGTTATTGCATGTTGGTAATGCGAGATCTGCTGTTCTAAATTGGGCGTACATAAATAACAAGGGTGGAGAATTTATCTTACGTATTGATGATACTGACAAGCAAAGAAGTAAAACAGAATTTGAATACCAAATCAAAGAAGATTTAAAGTGGTTAGGAATTACATGGCATAAAACGTTTAATCAATCAGGTAGACAAAACATCTATGTTAAAAAAATTCAAGAACTAAAGAATCTCAACAAAATCTATCCTTGTTTTGAGAGCCCTGAAGAATTATCTCTCAAAAAAAAATCTCAACTCTTATCGGGTAAACCGCCCATTTATGATAGAAGCTCACTAAAATTAACAAAAAAAGATATCGATGATTTAATTAAAGTAGGTAAAAAGCCTCATTGGAGATTTAAATTAGAAGATAAGAAAATTGAATGGCATGACTTGGTTAAGGGCAAGGTATCTTTTGACAGTAAAAACTTAAGTGACCCTGTACTTATTAGAGAAGATGGAAGTTTATTGTATCACTTACCTTCCGTTATTGATGATATAGAAGAGAGTATTACAGATATAATACGTGGGGATGACCACATAACAAATACAGCTTTTCATATTCAAATATTTGAGGCATTAAAATCAGATATTCCTAAATTTGGTCATCACCCATTTTTGACAGATGAATTCGGAAAAAGTTTTGGCAAAAGGTTAAACAGCCTCTCCATAGCAAGTATGAGAAAAAAAGGTTATGAAAATATGACGCTCCTTAATTATTTGTTGAGTATAGGCACAAGTTCCAATTTAACAAAAGAAAAAGATTTAAAATCACTGATTACTAAATTTAATATTGAAAATCTATCTTCATCCTCTCCAAAATTCTTAATCAATGTGCTTCAATCTTTAAATAAAGAAATAGTACAGTCATATAGTTTTGGAGATGTTAGGCAAAAATTCATTGATCTAAATATTAAAGATGTAAAAGAAGATTTCTGGAATTTTATTAAAAATAATATTAATTTTTTCTCAGAATGTTTGGAATGGCTTGAAATTATTAAATCAACAAATATTTATGATACTGAAAATTCAGATTTTCTCAAACAGGCAGCTGAAGTTTTGCCTGATAGCCCTTATGACACTCAAAGTTGGGAAGAATGGACTTCATTAATTAAAGATAAAACAGGAAAAAAGGGAAAAGAATTATTTAAGCCCTTAAGAATAGCGTTAACTGGGAGGGAAAAAGGCCCAGAATTAAAATATCTTTTACCTTTGTTAAATAGGGATTATATTTTAAAAAAACTAGGCTTTATTGGATAGAATTATTGAAGAATTTAAATTACTCGACAAAAAATATCTTTTCATTTAGCAGCCTAAAATAATGGAAAATAAGATTTATTTATTTGATACCACTTTAAGAGATGGGCAACAGACAACTGGAGTTAATTTTTCGGTAAGTGATAAAATGATCATTGCTAATGCACTTGATGAACTTGGAGTGGATTATATTGAGGGTGGTTGGCCTGGAGCCAACCCTACAGATGATGAGTTTTTTGCGCGTGATATTTCATTTACTAATTCAAGTTTTACCGCTTTTGGAATGACAAGAAGGCCTGGTAAAAGTGCAGCAAATGATCCTGGTCTGAATACACTTATAAATTCTAAAGCTCCTTCTGTTTGTATAGTTGGAAAAGCTTCTTTATTTCAAGTTACAGAAGCCCTATCTATAGAAAAGGAAGAAAATTTATTAATGATTAGTGATAGTATTTCTGAGATCGTTAATAAAAAAAAGGATGCTATATTTGATGCAGAGCATTTTTTTGATGGATATAAATTTAATAAAAATTATTCCATGCAATGCGTAGAAGCAGCCTATAAAGCTGGTGCAAGATGGATTGTTTTATGTGATACAAATGGAGGAACACTCCCAAATGAAGTTTTTGACATTGTATCTGATGTAGTAAAATCAATTCCGGGAACTAATTTAGGAATACATGCACATAATGATACTGATAACGCAGTTGCTAATACATTAGCTGCCATTCAAGCTGGTGTTCGACATGCTCAAGGTACAATTAATGGTTTAGGTGAAAGATGTGGAAATACAAATTTAATCTCTTTAATTCCAACTCTTGAGTTAAAAACAGATTATGTGACAAATATAAATAAAGAAAAACTCCAATCTCTTACTAGAGTATCTAAATTGCTAGATGAATTATTAAATGTTTCATCCAAAAAACAAAGTCCTTATGTTGGAGAGTATGCATTTTCTCATAAGGGAGGATTACATGCTTCAGCAGTAGAAAAAAATCCTTTGACTTACGAACATATAGATCCCGAGTTAGTAGGCAATGCAAGAAATGTTATTATTTCTGGTCAAGCAGGTAAATCTAATTTGCTCAATCAACTTAATAAAATGTCGATTGAATTAAATGATAATCAGTTAATTAGTATTTTAAGGATTATAAAAGAAAAGGAGGCTGAAGGATTTTCTTATGATACTGCTTTAGCTAGTTTCGAATTATTAGTGAGAAAAGAACTTGGTCAAATTAAAGATTTTTATACGTTACAAAAGTTTAGAGTCACTGATGAAAGACGTTGGAATGCCAAAGGAGAATTAATAACAGAGTCCGAAGCAACAATTAATGTACATGTGGCTGGTGAAGAAAAAATGACAGTAGGAATAGGTAACGGCCCAGTTAATGCAATAGATAGCGCTTTAAGAAAAGCATTAACTAATTTTTATCCAAGTTTAAATAATTTAAAACTTACTGATTATAAAGTTATGATACTATCTGCCGAAAAAGGTACAGGTGCAATAACTAGAGTATTAATAGAATCCTCTGATGAAACCAATCATCATTGGACAACCATCGGAGTATCCCCAAATATAATTGATGCATCTTACAATGCTATTTATGATAGTATTACCTTTAAGTTATTCCATGATTTAAATTCATAATAGTGAAGATAGTCAAACCTTCAATAATTTTAGTTAGGCCCCAATTACCAGAAAATATAGGTATGGCAGCAAGAGCTATGGATAATTGTGGCTTAAAAAAATTAATCATAGTATCTCCAAGAGAAATTTGGCCAAATAAGATTGCCTTACAATCCGCAGCAAATTCAAAAATAATTGTCAATAAAGCTAAGGTTTATAATTCGCTAAATGCCGCTTTATCTAAATTCAACTATGTTATAGCAACCTCCAAACGCAAAAGATTTTTACAAAAACCACTCAAAACTGATTTTCATGATTTATTTGAATCTATCCCAAAAACTAAAAAAACAGCTATTGTTTTTGGTCCTGAAAATTCAGGTTTATCAAATGAAGATTTAATGCTTGCTGATGTTATATTTAATATTGACTTATCTATAACAAATACATCCCTTAATCTTTCTCACGCAGTGTTAATTTTATCTTATAAATGGAGAGAATTTTTTATGTTTCATAAAATTCAACCTAATTACAATAGAACAAATAGCAACATAGCTTTAAAAAGTGATTTTCTAAATTTTATGGATTTTTTAAAAGGTGAACTTAATGATGTCGGTTTTTTTTATCCTCAAAAAAAAACTAAAGGTATGTTCGAAAATATACAGACAATGTTTATGAGATCTTCTTTAAGCAAAACGGAAATTCAAACCCTTTGGGGAATGATAAAAAAGCTAAGAAAACAATCATAAATTGAAATATTATGGAATTGACATGCAAGATTATATCTCTATAAAACCCCTCAGTATAAGGTATGACAAAAAGAATTACTGCTAAGTATAAAATCGACAGAAGGTTGGGATGCAACCTTTGGGGTAGACCAAAAAGTCCTTTTAATCAAAGAAATTCCCGTCCAGGACAACATGGTGCTATGGGACAACGTAGAAAATTATCAGAATATGGAATTCAGCTATTTGCTAAACAAAAGCTTCGTTTTTACTATGGAGATATAACAGAAAAACAATTTAGAAAAATTTATGACAAGGCTTCTAATATTAAAGGAGATACTAGTGAGATCTTAATCGAACTTCTAGAAAGAAGATTAGATGCGATTGTTTATAGAATGAAGTTTGTTCCAACAATATTTGCTGCAAGGCAATTAGTTAATCACGGACATGTTAAAGTTAATGGTAAAAGAGTAAACATTCCTTCATATACAGTTAAAGATGGAGATGAAATATCCATAAAAGAACAAAGCAAACAAATCAACTTAATACAAGAGGCAATTGTTTCTCAAGAAAGAGAAATACCTGAATATCTTGAAGTGGATACTAAGGATCTTAAAGGCAGATTCCTTCGTGCACCATTAATGCATGATGTTCCATATCCTGTTACAATGGAACCCAACCTTGTAATTGAATATTATTCTCGTTAATTTTTTTTCTTCCATTAATTTATTAACAATGCAAATAGCTACAGACATACTAAGATGGATTAACTTCAATCCCTTTAGACTTAAGTAGTTCCAACAACTCACCACTTTCATACATTTCTTTAACTATGTCGCAGCCACCAATAAATTCTTCCTTTACATAGAGTTGGGGAATTGTAGGCCAATTAGAAAATTTTTTAATGCCTTCTCTTATTTTTTCATTATCTAATACATTAACGCTACTGAATTTAACACCAAGGCTGGTTAGAATTTGTACAGTCGCTGCTGAAAAGCCACACATTGGAAAAGCTACGCTTCCTTTCATGTATAATACTACGCTATTAGTTTTAATTTCGTTATTAATACTCTCAGTTACATCCAAAATATTTTCATTCATTGTTTTACTCCGATTTAGTTTTTAATTCTAGTGCGTGCAATTCATTACCCATTTTACCCTGAAGTGACTCGTAAACCATTTTATGCTGTTGTATCATACTTTTTCCATCGAAAGATTTTGAAACAACAATGGCACTATAATGGTCACCATCTCCACGCAAGTCTTCTATTGTCACTTTGGCATCAGGGATAGATTGTTTAATTAGTTCTTCAATATTATCTTTTGTCATTGCCATAATGAAAATCAAATAATGTATTTATTAATAAAAGAAAAGAAATATAAAATGATTATTCAATTTTAAGTTTGTTATTATAAATCCATTCAATGTTAGTTATTTCATTGTCTTTGGAAAAAACCTTATTCAACTCTTCTTCTGTTAAATGCTTTTTGATTTCATCATTAAGACGTATTATGTCTTCAAATTTTTCTTTAGAATTCCATGATTTCATAGCGGATGACTGAACTATTGTGTAAGCTTTTTGCCTGGATAAACCTTTTTGAGTTAGGGCTAACAGAATATTCTGACTTTTGTGCAAGCCACCAAATTGATGAATATTTTTTAACATATTATTAGGATAAACAATTAAATTTTTTATTACATCAGTCAATCTTGCGAGCGCGAAGTCAGTAGCTATAGTGATATCTGGAGAGAATATTCTTTCAACACTTGAATGGCTTATGTCTCTTTCATGCCATAGTGCTATATTCTCCATACTAGGAATGACAGCACTTCTAATGTATCTTGCAATGCCTGTTAAATTTTCACTTAAAATAGGGTTGCGTTTATGGGGCATTGCAGAAGATCCTTTTTGACCTTCTTTGAAAAACTCCTCTACTTCCAGAATTTCAGTTCTTTGTAGATGTCTTATTTCTATGGCTAATCTTTCTATAGAGGAGGCAATAATTCCTAGAGTTGAAAAAAAATGAGCATGCCTATCTCGAGGAATAATTTGCGTAGAAATATCTTCTGTACGCAAGTTTAATTTTTTAGCAACATACTGTTCAACACTTGGATCAATTGTATTAAAGGTGCCAACAGGTCCAGATATGGCACAAATAGAGATATCTTTTAAAGCAAATTCTAATCTTTTGAGATTACGTTTAAATTCAAAGTAAAATGAAGCCATTTTTAGCCCGAAAGTTATTGGTTCAGCATGAATTCCATGACTTCTTCCAATCATTATAGTATTTTTGTGAACCTTAGATTTTTTTTTAAGTTCAGCAATTAACTCTTTTAATTGATCAATTATTATTTCAGAAGATTGTTTGAGTTGAATTGAAAAAGAAGTATCAACAATGTCACTTGAAGTAACTCCGTGATGAAAATACTTAGAATTTTCACCAATGTAGTTACTTACATTATCAATGTAAGCGATTACATCATGGTGAGTCTCTTTTTCAATTTCATTTATTTCATCAACATTAAATTTTGCATTTTTACGAATATCTTTTGCTGCCTCTTTTGGAATTATGCCAAGGATACCTAATTGTTCTGCAATTAAACATTCAATTTCAGTCCAAATTCTAAATTTATTTTCATTAGACCAGATTGCTTCAATTTTGGGGCGATTATATCTTGGGATCATTATATTATAGTTCTTTATAAAGGTTTTATTGGAAAATCGGAATTATTATGAGAGAGGGTGAAAATTTCGTTACCAGTCTCTGTTATGCCAATAGTGTGTTCAAATTGGGCAGATAAAGATTTATCTTTTGTCACAGCAGTCCAACCATCTTTAAGAATTTTAATTTTCCAATCGCCCATATTAATCATTGGTTCAATAGTAAAAAACATTCCAGGTTTAAGTTCAGGCCCTTCACCCAAATTTCCATAATGTAACACACTTGGAGGCGTGTGGAATTTTTTTCCAATTCCATGACCACAAAAGTCTCTTACAACGGAATAATTATTCTTTTCAGCATATTTTTGAATTTCATATCCAATATCACCTAATGACTTCCCCGGGACAGCGTTTTTAATTCCTATTAATAAACATTCATATGTTGTTTTTAAGAATGAGTAAGTTTTTTTGTTTGTTTTACCTGCTACAAACATTCTGGAACAATCTCCAAACCAACCATCTAAAATAACAGTCACATCTATATTAATAATATCTCCATTTTGTAATTTTTTTTTTTGACTTGGAATGCCATGACACACTACATGATTTACAGAAGTGCATATTGATTTAGGAAATCCTTTGTAATTAAGGGGTGCGGGGATAGCATCATTTTCAATTATCATTTTATGGCAGAAATTATTTATTTCTAAAGTTGATATTCCGGGAGTAATTAACTGTTCTAGTTCATCCAATATTCTAGAAGTTAAAGATCCTGCCTTTCTCATACCTTCAAAATCAGCAGTTGAATGAATGGGAATATTATTTTGCATCTAAAATATTTATTATACTAATTTATAGTTTGATTAAATATATAAGAAAAATTTATTTTATTTAAATGCTGTTTTGTTTAAAAGACTATATGAGTAAATTAACTGCAGGCATAATTGTAATTGGGGATGAAATCCTTTCAGGAAGAACACAAGAAACTAATTCTAATTTTATAGCTAAACAATTAGTTCAGTCTGGAATTATGTTGGTTGAAATTAGGATTGTAGAGGACAATAGAGATACAATAATTCAAAATATTCTTCATTTTCACAAAAAGTATACTTACGTGTTTACTACAGGAGGTATTGGGCCTACCCATGATGATATTACATCGGAGAGTGTATCGTCTGCTTTTAATGAAAAATATTGTTTTCACCCACAAGCTTTTAAAATTTTAGAAGAGTATTATCCGAAAGGTGAATTTAATGAAGGAAGGCAAAAAATGGCAAAAATGCCAGAAAATGCAAAGCTTATTTTAAACCCCTTAACTGCTGCACCTGGATTTATAATTAAGAATATTTATGTTCTGCCAGGTGTGCCAGAAATTATGCAAAAAATGTTTGTTAATCTTTTACAAAATATTGAAAAGGGTTCTCCTAAAAAAATTTTAACTATTAATACAAATTTATATGAAAGTATTATGGCAACTGGCTTAACCGCTATTCAAAATAAATATTTAGATTGCTCTATTGGCAGTTATCCTTATTTTAATTACATTGATAAAACTACTGGTGTCAACATTGTCGTCTCTTCATGGAATCTTAATAATTTAGATTATATTGAAGAGGAAATTAAAAAAATGATTTTATTATTGGGTGGCAAAAGTTCAATAGT
>Ga0066376_10004907_pt1 | contig 11528 bp, 10 predicted proteins | sample Knorr_S15_td_Bot_FD_77009 | JGI IMG/M metagenome (GOLD analysis project Ga0066376, IMG submission 77009) | Marine microbial communities from Southern Atlantic Ocean transect - Knorr_S15_td_Bottom_ad_5009_LV_A | ecosystem: Environmental > Aquatic > Marine > Oceanic | place: Southern Atlantic... | reverse complement strand
GCATATTTAGTCGTCAACATTTCGCCACTAACAGTTTCTTCTTGAGTGAGAAAATAATCATTGATGTCAATTTCAAAATTACCCAACGTTTCGATGAGCAAATCAATTTCTCGGTTTTCATGAAGTTCTCGAAGCGCTGCAATTCTCGAAGCATTGCCGTTTTCGACCTCCACATTCATATCATCAAGCAATAAATCGTTTTCGCTGATGATTTTTCTTGCACCTTCTTCGCTCCAACAAACAACCTCATTGTTTGGCCATACAACTCGGAATTGAGGCAGTCGGTTCCTCTTTTCTGGATCGTCACCGCGCATTTCAAGCAACATAGCAAATGGTGTTCCGCGACGTTCTGAAATTGCGATTAGTTCGGACAATCTGGATAATTGTTTTGTAACTTTTTCAAGGTCACCACCTGACATTCGTTTTGTTTCAACACTCTTATCATTGCGAACTATCAAAGCAGCGGAAGGAATCACCATTTCCATGAGTAGGGAAGTCATCTCATTGTCATCATTGACATAGAAACTTTTTTTATTTCGAGTCACTTGATACAACGGAGGTTGAGCAATATACACCTTGCCTTGGCGAATGAGTTCGCTCATTTGCCTGAAGAAGAATGTCAACAACAGGGTACGAATGTGCGAACCATCCACATCTGCATCCGTCATAATGATTATTCTTCCATACCGTAACTTCGAAATGTCAAAATCTTCACCGATACCACATTGCAATGCCTGAATCAAAATCCGAATTTCTTCAAACGCTAGAACCTTGTCAATTCTCGCCTTTTCGACATTGAGAATCTTTCCCTTCAAGGGCAAAATAGCTTGGTTGTCATGATCGCGGCCGCCTTTGGCGGAGCCACCTGCTGAATCACCTTCGACAATGAATAATTCAGAACGGTCGACATCATTTGTCACACAATCAGCGAGCTTTTGTGGCATTCCGCCAGACTCAAGTGCGCCCTTACGCTTTATGAGATCGCGAGCTTTTCTCGCAGCCTCTCTCGCTTGGGCAGCAAGAATCGCTTTCATGCAAATTTTCTTTGATTCCGTAGGATGCTCTTCAAGCCATGCCCCAAGTAATTTTGAGACGAGCGAAGAAACAATGCCCTCAACTTCTGGATTGAGTAGTTTTTCTTTTGTTTGGTTATTGAATTGGGGGTCAGCAAGTTTGACGGAAATAATGCTAGTTAACCCTTCACGCAAATCATCGCCAGTTGGGGTAAGACCCTTAATTAATTTGTTTCGTTTTGCATACGCATTGATTGTTCGAGTAAGCGAGATTTTAAAACCAGCGACGTGGGTTCCACCATCCTGATTGACGATGTTATTCCCGAACGCAAGAAGTACCTCACTAGTTGCATCAGTGTATTGCATTACAATCTCACAGGTGATTCCTGTTTCTTTATCTCTATGCGACAAAACTATAAGTGGGCTGTATTCAGATTTGCCTCGATTGATGTACATCACATAATCGGACAAACCATTTTCACTGTAAAACGTTGCTTCACGAATTTTACCCTCGCTATCAACTCTCTCATCAATTAAACGAATCGATACGCCCGGATTGAGAAATGCAAGTTCACGAAGTCGGTGCTCAAGTGATTCAAAACGGAATTCAATGTCGGAGAAAATTTCTGGATCTGGCAAAAACGAAATACGAGTGCCTGTTGGCCGTTTTTCGCCTTTGTAATCTTCAATTTTGTGAAGTGGTTTTTTGATTTCCCCTCGAGTAAAACTGATCATCCATGTTTCAGTTTCTTTGATGACCTCAACATCTGTCCACAAAGAAAGAGCATTCACGCACTTTACGCCAACACCATGCAATCCACCCGAAACTTTATAGGCGTTGTCATCAAACTTACCGCCCGCATGGAGTTGTGTCATGATGACCTCAACAGCAGGGCGACCATCAATTAGAGGATTATCACTCTTCATATCGTCGATGGGCATGCCGCGACCATCATCAACAACTGTGCAAGAACCATCAACACCAATTCTGACAGTAATCGTGGTCGCGAATTCCGCCATGACTTCATCAATAGCGTTATCAACACACTCATAAACAAGGTGGTGCAATGCACTAAGTCCAGTCCCACCCACATACATTCCAGGTCGTTTTCGAATTGCCTCTAATCCTTCAAGAACTTGAATATGTTCAGAGGTGTATGTATCTGTGGATTCTGTCATATGGTGTTGTTTCTACCGAGTCTGGATACAAGAAAATTGCTTGAGTTATCGTGGAAATTTTGCTGCATCAGCCTCTGTCCACAAGAGGTTTATTATACCTTTCAAGCACCGATAATGCCCCCAAGAAGAGCGATTTTGAGCCTTCATTTCGTTCTTTTTGAAGGCAAAAGTCCCAGGTCGACGATACACTCATGTTCACTCTATTTATGCAATCATCACACTCCGAATTAACCCAACCCGACACCACTCATAACCTTCTTGCAAGACGTATGTTTTTGTTTGTAAGTGCGATGGCATTGGCTGGTTGTGGTACGAAAAAAGTAATGTCCACATTACCAAGCCCCATCTGGTCTGCATCAAAAGTACCTGAATTCGACCTTCGACCACGACCAGCATATCTGCCTATCTCAACCGAACTACATGGTGCGATTTCACGATCAACTTGGGCGAAGGGTCAACCCATTCCACGGAATATGAATCGGATGTTACCAGTAAGGTATATCACCATTCACCACGATGGTATGGCTCCGTTCACATCTACGTCAAGAAATTCTGCTGCATTAAGATTAGAAACGATTCGAAAATCTCACCTTCGTCGTGACGGAGGAAGGTGGGGGGATATCGGATATCACTTTGCAATTGACCCCGCGGGTCGTTTATGGCAAGGGCGCCCACTCACATGGCAGGGTGCTCATGTCAAGGCAAGGAACGAAGGAAATATTGGTGTTGTTGTGCTTGGCAATTACGAGCGACAAATTGTCAACGGAGCGCAGGTTGCAGCAATCGAAACCACATTACGATTACTCATGCGTAAACACAACGTCCCCGTGTCTAGGGTTCGGACTCACCAAGAATGGGCAGCAACCGCATGTCCTGGAAGAACTTTACAACAAGTAATGGTCAACATACGCGGGATGTCCCTGAAGAACGTCTAAGCGAGTTAAGTTCTCTGAAGAAAATAGGTAACTTCTTATTCAATTTGCTTGATTGTGGCGTATCATCTGAATGTCATGTCCGAATCAGTATCCGTACAATTTAAACAACACTTTCCGATATTCCCGTTACCGGTCACGATGTTGTTACCACATGCCATCATGCCGCTTTCAATATTTGAACCCCGTTATTGCCAATTAGCAGACCACTCACTCGATGGAAGCGGTCAAATTGCAATGGCCACGTATTGCGACACTAATTCAAAACAAAAAAGAGGTGCAACTCCTATTCGAGATGTTGTTTGTTTAGCACAAATTGTACAGCATGAAAAATCAAATAATGGGTACAACATGATGGTGTACGGCCTTTGTCGCGCACACATAGTCGAAGAAATAAAACCAAAAGGTGATGTGCTCTATCGAACAGCGAAGTTAAAACCGCTTGAGCAGGACGAAGAAGAACTTGACGAAATTTATCGCGTCGAATTATTACATATGTTGCACCGTCCAAATTTAATGCGACTTGAAAATCACGATTCAATGATAGATTGGGTTGTTGAATCCAGTTTGTCAAATTCCGCATTGTTTGAACTCATTGGATGTTCTGTCTTTGATGATGCAGAACTTCGATATGAACTACTTTCAGAACCATCATGTGAAAAACGTTCAAAGCGAGTGTTATCCGAATTGTCGCGATTAGATCGAATGCTTACAATGATTGATAAACAATCATTAGATCAACAAGACGGTGGAGTAACTAATAATTAGTACTTCTAAAGTCACATGCGATTCATCCTTGAACACCCGTGGATTTCTTCGATTTCAATCGCAGCCATCGCGCTGGGTCTACTCTGGATAGGTCTAAGAGATGGTAAAAAAATTTACAGCAGGGTGGGGGTGCTATTATTCTGTGTCGCTGTCACCGCATGGATTCTTGGAAGGCTGATAGACACGCCAACTGAACACGCAAAACGCCTTATCTATTCCTTCGTTTTGGCCGTGGAGACGGAAGATATCCCAGCAACGTCTGCGGTTCTATCACAAGATGTCATCATGGTAGATACATGGAAGGATTATCCAAATCAAGGAATAGAGGGTGTTCAATTAAGCATCATAGAATTGCATGAACGGCATTCGTTCAGTTTTAACACGGTACTACGATTTCAACCCGTTGAAAGAGAAGAGGACGTACTTGTTGAGATTTCTTTATTGAGTAGAGTTTCAGGAATCGGCACGGTACCCTCGCGTTGGAGAATACTTGTACAGCCAAACGAAGCAGGTGTTTGGAAGATTTACTCCATAGATGCGGTTGAAATCATGGGAAGATCCTATCGATAAAGAACGTGAATGCTTTTGGGGTATTCGTGGCTTGCTACAATACGTCGATGTCTAAAATTTGGCTCAATGGTACGTTTGTAGAATCACAGGACGCTCATGTGAGTGTCTTTGATCACGGCTTGCTGTACGGCGATGGTTGCTTTGAGGGAATTCGTGTCTACAACGGAAGAATTTTTAAACTTCGTTCACACCTCAAGCGAATGTTTCAATCTGCACAAGCCATACGACTACAGCCGGGGTATTCAATCGATGGACTAGAAGAAATTGTTCGCGAATCAGTAAAAGTGAACAATCAATTAGACGGTTATATTCGGCTTGTTTTTACTCGGGGCACTGGCACACTTGGGTTAAACCCATTTTTGTGCCCAACGGCTACAGTTTTTATTATCGTTGAGAAGATAAAACTGTATACAGATGAAATGTACGAAGATGGAATGTCCATCATCGTTGCAAATCGCCCGCGAGTTCCAGTGCGATGTCTTGACCCACAAGTGAAGAGTTTAAATTACTTGAACAATATTCTTGCAAAAATTGAAGCGGTTGACGCGGGGGTCCTCGAAGCGTTAATGTTAAATTGCGAGGGTGAAGTGTCAGAATGTACAGGTGACAATATCTTTATTATCAAAGATGGTGCAATCTCAACACCACCACCTTCAGCGGGCATTCTCAATGGAATTACAAGGAAGTTTGTTATCGATGAAATTGCTCCTGCACTTGGGTTCACGGTTGAAGAACGTACAATTCAACTCAGTGACGTATACGCTGCAGATGAGGTTTTCTTAACGGGAACTGCAGCGGAAGTCATTGGCGTAAGTCACATAGGCGACGACATTGTAGGTACTGGAAAAGTTGGACCAATCACGCATAAATTAGAAGCAGAATTTCATCGCAGGGTGGCACAAGACGCCCCTGAGGATTAAAGAATTTGCGATGTCAAGAGTGTGATTATGAACTTTGGCACTGCACTGGGCGAACATGCCCTGAGTGTGGAGCAGACTTTTCACTCTCAGACTTTATCTTTATAGAAGAAAATGTATTATTTCATTGTCCTCACTGTGATTATGGTATTGAGGGGCAGAAATCAACAGGCATACCACCCGAAAGCATTCAGCAATGCGAGTCATGTGGGTTGGCAGTTGGACCGAACCTCTTTATTGTTCGACCAGTAGGTGACTGCACAAGCGAGACATTTGGGTCAGTGCTTCCAATTCGTCAAACAAGTGGAAATTGGATTGCAAGATATTTTAAAACAGTTTGGCTTATCTTAACCAAACCTCAAATTGCAATCAGCCGAGTCCCCGTTCAAGAACCATTGTGGGATGCGTGGAAATTCTTTTTGACGACCTTAGTCATAACAATAGTTGTTGGGTTAATCCCCGCTGGTCTATTCTTTGCTCTTGTAAATATAGGAGCGACACGCAGTACTTTTGGTTTTTTTGAATTTTTGATTTTATTACTCTTCCAAATCATATTCAGTTTCATTTTTATATGTCTATACATATTTTTATGGTCGATGGTGACGCATTTATTGCTCCAAATTTCTGGTGGTAGCACATTTACGCTTCGAAGAACGATGCAATCCATTTTATATGGTGGTGCAGCAACAATCGTTGGTATTGTTCCATGTGTTGGTGGGATAACAAGTTTTGTGTGGTGGCTTGTATCGACGACAAATATGATTACGCGTGGTCAGCGTGTGCATGGAGGACGCGCTTCGTTTGCTACGTTGTCAGGACCACTGTTCATCATCACATGTGTTTGTGGTGGTTATCTGGTGTTGGTTTTTAGTATTCTTCAACCAGCACTTACCCAAGCGAGATCAATTGCACAGCAAGTGCAACAGCAACAACAAAATTCTCAAGTTATGCCGGATGATTCTGCTACTGATCAACAGTCAGAGTAACAGTGCTACATTCTTCTGTATGAGAGACTAACTGCTCATTGTTCGACAGAGACCAGTCAGTAACAAGGCGGTCAGGTGAGTCCGCACCATCGTGGATGGTGAGGATGTCATATCGATTGTCCCGTTTCGCTGGAATAAAACCAGCCTCTCGAATCATGTGACATAGTTTTGCTTCATCAAGACACCACGTCGTTCCTGCAGCACTTACGACATTTTCTTCAAGCATGACAGAACCCAAATCGTTTGCTCCGTAAAACAAAGCCGTTTGACCGATTGCCGGACCCATCGTCACCCAACTTGAACCAATTGAATAAATATTATCCAAGAAGAGCCGGCTTAGAGCCTGAGTTCGTAAGTATGAACTTGAGCCAGCAAGTCGCAGACGCCTTCCAAATTCTGGATGATCTGCTTTTGTTCCAGTACCATCGAGTCTTGCTACAACATCCCCCGGAAACAAATCGTTTTCCGAATTTTGCCACTCAGTGACACGGCCAAGTGCGTTATTGTCGGGTTGGAAAGGCCAAGAAATAAAAGCGTTGTATCGCCCACCTCCATGCAAACCAAAATCTGCAATCGAACGATCTTGCCACGAACGTACAAGATCCATGTGATGAATACGGTCTGCAATGCCTTCAATGTGTCCAAACATCATCGTTGCGCTTGTATTCATACCAAGTTCGTGTGCAACACGCATGACTGTGAGCCAAACCTCAGCATTGCATTTTCCTAATCCAATTTTTTCACGAACGGCGTGAGCGAAAATTTCACCTCCACCACCGGGAATAGAATCTAGACCTGCGTATTGCAGTTCTGTTAAGACAAAACGTATTTTGTCTTCCAATGAACTTCCGGGGGTATTAAAGAAATGTACGAACTCGATGACTTCGGGGGGACTGAATGCATGTACGTGTACTTGAGGGAATCTTTCGCGAAGAAGCGAAAGTAAATCGAGGTACCAATCAAGTGGAAGTTCGGGATTCATACCACCCTGCATTAGAATTTGCGTTCCTCCGATGTCCACGATCTCCTGTACTTTTTGCAGCAAGGCTTCGTACTCCAAGGTATAGGCGTCATCTTCATGTCCGTCTCTACGAAATGCACAGAAGGTACACTTGGCAGTACAAATATTGGTGTAATTAATATTCCGATCAACAATGTACGTTCGCAGGTGGTCACCGTGCAGGGCTCTACAACGTGCATCTGCCCAGCGACCAAGTTCAGGAAGTGGCATCTCGTGATACAACACTTCGGCTTGCTCCGGAGTCATTCTATGATTGCCACTGACGACATCTTGCAACACCTCTTGGTCGAGAATGTTAATGTTTTTATATGTCGAAATCACCATCGCGGGATTATACCTTGCACGATTGCTCAATGAGCCCTGCGAGTTCCTTGCAGGATTTTAGAAGAACAGTGGATTGCTCATTGAACTCATTTTTTTGTATTTCGCAATCCATTTGATCTGAGTTGATTCCAACATTCCAATAAGCAGTCCGTGCTGAAGATTCTGCAAGAATTGCAGCGATGGCAAGGTCGCTTGCGAGCATTCCATTTGTTTTTCCAATGAGCGTTTTGAGGGTTATGAGAATTCGATTGCTCAATTCCATTGTTTGGAGCGGAATTTGAATCGCTTCTGCGAGTGCGGTATCCCACTGCTCGATTCTATTGGGATCGTCTTTAGAAAGTTTCCACAATGCACTGACTTTTTCATATGCTTCTACATCCGCATCGCCCAAGGCAATGGCCTTCTCCTTTGCAGAATTCAAAAATTTCATACAATCTTCATGTAATTCATGGTGTTCTTCAAGTGATTGCTTGTCATGAGAATACGCAAGCACCATGTTGCCAAGAGCGGTCGAAAGTCCTGCCAATACACCAGCAACTGCACCACCACCGGGGGTTGGTTGCTTTGACGCAAGGTCATCAAGAAGTTGGTTCAATGTTTGGGTACGAAGCGTCATTAGGAACGAATCTCGGCACCACATTTTGTAACTAACGCTTCAACTGCAGTTGAAACTGGTTCATTGACTTCTTCGTGTGTCAGTGTTCGAACGGCATCTCTGAAACGAAGCCGAATGGTTACCGATTTTTTTCCTGCTTCAATATTTTTGCCCCGAAATGTAGTGACATAGACAATGTCTTCTAGGTTCTTAAGTGAAAGGGAATCAATTGTTTCAACAAGGTTGGACCATAGGACACTTTCATCAACGAGAAGAGATAAATCTCGTTCAATGGCAGGTTGTTTTGGTAATGGGCGGGCTTGTACATCGGGTGGAAATACACAAAGAAGTGCGTCAAGATACAGTTGCGCGACATGCAAAGTATTTGGAAGATCCCACCGTTCTAGAACATTTGCACTTATGCGACCAATTCTTCCTACAAATTTTCCACCTATAGAAATAACACCACCTGGGTCTAACCACGATGCGTCGTTATTTGGAGTGACCTCAACATCGTTTTTTGCAGTAAGGATGGAGCAAATTCGGTTCAGCACACCACGAAGTTCGCCGATGCCCTCCTCTTCTGTTGCGTCAATCAGGATTGCGAGTTCGATTTGTTCCCGATGTTCACCCCTCTCAATTACAAACACAGAACCCAGTTCTGCAAGTCGTACGTTTTTCACTCCATTGTCTTCGTTATGTTTTCGTACACTAAGTAAACTTGGAATGATTGATGGGCGCAAAGCAGGTTCAGAAGTAGCACGATCGTCGTCGATAGTTGAGAAAGATTGATCTTCAAGCAAAAACCGAGTTGCGGCATCAATAGAAATGAGCGAATGGGTCACACATTCGATAAATCCCATGCCAGCCAATGCGTCGAGAATCGCTTGCCTTCCATCCGCCTCCCCACCCGAAGATGGTACTTGAATTTCCAGCAAGTCTTTAACTTCGAAATTCTCAAAACCGTACAGCCGACCAATTTCTTCGACGAGGTCAATCTCACGATGGATGTCACCACGATAGAAGGGTACGGTGCACTGAATCACACCATCCTTGCACGCTGCATCAAAGCCAACTGAGCATAGGTATGTAGCCATTTGGTCATCATTCAATTCTGTGCCGAGCCGTTCATTACAATACGCGGTTCGCATTGAAGTTGTAATCGGTGCTGGGAGTTCTTTCCCGTCACTGGCTGTACCGCTACAAAGTTCACCACCACCAACTTCCAACAGAATTGCAGCAAGTCGGTTTGCGGATGCTTCAACTTGTTCAGGATGTACACCTCGTTCAAAACGAAAACTTGAGTCACTTGCAATTTTATGACGACGACTCATTTCGCGAACAACGACTGGATTAAATGTGGCAGTCTCAATCAGGAGGTTTGTTGTGTCATCTGTTACTGATGCGAGCGCGCCTCCCTTTACTCCAGCGAGTGCAACCGGTTTTTCTGCATCTGCAATCACCAGATCATCTGAGGTCAACTTAATTTCGACTGAGTCTTCACCAAGTGGCAAAAATTTCTCGCCATCTTTGGCTTTGCGCACGATAATTTGATTACCCGCTAGTTTGTCTAAGTCAAAGACATGCGTCGGTTGACCCTGTTCAAAAAGTACGAAATTTGTCGCATCTACAATGGCGTTTCTCGGAATATCACCCCTATTTTCAATTTTAGTTTTTAACCAATCTGGAGATGATGTGACTTTAGCTCCAAGAATCACGCGGGCTGTGTACAAAGGACACAATTCGGGTTCAAGATTAGTGACGGTAACGGAGTCTTGCACAGGTGGTCCATGTTCATCAACTGAGCAATCAGGAAGGACGAGAGAATTACCAGTACGGGCTGCGATTTCTCTGGCTAAACCGATGTGGCAAGTGCAATCGCCCCGATTCGAGGTCATTTCAAAGTCTTGCCGAACGTCGCCATCAGGCATATCATCCCTGCCCTCAAGTGGAAAGCCAGCGGCTGTAAGCAGTTCCGCCTGTTCTTGTGCGGAGACATTGTTCTTCAAATAGTCATTGATCCAATTTGCAGTTACCAACATACGCGCAGAATAGCTATTCTGCACGAATGCGAAGTAGATTTACTCGAATAGTTCTCGTGCTTTTTTCGTTCACCCTCTTTCCGGCGTGTAGTGCACAGCCCCAAGTGACAGACCCACTCTCTATTGCACCGAATGATTTTTCATTGGATGTGACAGTTGTGACTACAGAACCTCACGCCCTTGCACACATGCGGTCCTCTCGATTCGTGATTTTTCCAAACGGTGCCCTGCACCACGGAGACGATGCAGGCTGGGGACCAAATACATTACCGGCAAGAACGCGCTTGCTTTCTCGAGAGCAAGTTTCCACGGTGTGGAATCGACTTGACCAGATGGGTATGTCCACTCCCGAACTTGCAAATGAAACGGTGAATTTTCAACTCATGCCACGACCGGAAGACGGCTCGGTGTACATGATTGCGGTGAATGCCAATGGCAAGTACTGGAATTTTGTTCGATACATTGCTCAAGATCAAAAAGCAGATCCCGCGTTCAAGAATTTGATTCGCTTACTCGCTGGGTATGCATGGGCAACAGACCAACCAAGCAGAGAGGGGTATCAAGTACCTATTCGATACGATCTTGGAGGCAATCCATACGAACTTTACATGGAAGGCGAAGTTCCATGAAATTGCTCTTGGGTTTCATCGTTCTTCTCTTTGGATGCACCAAAACGAATCGACCACTGCTTCAATTAGAAATGTATAGCGACACTCAATCGGCGTTATATGTTGTTGGACAGAATGGAACAATTGAATTTGGGGGTGGAATCGATGCACTTGCTGGAAAAACGACTTGGGAAGGTGTGTTGACGAGTGTGCAACTTGCCAAACTTCAAGAGTTGCTCAGTTCTGAGCAAATGCAAAGCGTGAAAAAAAAATTAGCGAATCGATATGTCATCGAAATGCAACAAGGTGGTTCGTTTCAAATGTTCGTCATGCCTTTGACTGATTCTGTAGCTACAGAGTTGTACTATTTTTTAGAAGAGTCAACGTTGCAACGAATTCAAAGGTACCTTGATTCATTACCGAAGCCGAGTATGGATGTGATTACAGAGCGGCAGATGAAAGGGTCGAAGAATTGAACCCACAGGACGCGCTTCAGCAATTACTTGAGGGGAATCAGCGGTATGTTTCTGGACAAATCACCTCAACCAACACGCCATCGGATAGAACTTCATT
>Ga0066376_10004905_pt1 | contig 11529 bp, 10 predicted proteins | sample Knorr_S15_td_Bot_FD_77009 | JGI IMG/M metagenome (GOLD analysis project Ga0066376, IMG submission 77009) | Marine microbial communities from Southern Atlantic Ocean transect - Knorr_S15_td_Bottom_ad_5009_LV_A | ecosystem: Environmental > Aquatic > Marine > Oceanic | place: Southern Atlantic... | reverse complement strand
GCAGTGTTCCGTACGTGAGATTGACGCCCTGCCCGCCCTCGCGCACGACGGCCAGCTTTGCCGTCCAATCGGTCTCGGGTCAGTCTGTCTGGGCCCACAACTTCAACGCGACAGGGCCTGTTACCTCGATCGCTTCTTCGAGTGGTGGCGTCTGATAAAAAAGGATGTCGCGGCGATAGTCGTGCGGCGCCTGATCAACGGGCGCCGCTTGCGAGTCGGGCCGCATAAGGCTCATGACCGGATCTCGAGGATCGTAGTCGTACTCGTCATAGGGCTCGTCGACGGGTGCTTCGACCGACAACACACCGTCCCCTTCTATTGTATTGGCCGAGCCGCCGCTGTGGAGAAAAAACTCGGTGAATCGAGTGCGGGCGAGGGGCCACTCCCTTTCACCTCGCCATCGGTTCTCACCAAGCACAAAGATCTGTACCGGATCTTCGTCGGCCATACCGTTGTCGAGGCCCTTCAACTGGAAGTCGTACCAGCGAGCGATCATCTCCCCGTACGGACGGTCCGCTTCCGGCCCGTAGTCGACGGGCCCGATCTTCCGCGCGAATTGTGTAGAGTCGTGGCCCCAGGGGCCGATGATAAGGCGATGCTGCTCGCGCAGGTGTTCTGGGCCGTATTTCGTGATCCCTTCAAAGTTGTCAATCGTTCCGATCAGGCGATCCCACCATCCGGTGATCTGCATGACCGGGGTCGTTACTTTCGGATGGAACTCTCCAAAATTTGAGAGCTCCAGGTTCTGCGCCTTGTAGTAGGTTCGCAGCTGCTCGTCGAGCGTGGAGAAGACTTCGGCGGGGATGTCGGCCAGCGGGAGTCGCCAGACGTATTTGCCACGCTCGACTCCGTTCCATCGGGCCGCCGCCTCTGCCGGAGTATGAGGTCCGGTCGGATCCCCTGCTCGCTTCCGCATATCGGCGGCCATCATGTAGGTCCACTCGAGCCGCCGACCGGTCTCGAAGATGCCGTTGGTCAGATCGAGCGCGTTCTTGAATATGCCAGTGCAGAGGGCCGCCTCGAGGCTCGGTGGCTGAGAGCTTATCAGCATCCACGCGAGCCATGAGGCGTTCGAGTGACCCCAGGTTCCGACTCGGCCATCGCTCCACGGGAGAGCGGAGGCCCACTCGCACGTATCGTAGCCATCGTCTGCTTCGGTGGTCTCGTCCCGATGGCGCCACATCCACAAGTATTCGCCATCCGAGGCGTACCTGCCACGCTGGTCCTGGACGATGGCGGTGTAGCCCCGGGCTGCCAGAGTCGTGGCGAGATCGACATATCGGGGAGTCAGTTTCTGATAAGGCGTCCGGCAGAGGAGCGACGGGTACTGGTCGCTGTCGTCGGGATGGTAGACATCGGCGCGGAGAATCGTGCCATCCCTCATTACCACATCGAGGTTTGACTCGACCGCAACCTCGTGAGATTCTCGTTCGCTCATCTGTCCTCCCGGTCCGCGCAGCTGCTACGTTTGGAGTTCTAGCATCAACTGTGGATCCGGATCACAGGGCTTGAACTCAACCAGACGACGCCCGCCTTCGAGCCCCGGGCGTCCCACGTATTGAACACCTCGGCAACGGTTAGTGGCGGCATCGGCTTGGATTGGTGATTTCGGGGATATTGTACGGCGTTTTCACTGAGGGAACAAACTCGAAGGTGATAGTGCCAGCGGCCAGGATCGACTGCCATCCGCGCAAGACTGATATCCCCTTGGTCGCCAGTTGCGCTGCCGCGGTCTTCACCGACATAATGAGAGCTAACGGTTGACAGACCTGCACTGGCTGTGGTGACGTGATCGTCCGCGGACCCTTACTCCGAAGACGATGGACTGGGAGCCGCCTTAGTGCGATAATACCGGTGCCAATCCCCAATGCGATGCTTCCCGCAATGAGTCGCACGGCATCAGCTTAATCGAGCGTCAGACCATGAAGAAAATCCTCCGTATTGCCGGTGTCACACTCGTCGTTCTTCTGGCGTGGGCAGCCTTCGTCGCTGTGGCGTCACTGGAAGGGTGGTGGCATGAGACACTCGCGCGGCCAGCCGATACGCGAGCGTTCATGCAAGCGGCGGTTCGCAACCTTGAGGCGGCCAAAGTCGGCAATGCCGTACTTGCGGTCATGGAGAACGGCTCGGTGTTCGAGGAGAACATATCAATCGGGAAGCCAGTCACGCCGAACACTCTCTTCCAAGTAGCATCGATGAGCAAATGGGTGTCTGCCTGGGGCGTTATGGCGCTCGTTGAGAACGGAAAGATAGACTTGGACGAGCCAGTGTCGGCTTATCTTACCCGATGGCAAATCCCACCAAGCGAATTCGACACGGACGGCATAACGGTCCGTCGTCTGCTGAGCCACACGGCAGGATTTTCAGATGGATTAGGCTATGGAGGATTCGCGCCGGGTGAGCAATTGCAGACTCTTGAGGAATCTCTCACGCGCGCAGCGGATGCTGTTCCGATCCGGAGCATGACCGTAGGACATGAGCCCGGCGAGAAGTATGCGTATTCGGGGGGTGGCTACACGCTGCTTCAGCTGCTCATCGAGGAGGTCACTGGCCTGGGCTTCGAGACATACATGCGCCAAACTATTTTTGAGCCGCTCGGTATGACTCAATCCACATTCGACTGGCAGAAGGCGAATGCGGGCGATCTCGCAGATTTCTACGACACTGACGGATCGATCACGACGCACTACCGCTATACCGCCTTGGCGGCAGCATCACTCTACACCACGGTGCGAGATATGACGCGCTTCCTGCAGGCGCATTGTTCGAACGAGCGCGGCGAGGCGCCGGGGCGCGGCGTGCTTGCGCCGGAGACCTTGCTGCTGATGCGGCAACCACATGCTTCACCGGGGCTGATGCAGCTCTGGGTGGATTTTAGCGCCTATCCTGTCGGCACTGAGCTGACCATGCAGAGCCTGCCCTTTAGCGCCGGACGAGTGGGCGAGTGGCCCTGGGGCGTGCCGCACAGCCGCCTGGAAAGAATGTCGTTGGAGCAGTTCGGTGCGATACGGAGCGGGGAAGAGCAGCCCGAAATAGACCCCGAGGGCTATACTGTCTTCAAGGTGCGAGTGGATCGTGAAGATGACACAGCCCCCCTCGCCATACCCCAGGAGCTGTCCCGCATCGAAACCCTCGATCCGGCCGCGGCGGCCAACCGGGATAACCCTCGCAGCTTCAACTTCAGCGAAAGGGCCAGCCAGATGTTCATCAACGGTCGTCAATTCAAAATGGAGAGCGTGGCCGAGGATGAAATCGTCCAGTTGAATACAACGGAAATGTGGGAATTCATCAATGTCTCGGGGTCGAGCGGAGGAATTCATCCAGTACACGTCCACGGTCTGCAGTTCCAGATCATCGAACGCAGCGTGGACGATGTGGAAGAATCGGGATGGGAGACCGTCAAGGAGGGGTTCGTGGACGAAGGTTGGCAAGATACCGTGCTGCTCACCCCAGCCATGCGGGCGAAAGTTCTTCTACGCTTCGCGGATTACGTGGGGCTCTTTGTCTACCACTGCCACAACCTACCGCACGGCGATGCAGGCATGATGCGCAACTACCGAGTCGAAAGCACGGAAACGGCGGTGTTGGAGAGGTATTTGACAGGAGGCCGGAGACGTTCATCCTGGAGCAGAATTACCCCAACCCTTTCAACAGCAGTACCACGATCTCCTTCACACTGCCGGCACGCGGTGAAACTGAACTGGTCGTATACAACCTGTTGAAGCAGAAAGTGGCAACTATAGTGCAGGGAGTACGGCCGGCTGGGGCGTACGCCGTGCACTGGGACGGCCGTGATGACCAGGGACGCCCTCTTGCCAGCGGAACGTATTTTTACAGCCTGCAGATGGCCGACCAGCTGAGGACCCGGAAGTTGTCATTGCTGAGATGAGACCGGTGGAGACGCGGAAGCTGCTGCTGTTGAGGTGAGGGCCACAAGGGCGTGGGTCTATCGGAGTGTCAAGACGCCTTCGCGGGATGTTGACCATTGTCACCGGAAGGCCCGAGGCCTGGTCTACGACGATGCCCGATATCTTCTGAGCGTGACCGGACCGCACCAACCTACCCACAATTACGGATACAGGGCTGTCGCGGATGCGTGTTGTGTGTATGTACGTTCAGTCGCTATGGCACAGAAAACAGAATTCATAAAAGCACTAGCCGCTAACCTCGTCATCGTCCTTGCACCTCAGTCTGTGTGCTGGGGCCAGCATGCCGGGAGTCTGATCACGGTGATGACCCCAGCGGGGACGACGCACGAAATGGTGCATGTGCCAGCGGGGCCGTTCGACATGGGCTCGGACGGTGGTGACTCGGATGAGCGTCCGGTGCACACGGTGGAGCTGGATGGCTACTACATCGATAAGTACGAGGTGGCGAACGAGTTGTACCAGGTTTTTCTGCAGGCCACGAGTGGGGAGCAGCCACGTTACGCCAGCGATAACCGCGTTAATGGCGCTCAGCAGCCGGTCCTGGGGGTGTCTTGGTTCGATGCCAAGGGGTACTGTGGCTGGGCGGGATTGCGCCTGCCGACGGATGCGGAGTGGGAGAAGACGGCGCGGGGGACAGACGGCCGGACCTACCCTTGGGGCGAAGGGATCGATGCTGACAAGGCGAACTACGGCAATACTGTTGGCAGGACGACACCTGTGGGCAGCTATCCTGCCGGGGTGTCACCGTACGGGGCGCACGACCTGGCAGGCAATGTGTGGGAATGGGTCGCCGACTGGTACGACAGCCGCTATTATGGTTCGAGCCCTACCAGCAATCCCACCGGGCCGTCGAGTGGCTCGTCCCGGGTGATTCGCGGGGGCTCGTGGTCCAACACTTCTGAGGGCCTACGCGCCTCGAACCGCCTCTGGCTCGGACCGATGTTCCGCTTCCTCGACATCGGTTTTCGTTGCGCCCAGGACGAAGACAAGCTGCCTACAGCGGTGACCCCGCAGACCTGGGGTGAGGTGAAATTACGGATCGGCCTGGCAGATTGGCGATCCGGCCGTCGGAACTAAGACAACCATGGCCGACGCCATAGGGACGAGGGAAGGGAGCCTGACTCAGGCTTCGTAATCCGAGATCCGTAGCGTGAAGCTCGTCCCCATGCCGACCACGTGGTCCTCCCTCCGAAGGAGACCGCTTCTAGCGACGTCTCTATTTCGATCGGTTTAGCTTCAATCCGGAGATTGGGGAGGTCAGTCCTGCGCCGGGCACGTACACGCGAGCTATAGATCCGCGCAGCTTGCTGCGGGCCCCTCTGAATCCGGGGCAGTTTCCAGGCAAATGCACGCTACTTTCGCGGTGTACTCTCCAATATTCGGACTATCCCGGAGTATCTACGACTTGATCCCGACGGCGGAGCAATGTACAATATCAACGGAATCTCAGTGATACTCAACGCGTTGCAGGAATGTGCGGCATATGGCAACCCATGTGCAAACCAAACGGTTGACCTCGCTATCGGTATTTAGTGCTCTCTGTATTTTATTGGGATCGACATTGCTCACCTCGGCCGCGTCGCCTTCAGACCTATCTGAGGTGTCGTTGGACCTCATTCTCAAAACTCCCGACACCACTTCTCTTGAAGGTATTCCATTTGCCCCCGAAGACCTGATCGATACCGCCCTGGTCCAAAACCTCGCCCTGCTCTCAGCCCATCTCGTCCGCCGTGAAGCCGAGGCAAATTTGCAGGCGATGCAAGGCACCTTTGAGCCGGGCTTCAGCACCTCCGGAGGAATTACCAGACAGCGCATGTCGGCGGACAATCTCTCCGACCACCGAACCATCCAAAGTTACGAAGCCACTTTATTCAAGGAGTTTGGTTTAGGCGCCCGTTTGGATCTGCAGCTACAAACGACGAGGGATAGGATTGATCTGGGCCGGTTGGGCGGTCAGACCGCGTACGAAACGGACCTTTCGGCTAGTCTCACTCAACCTCTTCTAGAAGGTTGGAAAATATCGCAACGCCGATTGCGCATCTCCCATACCGCCTCGCAAGCGGCCGGGGGGCGAGCCGATCGCGCCTTGGAGCTGAGCATCGCCAGCATTCAACAGTCCTATTGGTCGCTGGCCGAAGCCGAGGCGGTTGAAGGCGTTATGAATCGCTCGCTCAAAGTGGCCCAGATCCTGCTCTTTCGCAATACCGAACTGCACGCGCGCGAGTTGGCCTCCGAAATGGACGTACTCACCGCACAAAGCGGCGTCGCCCTGCGCAAAGCCAACTTGATCGACGCCCAGCTTGTGCGTGTGGACGCCGCCGAAGCGCTGGTTTTTCTGGCCTATGGAGAAAACGCCTCCCGAAGCGTCCACGCCAACCCCCGCCCCATCAAGACCCTGCCGACGACCATCGACAATCCCGAACTGCCCGACTTTGCAGAAGCCGAAACACAGGCCCTGTCCGCGCGCCGGGACTACAAAGCCATGCGCCGTGATCTAAAAGGCGCCCGCATTTCTCTGGCCATTGCACGTAGCGCGTTGCGCCCCAAGCTGGATTTGCTCGCCCGCGTGGGCACCGGTCGTCCGGCGTCCAGCCTGAGCAGCACACTGAGCGGCCTGAACGACAATCTGAGCCTCTTCGGTGGCATCGTGCTGTCTAACTTTATCGGCAATAGCGCTGATCGGGGTCGCTACAATGCTGCCGACCTGCGCGTCGAAGCGTTGCGTCTGGATCTGGTAGCGCGCGAAAATTCTGTGCGCCAGGAAGTTCGTCGCGCCATTCGCGCCATCAACGCCAGCCGGGAGCGACTCGTTGCGGCCGAACAGGCGGCGGATTTGGCCCGCAGACAATTAAAGGCCGAAGAGAAGCGCCTGGAACTGGGCCTAGGGGATTCCTTCCGCATTCTCGAAACCGAAGAGAACACCGCCCAGGCCGAAGTGGTAGCCGTGCGCGTCCGCTTTGCCTTGACCCGGGCGATTACCAGCTATAACTTGGCTCTGGGCAGAATTGCAAAGCAGTACCTGTAATAAATCTATCGAAAGACGCGGTGTGCAAGCTATGAAAAAAGCCCTCTATATTCTAGGCGAGATGGACGACAGCGATATCCAGTGGTTGATCGGCGCAGGCAAAAAGGAAATCGTCGCCGCTGAACAGACCCTCATTGAAGAGGGCAAACCCATAGACGGATTTTACCTTGTCATCGAGGGGAACTTCTCCGTCCGCGTTCGCGCTCTCAACAACAAAGAAGTGGCCCAGGTAGGAGCTGGCGAGGTGCTGGGAGAAATGTCCTATGTGGACAGCCATCCGCCCTCTGCTACTGTCGTTGCCATAGAAAGAGGTCTGGTGCTCTCCATTCCCCGCGTCCTGCTCAGCGAAAAACTGGCCCAGGACATGAGTTTTGCCGCTCATTTCTATCGCGCCCTCTCCGTTTTTTTGGCCCACCGCTTGCGCGGCACAGTCGGCCAGCTTGGCTACGGCGAAGCAGACGACAGCTCGCCCGACGAAGAACAGATGGACGAAGACGAGCTGGACCTCGACGAGTTGGACCACGCCACCATGGGCGGAGCCCGTTTCGACCAGATACTGAGACAGCTCAAAGAAATGTGAAGAGGCAACTATAAGAATTGCAACCCACGCCAAAATCAAGCTCCCTGCTAAACTCAGCAAGGCCGCCACAGCTCTTTCTGAAGAGCTAAGCCGTCTGCCGTGCAGTCAGATCGGCAAACAGCCCCGGCTGGCTGTTTAGTTCCTCAAAACGTCCCTCTTGCGCCACCCGCCCTCGGTCCAGCACATAAATCCGATCTGCATTGCGGATGGTGCTCAGCCGGTGGGCAATCACAATCCGGGTGGCGTTGAGCCCCTCCAGACCTTGGCTGACGGCCTGCTGCGTGCGGTTGTCCAGCGCGCTGGTGGCCTCGTCAAAGAAGATCAGCCGCGGTTTGCTCACCAGCGCCCGCGCAATCAAGAGCCGCTGTCGCTGCCCACCCGAAAGCGTGCCGCCACCCTCGTTAATCACCGTGTGCATGCCCATCGGCATATCTTTGATATCGCCTTCCATCCCCGCCATGCGTGCCGCTTCCCAGGCCTCGTCCATGCTCCGGGACGAGCTCCCGACAATATTAAAAAAAATCGACCCCGAGCTCAGACTGCTGCTCTGCAGCACAATCCCGATCTGCTGCCGTACCGACGATACATCCACTTGGGCGATATCCTGACCGTCGTAATAGACGGAGCCCGAATCGGGTAAATCAAAACCCAATAGCAAACGCAGCAGAGTGGACTTGCCCGCCCCCGAAGGTCCCACCACGGCGACAAACTCACCGGGCTCGGCGGTAAAGGACAGATCATCCAGAATCAGCGGCCCGTCCTCCCGGTAGCGAAAGAACACATGGCTCAACTCCAGCCGCCCTTCGAGTTCACCTGGATCGGGCTTGACGGATCCACCTCGGGAAGCGTTTCCAGAATGGGTTTTGCCCGCTCCAGTTGGGGCAGCACATCCAGCACATTGATCAGCGTGCCGGTCAGGGCCGTGGCCGCCGCCAGAAAGGTGGCGAAGGCCGCATTGAAGGCGATAAAATCACCCGTGGCCAGCGTATCGCCCGCCCGCATCAACGAGGCGATGAGCGCAAAAATGCACAGCGACGAAAAAACCGGGATGGCGCTGTTAAACACCTGGAGATAATTCTCAAAACTCCCCGAGCGAAACGCCAACTCTTTCTGCGTCTTAAAGCGCTCCGCCCACACCGCAAAAGCCCGCATCTCCGCGCCCGACACCCGCAGCTTGGCAATGCCGTTGAGCAACTGAAAAACCAGCCCGGACAACTTGCCCTGTACCTTTTGGAGCTGGCGTTCGAAGCGCAGGGTTATAGCACAATAATGTACCCGTCACCACCACGTTAAGGAGCAGAATCCCGCAGGCTACCAGAGCTAGGCTAGCGCTGTAATAAAAGAGCACGACGAGATTGCCCATAGAGACCAGCCCGCCTAGAATCGCGGTCATCGTCGCCCCGCCGAGGGCCTGGCGCACGGCATTGACGCCCCCGGTGCGCTTGGCTAGATCGCCCGCCGAGTAATCTCTGAAAAACGAAAGCGGCAACCGGAGCACCCGGTCGAAGACCGCCATCTGCAGTGAGGCGTTGGCCCGCAAGCGAGGCCACAACCAGCACCACAAAAAGCTCCCACAACTGCCCTAGGTTGGCGTTGGGAATCACCGTGTTGAACATATGCCCGGTCAAAAGCGGCACCACCAACCCCAGCAGGGTGGCGGCAATGCCCACCGCCACCAACGCGCGCACGTCTTGGCGCACATCGGGTAGCGAGAATTTCCACAGATCGCGCAGCCGCAACACCCTGGCCGGAAAGGGCCGATAAAAAGAATAAGCATAGGGCTCCAGCCCCACCGCCATCGCCTCGTCGATGGGACGCCGGGTTCCGTCGGCTGGATTAAATAGCTCGTAGCGCCCCGGCTTCACCGGCAGCGCAGCCACAACTTTCTAATGTTCCACTGCTTCTCCGCCCTCATCCGCTGCAAAACAAAGCAGTGGCCCCATATCCGCCCTCCACCAGGCATCGCGCAACACTACCTGCCGGTAGCTCACGGCTGAGGCCTGGCAGATCCTGCGCAACTGGTCCGATGTCCGGCTCTCCCGCTGCCACCGTGGCGGCATTTGAAACTCGATGCCAGCGGCGTGCCCCACGGCTCTGCAGGCGGTAAAGATCCGATCCCCCACATCTTCTACGGGGCGCTCTGGCGCGTTTGCGGCCAAAATGCCGCCCAACCCCAATAAGGCCGCCTGCCGCACCTGCGCTTCCATCTCTACTTTCGCTGCCAGCCGCGCCCGGTCCTCCGCCTCAATTTGCCCTACTCGATGCTCCATCCAGCGCAGAAACAGCGTTTGAAAGGCCGCCAGCCCGGCCCAGGCTCCGCCATTGTCCAGACAAGAAGCCGTGTCCACCCCCACCAGCGCCACGTCTTTTTCGGGTTGTACCCACACTCCTTCGGGCATTGGCAAGAAGCCCGGGCCAGCAGGCAGGGGTATGTCAGCACGTCCGGCAAATGGCATTTCTTCCCCGCCTGTCTGTAGCCAAACCGTTTCGGCTTTGGCGCCTGCTCGTTCTCCTGCTTTCACCGCCACCGTCTGTCCCGGCGTCAAAAAAGCGTGAATCTGCGGCCGCTCGTGACGGGCCAGCGCCCCGGCCAGCCCCGCCACAAACCCATCCAGCAGGCCCACTATCACCTCCGCCTCTGCTTCCTTTAGCAAATTCGCGTTGATTTTCCGCACCCGAGTGCCCACTCCACCCACCGCCAACAGGCCAAATGCGCGCTCCTCCGGCTCTAAGTCCAAGCCGAAAAGGGCCATCCCAACCTCTGCACCAAAGGCAAAGGACCGCGCCCCCTGTGCCTCTCCTCCTTGCACTCGCACAACAAACAAATCCACCCGGCCCCTCCACGACCAGCCAGCAGGCCGCCGAGTCATCCAGCAAGAAGGGCGTATTGCCCCCGACTGCTAACAACTCGCCTGCGCTGGCAAACATTGCCGCGAAATCTCGATTCATCGCCACTATTCCTGTATCAACCGCGCATAGGGGCCCGCACTATCTTGCACCAGCTCGTCGTGGGGTCCCCGTTGGACCACCTTGCCCTGGTCCAGCACGATAATCTCATCACAGTCTCGAATGGTACTCAGCCGGTGGGCCACAATCAGACAGGTGCATCCCCGCCGGCGCAAATTCTGGTCGATGAGCTGTTCGGTAACCGAGTCCAGGGCACTGGTAGCCTCGTCCAGCACCAGTACGCTCGGATTGCCCACCAGCGCTCGGGCGATCTACGGTCGGTTTGATACGGGGAGGAGACTGGGGATGGGGGACGGAAACAGCTGGGACCAAGGTCAACTCGGAAACTACAGTCGCAAGCGATGGCCAGTCGCCATGCACGCGACACCATAGGGCGTCGATCGCGACGCTGGCGGTCGCCCTCAGCGCTCTGCTTGCCGCGTCTGCATGGGGCGACACGCGCGTCTACGAACAGCAGATGGTCATCCCCACCTATGCAGGCGCCGGATCCATGGCACTACGCCAGCTGAAGATCCACCCGCAACTTAACACTGACGGGAGAGGACCGCCCAAAGCAGACGCTGTGGGGGGGACTACCGTCTGGTCTTAGCGCCCGTCGTTCCAATCAACCACCAAAAACACCGAATCTTAGAGAAGGACTTATGTTGTCTTGACAATAATCCAGAATAATACCTCGAACATTACAACTTCGCGTTTGCACTCGCTCCACCTCCACTCAGCAGCATCGCCTTGGTCTCGTCCGTCAGCCTGATGTGCGGCGGCGACATGCCCGGCAGCAACACACTCGGGTCGCTCTCCACACACGCCAGCGGATGGAGCTTTGTGAGCGCCGGGTTCGCGGAGTAGTCTTTGTCCTCCCGGGGCTCGTTAAACCAGCACGGCGAGAACTCCAGGATGCGTTTCTGCCGCGCAGTGAGTTCGGGGTCGTTGGTGTCGTACGCGACGTCGCCGTGGTGCATGCCGAAAGGAACATACTTGTAGAAGAGCGTGCGGCGCTCGCCGCTCCCCGCCCACGGAATTGTACCATG
>Ga0066376_10004904_pt1 | contig 11529 bp, 6 predicted proteins | sample Knorr_S15_td_Bot_FD_77009 | JGI IMG/M metagenome (GOLD analysis project Ga0066376, IMG submission 77009) | Marine microbial communities from Southern Atlantic Ocean transect - Knorr_S15_td_Bottom_ad_5009_LV_A | ecosystem: Environmental > Aquatic > Marine > Oceanic | place: Southern Atlantic... | reverse complement strand
CGAAATTTAGGGAGTGGGGAACAACGGGCTTTAGATATTATTTGGCAACTTAAGCAGGGCACAGCAATCGTCGCCTTGGAAGAGCCCGAATTTCGATTACATCCTGGATTGGCCCGACGTCTTCCACGCGTCTTCCAAGAATTCGCTCCCGAAACCCAAATTATCGTCGTGACTCATTCTAGCCAAATGATTGATAATGTTAATATCAACAACAATTGGGTTTTGAGCATCCACGAGGGTTCGACCCACGCAAAACGCGTAGCGGGGAATGATGATTTTCAAGCCCTTCTTCAACAGTTAGGCGTTTTACCCAGCGACTTACTCTTAAAAGATTTCTTTTTATTCGTTGAAGGCGGCACCGAGTCGCAAGCAATTGCACCCGCTTGGGCAAAAACTCTGGGGCTAGACATAGGTTTGGATTCGAATGTCGGCGTCTTGTCGATCGGAGGTGCTAGCCGACTGAAAGACAACCTACGTATTTGGCTGGAACAATCTAGGCATTCGGCAACACCGTGGCATGTAATCTTGGATAATCACTACGCAAAAACGTTAAGAAGCTTATGCCAAGACTTAGAGATTGCGCAGGACAAAATTACGGTGCTGAGTGAACACTGTATCGAAGATTATTACCCTACGAATTTAGTCTCAGAAGGTCTACATTCGATCTTCAACATAGCAGACGTAGACAGTGCAGTGTTGGAGCCAAAACCTCGTGACAGGATAATCGAGAGAATTCTACAAGAACACAATCTTTCCACAAAAGGGTGGAAGGTAAATCTTGCTCTGTATATAGGCTCTCGAATGTCCGCAGAAACGATTCCGGGCGAGTTCAAGGAAGTTGTCACGATGATAAAGGAACAGATCGAGCATTAAGCCGCTACGCAGGTTTCCACTCACAGTCGAGATGGGCCGCAGCTTTATATAACTATTTAGGAGATTCGGTCTCAGGTCTATACCTGAGAAAGCCTATGAAAGTCCTGCTGATCGCAACCAACCGCCACGGCCGCTACATGAACAATCTCCAGGCCCAGCCCTTACCGCTGGGCCTGGCCTACATCGCCGGGTATTTGGATCCTGAAAGACACAGCACAAGAATGCTGGACCTCATGTTTTCCGATGACTACTTAGCAGAGGTAGAACAAGCGGTAAAAGACTTCCAACCCGACCTGGTGGGGCTGTCGATGCGAAATTTGGATAACGGCAGCAATCTGAACCCTGAGTCGGTGCTTCCAATCACCAAGGAGGTCACGGACCTGGTCCGGTCGGTCAGCCAAGCAACGATCGTGTGTGGCGGCCCTGCTTTCAGCATCCTCCCGGCCGAGTGTTTCGACTTGATCGGGCCTGATCTGGGAATCACCGGCGGCGGCGGCGATTCCTTCTCCGACTTGGCCGACCGTCTCGAACGTGGGGAGTCGTACAAAGACTTGCCGGGCCTGGTGTACCGGGAAGACGGCAAGACCACAGTGACTGAACAACAGCCGACTTCCGGGGTTATGAAACCTCCGCGCCTGGAAGATTTGGACCTGGATAGATACGCCGAGGCTGGATTCGGCATCGGCGTCATCACCAAATGGTTCGGCAACCAGTCGGCCCGGCAGAACCTGCGGCCCATCGAAGAGGTGATCGCCGAAGTGAAAGACCTGGGGCAGCGGCTGGGACTGAGTAAGTTCTTCTTCATTGCCAACGGTTTTAATATCCCGCCCGATAACGCCAAGTCATTCTGCCAAGCCCTGATCGACTCCGACCTGAAGATCGAATGGAACACCGGCCTTATTCCCGAGGGCTGCGACCGGGAATTGATCGACCTGATGAAGAAATCAGGCTGCGGTTTGGTGATAATCGGCGACTTGGTGGTTGATGCCCTTGACCCGGAGGACCTGTCTGTCCGCCTGGACCAGATGCAACAAGTCTGCCGCTTGTGTGAGGAAGGAGACCTCCCCTACACCGTCGGGCAGACCTTCGGCGCTCCCGGAGAAACCCGGGACACCGTGGAGCGGAAACTGGCCTTTCTACGGAGCATCAACCCAGCGGTGGCAAACCTTAGGGTTGGAATACGGATGTTGCCTGGGACAAAGTCGGCGGACCAGGCAAGGTCAGAAGGGCGGGTCTTTGACGACGGAGATTTGCTCCAGCCAACCTTTTATGTTGCGAGATCGGTCGAGGACTGGATCGTGGACCATCTACAAGCCGAAGCCAGCCATCACCCCAACTGGAGCGTCGACTGACGCCTGCTGTAGGTCGTCTGGGTCCTACGGCATCGTTCCGCGAAAGGACAAGATGTACGTCGAGAACTCCCTCTCCCGCTCATGGTGAGCCTGTCGAGCCACGCCGACTAGCATGAGTATGTTTTACCGGCAAGTACGCTTGCTTGCGTCCTTCGACAGGCTCAGGATGAGCGGTATTGGGTGGCAAGTGGTCTCGTTCTCCGACCTGAGCGGTGCCGGGTGGCAAGTGGTCTCGCTCTCACGACTGAGCGGTATCAAGTGGCAAGTCGTTTCGTTCTCAGGCGCGAATCGTTGGACGATATATTAGCTCGGTGATAGTATGGTTCGGAGATTCATTCTCAGCCTGAAACAACGTTTTTCCGGCCCCCACTTGGCGGGCCGTCTCTACCTATCGATAGTACCGGGAGGCCCCTTTGGCGGACTTACTGCAAATAGTAGACCTGGCCGACTCGGCCCAGGTGCAACTCTCATATATAGGCGGGACCGGCGAACCCGAGACCGCCCCACCGGCAGACTTCTCACTCCCGTTAACGGACCCCGAATCAGCGGAGATACGCTGGTACTTCAACGAATACCCTGAAGACACCTTTGGCGAAGCGTCGGCCAGAGCAGCCAAGGTGCAGACGGGCCTGAAGGACCTGGGCCTACTGTTGTTCCAAGCCGTTTTCGGCAGCAGCGACGAGGCCCAAGCCCTGCTGGAGAAGGCCGGTCAGAGCGAGCAACCGCTGCTTTCCATCGTATCCACCCGCCCCGAGTTCCATGGCCTCCCGTGGGAACTGCTGAATAACGGCGGCGAGACCTACCTGACCTCACAACTGTCCGGAGTCTCCAGGCGTGTGTCGTCCGAGCCACAGGATGACTTCTCCGGGCAACTGCCCACGGACCAACTGAACGTTCTTTTGCTGCTCCCGCCGGCCGGAGAGGGTTCTGGCAGCATCGCAACCGAGGAGTTGGCCGCCCTAGAGTCGCTCGCGGTCTCAGCCGAGTTGGACTGCCTGCGTCCGTCTTCTGAAGCCAGTCTGGTTGAGCATCTGAAGGGCAAGCCTGGACACTACCACCTCGTCCACTTCGACGAGTTCGCCATCGACGGAAAGGGCATCTCAATGGAGGATGGCTCTGGTGGAGTCACATCCGTAGATGCGGCCACGCTGGCCGAATCACTGACCGGCGCCCAGACTCCCGTGGTGCTGGTCAATGCCTCATCTTCCAGCCCACTGAGCGACGTTATGTCATTCGCCGCCGGGCTGGCCCAGAACGGTGTCACCCAGGTGGTCGTAGTGCCGCTCCCCATCGCCGGAGCGGGCCGCGTGTTGTTCTGCGAGAACCTCTTCCGGGGCCTCAGCGGCGGCACGCCCATCGCACAGACCGTGGCCGCCATCCGCCAAGCCATGATGGACCATCCCCAGCGTCCCTCCGCCACCGGCCCATTGATGTCCTGGGATTGGACCCTTCCGGTCGTTTTCGAGTCGCAGAACTATTCTCCCGAAGCCACCGTGGTCGTGGAGACAGATGCCCCGGTCCCAGGCATGCCGCAACCGGAACAAGAGACCTCGGGCACCGACCTGCCCCGGGGCGGCCCCTATGGACTGATCGGCCGCCACGCCGAGCTACTGGAACTAGAGCGCCGGTTCCGTCAGTCGCCGGTGGTCATGCTGTCGGGCGACGTGGGCATCGGCAAGTCGGAACTAGCCCTGGGACTGGCCTCGTGGCTGCGCAAGACCGGCGGACGTTCCGGGGGAGTCTTCTACTCGGCGTTCGAAGTCGGCGCCGGATTGGAGCGGGTGCTCCACGAGATCGGCACCTCCCTGGCCGGACTGGACTTCGCGGACCTCAGGAACGCAGACCGCCGCACCTGGGTAGTGGACTACCTGAAAGAGAACCCAGCCCTGCTGGTATTTGACAGCCTGCAGAACCTGGCCGGATTCCCCACCGGCGCGCCGGGGCTGCTGGACGAAACTGAGATGGCCGACCTGGACTCCTTCATCAAAGACGTCTCTGAGGGCGGGCAAACCTGGACATTGCTGGTCAGCCGCCGCGACAGCGAACCCTGGCTGACCGTGCCCCACGGCAGCTACCGCCTGGAAGGAATGGCTGGGTTCGATCGCATCGTCTTGGGCACGAGATTGCTCGAAGAAGCCGGCGCAGACCCGATGCGCCTGGGCCCCGAATACCTTCAGATACTGGAGCTGATTGATGGCCACCCCCTTGCCATGGAGATTGCCCTTCCTCTGCTGAAAGATGTCCCGGCATCGGTCTTGGTGGGTGAACTCAGGTCGGAACTGGAAAAACACGAACCGGGCGCTGACGAAGAAGGCCGCCCTCCCTACCTGACCGTGGTCATGGACCACGCCTTCAGCCGTATGACCCACCGCAGCCGGACGCACCTGCCCTTCCTATCCATGTTCCGCAACCGGGTCATGATGGACATCCTGACCCACATCACCGGGGAGGGAGATGCCTACAAGTCAGTGACCGGCGAACAGCTTGGCTACGGCGCCTGCCGGACCCTGCTCCGGACCGCGCGGGCCGGCGGGTTCCTGGAGCCGATCACTCCCAGCGTCTACCAGATACATCCCTCGCTGCCCTGGTTCCTGGGGCGCAGCCTCTACCGGCAATTCCCCCAGAGCGCCATCCAACAACTGGAGTACGAGGTCGTGCGCGTCTACGCCGACACCGCCGACTATTTCATGGAGACCCTCTACGAGAACCAGGAAGCCGGCACCACCGCCATCCTGGCCGAGGAGGGCAACATCACCCAGGCGCTGGCCCTCTCCCTGGAGGCCGGCCAGTGGGAGAACGCCCAGTTGTTGGTCCAGCCCCTGGCTCAGGTATTCCGAATGCAGAAACGCTACCCGGAACTGCGCCGTCTGCGCCGTCAATTGTTGGAGACCACGGGCGTCACCGCCGAGGAAGCGGAGAAGTCGGGCGGCATCCAACTCTGGCTCTACCTGATGGGCACCGAGGCCAGCGAGTGCATCGAGACCAAGGAGTTCGACCGGGCCGACACTCTGAACAAAGAGCTTCTTGAATACCTATCGCAAAAAGAAGACGGCGAAACCGACCCCCGCACCGCCGCGGTCTTCCACCAGATGGGCCAGGTAGCCCAGAACCGCTGGCAGCTTGAAGAAGCCCACGAACTCTACAGCCAGTCGCTGGCCATCATCGAGAACGGCGAGGACCAGGAGCCGGTGGCCGACGACTACTACGGCCTGGGCATGGTCTGCCAATACCGCCGCCGCTACACAGAAGCCAAGGAATGGTTCAGCAAAGCACTGGATATTCACCAGCGGGTGGACAACGCCGAGGAGATGGTCAAGGACTACCGCTCCCTGGGTCTATGCTCCCAGTACAAGTTCGAATATGACGAGGCCGCCAGTTGGTACCAGCGGGCCCGGGAGATCCTGGAGGAGAACCGGGACGAGGAGAACGCCGTCCTGGTCTACCACTCACTGGGCACCGTCTGCCACGCCCAGTACCAGTTCGACGAAGCCGAGAACTGGTATCAACAAGCCCTGCAGGTCAGCGACCGGATGGGAAACTCCGCCCAGATGGGCATCGAGTTCCACCACCTGGGCCTGGTGGAGCAGGCCAGAGAGATGTTCATGGATGACGCCGAACACTGGTACCTGATGGCCCTGGCCAAGTGGCAAGAGGTGGGCGACCGCCGTTCCGAGGGCGACGAGTGCCGCCAATTGGGCGTGCTATTCCACGAGCAGAAAAACCTGGACAAAGCCGAGGAATGGTACGGCAAGGCCCGTGATGTCTTCGAAGAACTCCAGGACCTGAACCGCATCTGCCGCACCTACGGCCAACTTGGCATGGTGGCCGAAGAGCGGGACGACATCCCCGGCGCGCTGCTCTGGACCGGCCGCACCTACCAACTGGCCGAGAGCAATAACCTGCAGGTGCTGGTCCAGGTCAAAACCCACCTGGCCCGCCTGAAAGAGAAACACGGCGATGAGAACTTCGCCGCCTGGTGGCAAGACTTTGCCGGGGAAGACGCGCCCAACGACCTGGACGTGGACCCCGAGATAGTCCTGTAAATCATCTGGAGGCGCCTTATGGCAGTTACATCCATCGAGATCAAGGAACGCGGCCCCTACGCCGAAGGCATGTCCTTCGGAGAGGTTGGCGCGTATGAGCAGTTGGACGGCACGGTCCATTTCGCGATCGACCCGTCAGACCCGGCCAACAGCCTGATCACCGACCTGGAACTGGCCCCCAAGAACTCGGCCGGACTGGTGGAGTTCTCTGCCGACTTCCGGATTTTGAAGCCCGTTGACCAACAGAAGGGCAGCCATAAGCTGTTCTTCGATGTGGTCAACCGGGGCAACCCCTTGTCCCCGGCCCGCATCAACAGCACCCCGGAAAGTGACCGCATGGGCCCCGGCAACGGCTTCCTGATGCGCCGTGGCTACACCCTCGCCTGGTGCGGCTGGCAACATGATGTGCCCCAGGAGCCCGGTACCCTCCGGGTAGATGTGCCCAACGCCGCTGGAACTGAGGGCCGCATCGCCGTCACCTTCCAGCCCAATCAGGCGGCCACCACCCAGATGCTTTCCGACAGAGGGCATCTGCCCTACCCGGCCAGCGACTTGGACCAGCCCGACGCCGAACTGACCGTCCACGACTACGACGGCGGCCCCTCAACCGTCATACCCCGTTCTGAGTGGACGTTCGGCAGATCGGAAAACGGCGGAATGACCCCCGACGCCAATCACATCAACATGGCCAGCGGGTTCGAACCGGGCAAGGTCTACCGCTGCATCTATACCACCGCCACCGCGCCCGTGATTGGCCTGGGCCTGGCGGGGGTGCGGGACTTTATCTCCCACCTCAGATATTCCGACAGCGAGGACAATCCCTGCGCCGGCGACATCCAACACGCCCTGGCTTTCGGTTCGTCCCAGAGCGGGCGGTTCCTCCGCCATATGCTCTACCTGGCCATGAACCAAGATGAGCACGACCAGGCGGTATTTGACGGCCTCATCGCCAACATCGCCGGTGGACGCCGGGGAGAGTTCAACCAACGCTTCGGCCAGCCCTCCAACCTGGTGGAAGCCAGCACCGGCAGCGTCTTCCCCTTCGCCGACATCGACCAGACTGACCCGGAAACGGGCCAGACCGGCGGACTGCTGACCCTCCTGAAGGCCAGGGCCAAGATCCCCAAGATATTCTTGACCAACACTTCCAGCGAGTACTGGGCCGGACACGCCGCCTTGACCCATATCGAGGCCACCGGGGCCAGGGATATATCGGCCTTTGACCAGGTGCGCATCTACCACTTCGCCGGCACCCAGCATAACGCCGGAGTCCTGCCACTGGGTCATACGCAGCCCACCGGGGCCAGCGGGCTGCACCCCTTCAACTGGGTGGATTGGCGTCCCCTGATGCGGGCCGCAGTGGCCAATCTCGACGCCTGGGTTAGCAATAACACCACACCGCCGGCCAGCAAACACGCCCGCCTGGACGACGGCACCGCTGTCCCTCCTGAGTCATTGAAGCCCGTGTTCCAGGCCATTCCGAGGTTTGGTTTCCCCGACCACTTTAGGCGCCTGGCCCGGTTCGACTTCGGACCCGGCGAAGGTATCACCGAGAACCTCCCTCCGGTCACCGGCAAGGCCTATCCAGCCTTGGTGTCCAACGTTGATGCTGACGGCAACGATGTGGCCGGCATCCGCCTCCCGGACGTGGCTGTGCCCCTAGCCACGGTCACCGGCTGGAACCTGCGCCATCCGGACACCGGAGGCCCCGGACAGACCCACAAGACCATGGGCTCCACCGTGCCCTTCGCTTTCACCAAACAAGAGCGCCAGGACAACTCGGACCCTCGTCCCTCGATAGAGGAGCGCTACGCGTCCAAAGAGGACTATTTAGACCGGGTGGAAGGAGTGGCGCGCGACCTCGTCTCCGAAGCCTACATGCTCGATGAAGACGTGCCTAGAGTTGGCGAGATGGCCGGGGAAAGATACGACCTGATCGAGTCCCAAGTCAAACAGGCGCAGCCCGCCGCGGACTAGAAATAACTGATGTACACAGTCCCCTAACAATTGGCTCCGCCCGCCGTGAGCCTTGCTAGCTCCGTTCGTGGTGAGCCTCGTCGAACCATCTGCCCGCCGAAGCCAAGGTCCTTCGACGGAGCTCAGGACGAAGGAATCACAACAACGGCTACTACCAAATCATCGGTGAAAGAACACCAGAACCAAGATCGAAACTGGAGAGAAGATGATGAACATCGGAACATCGGTGCCCCTGCCGGCCTACACCATCGACCCGGCATTCATGGCCAAGAAGGCCGAGGACTTGGGTTTCGAGTCCATCTGGTACGCCGAACACGCGGCGGTGCCAGTCCACAGCGACAGCCCATTCCCCGCCACCGGCGGAGAGATCCCCTGGACCTACTCGCATTTCACCGACCCCTACATCGCACTGGCCCGGGCCTCCGGCGCCACCACTAAGATCATGCTCGGCACCGGCATCACCCTGGTCCCAGAGCGGAACCCCATCCTCTTAGCCAAAGAGATCGCCAGCCTGGACCGCTTCAGCGGCGGGCGGTTCCTCTTCGGCATCGGCACCGGCTGGCTCAAAGAAGAGACTGAGATGATGGGCGGCGACTTCGAGCACCGCTGGACCCAGACCCGCGAGGCCATCGAAGTCATGAAAGAGCTCTGGACCAAAGATGAAGCCGAATACCACGGCCGGTACTTCGACTTCCCGCTGGTCAAGTCCTACCCCAAGCCGCTCCAGAAGCCCCACCCGCCGGTGATCCTGGGCGGCATGGCCAAGAACGTGCTGCGCCGGGTGATTGCCCACGCCGACGGCTGGCTGCCCAACCGGGTGACGCCCGCCGAGGTTGAAGAGAGCCGCAAGAAGCTGGACGCCATGGCCGCTGAAGCAGGCCGCGATCCCAAATCCATCACCATCTCGGTCTACGGCCAACTGCCGGAGCGGGACATAGTCCATTCACTGCTCAACGCCGGCGCCGACCGCGTGGTGGTGCGCCCCGAGCACGTGGAAACCGAGAAAGAGATGGGCGAACAACTGGAACGCATGGCCGAAGCCGTTCTCAGATAAGCGGTGCAACCGCGCCCGTAGGCGCGGGTTTTTAACCCGCCCTGTTGGCCCGCAGTGGCGTTTACCGGCTGGAGAAGGTTAAGGCCAAGGGTAGGTTTTTCCACAGTATCCACACAGGGTCGATCGTGTTTAAGACAAATCAGGCGGGTTGAAAACCCGCGCCTACGACATCAACGCCGCGAAATCAATATTGAGGCACACTGGATTCTTCCCGTCTTTCCGGCGAAAGCCGGAATCCACGGGACAACCGGAATTAAGAGGAAAACAAATGGACCGCACCACCGAAATGCTGGCGTCCTACGCCTGTAGGCTCAGCTACGAAGACCTGGGGCCCAAGACCGTGCACCAGGTCAAGCGCACGCTGGTGGACACGATGGGCTGCGCCATGGGCGGCTTTGTGTCCGAGCCGGCCAAGATCGCCAGGGCAATGGCGTCGTCAGTCACCAGCACCACGCCGTCGCGGGTCCTGGGCGCCAACGAGTACACCTCGCCCGACATGGCCGGGTTCGCCAACGGCGTGATGGTCCGGTACCTGGACTGCAACGACTCTTATTTCTCTCCCGGCGGCGGGCACCCGAGCGACATGATTCCCGCGGTGCTGGCCATGGCCGACCCCATGATCGCCGACGGACGCACCGTCATCACGGCCATCGCCCTGGCCTATGAGGTATTCTGCCGCCTGTCAGACCAGGTGGTGGCCGGAGACCTGGGCTGGGACCAAGGCATGTTCAGCGTCATCGGCGCCGCCTGCGGGGCAGGTAAGATACTGGGGCTGGACCAAGAGCAGATGGGCCACGCCATATCCCTGGCCATCACGCCTTCCCTGCCCCTGGCGGTGACCCGCAAGGGCGAGCTTTCCATGTGGAAGGGCTGTGCCAGCGCCGCCGCCACCCGCTCCGCCGTGTTCGCCGCGATGTTGGCCGCGGAGGGCATGAGCGGCCCAAACGAGCCCTTCGACGGCAAAAACGGCCTCTGGGAGCAAGCGGTGGGCAAACCGGTCAAGATTGACGATTTCCCACTGGGCGGAAGCCGCGGGGACGACGACCCATTCCGCATCACCCAGACTATCGTGAAGAGCTACCCCTCCCAGATACACACCCAGGCGCCCATCGGCCTGGCCCTGGAGCTGGGTAAAGAGGTGGCGCTGGCCGACATCAAATCCATCCATATCGACACCTATCACACCGCCGCCAGCAGCGCCTCCAGCGAGCCTGAGAAATGGGACCCCAAAACCAGGGAGACCGCCGACCACAGCATCCCGTTCCTGGTGGCCGCGGCCTTTCAAGAGGGGGCGGTTACACCCGGCAGCTTCACGCCCCAGGGCATCGCCGACCCGACTAAACGAGAGACCATGGCCAAGATGACCCTGTCGGAAGACTCGGAATTCACCGCCAAGTTCCCATCTGAGTACAACTGCCGAATCACCGTCACCGACCAAGCGGGCAAGGTCCACACCGCCCATACATCTTTCTCTAAGGGTCACAAGAACAATCCTCTGGACGACGCCGAACTGGAAGGCAAGTTCCGCAGCTTTGCCTCCGTGGTGCTCTCCGACATGCAGTGCGACCAAGTGCTGGAGACGATCTGGGCCATCGACGAAGCCACCGACATGGACGACCTATTCGACGGCCTGGTGGTTTAGCGAGCTCGTATCACATATTCAGGTAAGTAAAAAGCCCGTCTGAGAATGAATCTCCTCCGGGCTTTTGTTTGGCCGGGTTAGCCGTCGTGACGGGTTACGGGGTTAGATCGAGTGCCTCAACGATGTTGTTGAACGGCAGGCCGGCGGTCTCGTTCACGTCCTTCACCAGGTCCTGGCTGTCGGACTCGAACAAACACATGCACCGCGCGTCACCAGTCACGTAGGTGCTACGGATGTAGCGGACCGGTTTGCCTTCCGCCGTGAACTTATTTGACGTTTCGATGGCCGCTTTTTGCGCCCCCGCCAACTGTTCCATGGTCAGTCCAGTTAGGTCTCTCTCCACCATAAATACTGTCATCTTGGTCACTCCTATTCTGGGTTGAGCAAACGTCACCTGCATCCATCTTAGCATCAGGCATTGGCGTACTCTCAATCAGCACTTGGCTCGACCAGATATCCAGAGTAGCCTAGATTGTTGTCTGTGGTGGAGACGGGGGAGAGTCGAACTCGGACTGAAACACGGCTGTCTGGTGCTAATAGCTAGCGCACTAGCACTTCGGCAACAACAGATACGAACGCTAATGTGAT
>Ga0066376_10004903_pt1 | contig 11530 bp, 9 predicted proteins | sample Knorr_S15_td_Bot_FD_77009 | JGI IMG/M metagenome (GOLD analysis project Ga0066376, IMG submission 77009) | Marine microbial communities from Southern Atlantic Ocean transect - Knorr_S15_td_Bottom_ad_5009_LV_A | ecosystem: Environmental > Aquatic > Marine > Oceanic | place: Southern Atlantic... | reverse complement strand
GTTCGCTGACATTCGGGACTACAAGAAACATCTGCTGACTTCGAAGGAGCAGGTCGCGCGTAACCTGGTGTCGCTGCTGATAACGTTCGCGACAGGTGGAGAAATTGAGTTCGCTGACCGCGATGAGGTCGAAAGCATCCTTCTTGCCGCGAAGGACAACGCCTATCCGATGCGGAGTCTTATCCATCTTGTCGTTACAAGCCGGCTCTTTAGGAATCGCTAATGCATAATCCAATCTCACGTCGCGCTGCACTCAAAGCTTCTGGAATCGCGATTGCGCTGCCACTGCTCGAATCAATGAAACCTGCCATCGGCCATGAATATACGGTACCGCCCAAACGCATGGTTTTGATTTGCAATGCTTTGGGACTACATTCGCCATCGCTGTTCCCGAAGACGCCTGGGACCGACTATGCAAACACGGAGTACCTCCAACTACTCCAAAAACACCGACGTGACTTTACGATTTTTTCCGGGCTATCCCATCCGGACCAAAACGGCAAGGATCCTCACGATACTAAAATGACCTTTCTGACAGCGGCGATCAATCCGGGGCTCGGTGGCTTCAAGAATTCGATTTCGGTGGATCAGGTGGCGGCGCTGCACCTCGGTCACGCCACGAGGTTTCCGTCAATCACGCTGGCTAGCAACACTCAGGAGAGTCAGTCGTACGACAGCAATGGTGTCATGCTGCCAGCCGATTATCGGCCATCGCGGCTGTTTGCGAAATTATTCATGGCAGGAAGTCCGGAAGAACAGCGGCGACAAAGGCAGAGACTCGCGAACGGTCGCAGCATTCTTGATGCCGTTGGCGATCAGACTACGGCGCTCAACCGACGAGTTAGTGGAGGTGACCAGAAGCAACTAGATGAATACTTCGCTGCCATACGCACGGCTGAGAAGGAACTGGCTGCATCCGCTGCGTGGCTGGATCGACCCAAGCCTAAGGTGAACGTCGAAGTTCCGCAGGACATTGCGGAACCGTCGGAATTGCTCGGCCGCATTCGTGCACTGATGAATCTGATTCCGCTGATGCTGCAGACCGATTCAACGCGAGTGGTCAGCCTGATGATTCAGGATCACCATACTGTCCCCAACATCGCCGGGGTCCAGGCGGGGCATCACCCCCTGTCCCATCATGGTCAGGATCCCGCGAAGATTGCCCAATTGAAGATCATCGAGTCCGGAATCCTCTCAACATTCTCGGACTTCCTGACGCAGCTTGGACAGCGATCGGCACAAGGGACTCGACTGCTGGATCACACGGCCGTTCTTTTCGGAAGTAACCTTGGTAACGCTAACGCCCACGACCCAAGCAATCTACCCATCATCCTTGCGGGAGGTGGCTACCGCCACGGTCAGTACCTGGCCTATGACAAGAAGAACAACATTCCATTGTGCAACTTATTCGTCAACATGCTCAACAATATGGGTATGGAAACCGAATCGTTCGCGAGCAGCACGGGCAGCTTAGAGATTTAGTGCTTGCTGCCGTTGTTGAGTTGTATCGAATTTTTTACGACTCTCTAGATCGTCTCAGCCCAGTACCGCTGTTCCACCATAGAACGAATCATGGTGATTCGGCAGAGTCCTCTAGTATCATCCGGATTTTGGCCCTCAGGCTTTCCACTTTTTCCGGCATCTCGTCAGCTAGGTTTTTCGTTTCTGAAAGATCGGTGCTCAAGTTGTATAGTTCAATACCATACTTCACGCCTCGTTCAGCATTAAAACCTCGGCTACCTTTGGTGTTAATCAGTTTCCAATCACCGTCACGGATAACCTGACCGCCATGCAAAATCGGGGGTCGCGGTGGTTGTTGCTGGTCGAGGTGGAGCAGGGTTGGCAGAAAACTTACACTATCATCCGCAGTTCCCTGCGGGATTACATCCTGCCCGGCGAGCTCAGCAAGAGTGGCAAAGACATCGGCAAATGCCACCGTGCGTCCGTTTTTGACTCCCTCTGAGATATGCCCGGGCCACCGCACAATGAACGGTACGCGATGCCCGCCCTCCCACACACTCGCCTTGATTCCCCGTAATGGTCCGACGGACTGATGACCAAATCGTTCTGTATCTTTGTCGTACCATACCGGTCCATTGTCACTGGAAAATACGACTAATGTGTTGTCACTCATCCCGGCTTTGTTTAGACTCTTCAAAACCTGTCCGACAATGCTATCGACGGTCATTACGAAGTCCCCGTACATCCCAGCGTCGCTCTTGCCAACAAATTTCTCCGCTGGTAACCAAGGAGTGTGCGGTGATGGCAGTGCCAAATAGAGGAAGAGTGGTTTTTTTCCGTCGTGTGATTCAATCACTTTACAGGCTTCGCTAGCAAACCGTGGCGTCACTTCAGCATGTTTAAAGTCGGGGGCGATATCGCCCTCACGCCAAAAGGCTCCCTGGATCCTATTCCAATCCTCTTTGCCACCAACGCTGTCACTGGCGCCGACCCTCTCAGTTGGCGGCATTACAGCCGTGTCGTCTTTAATGTAAAAGTATGGCTGAATATCCAGAGAAGCGTGCATACCAAAAAACGAATCGAATCCACGATCCACCGGACCACCCGTAAGCGGTTTCCCATAATCGAATTCAAGGCGTTGTTGTCCGTTGTCGCCCATGCGTGATTTACGGTCGAAGCCGAGATGCCATTTACCGACCATGGCCGTCCGGTATCCGTTGTCATGGAGCATATTGGCAACCGTCTGTCGATTTCCAGCAATGACGGGGGAATTGGTATTGAAACGGCCCTTTCGCGCAGCAAATCTCCCCGTCAGTAACGAATAACGCGACGGGACACAGGTCGAACCACCGGAATGAGCGTCGGTGAAACACATTCCACGTTTTGCTAAATTGTCCAGATGGGGAGTTCGTATTTTGCTTTGCGGGTTGAAGGCCTGAAGATCGCCGTACCCCATATCATCAGCTAGAATAATAACGATATTCGGATTCTCCGCCCCCTGAGCGGGACTTCCCAACCCATAACACGGTGACAGCGTAACAAGAATTGCAATGGCGAGTGTATGTGGAATGGAGTGGTGTATCATAACAGCCTCATTGGACCTTCAGTTCGAGCGCGGGACTAAACATCTACCTGACAAGACTCCCATTCTATCGCACCTGCGAGCCGTCTGCCAAGAAGGTCGGAAGAGAGATCGCAACCGCCCCTCTTCCCAACCTTGTCGCGCAGTTGTTTCGAGTCTCTTGTTAGCAGTCATCGTTTGAACTGTGCAATAGATTGATCCAACAAACCGCCTGGTGTACACTTACTGCAAAGCGACGGGAGCGGGTGTATCATCTAGAGAACAACAGAAAACGGCTATTTCTATCCACGGATCCCCTCAGAATAACGATGAGCCCATGAATTTACCAGCAGCTTCTGCTACATCTCGGATACGCCAATGGGCCGCTGGTCAACTCGCTGATTATGACGCGTGCCAACCCGGCACCATGTTTGCCAAAGGTGTTGTACTGGACGTGGCACAAGGGTATGAACTTCAGTCGGCTGTGGCTGAATTGCGTCGTGACCGTGGAGAACGGATAATCGGTTATAAGGTCGGGTGCACATCGCCGAAAATAAGGGAGCAGCTCAGGATCGATCATTGCGTCACCGGTCGGCTATACGGATCAGAACAACACGCGTCGGGCGTCCGACTGTCGCTTCAGAAATTTGCGAACCTTGCAATTGAGGGAGAGTTAGCGGTGGAACTAGCGCACGAACCCAGTGAGGAGGATTTTGCCAAGATTGGGATCCCCACTTGTGTTGCCCGCGTGTTCCCAGTGATCGAATTGCACCATCACGTGATGCGAGGTGATCAACCCTCTGCTGGAGAGCTCATCGCCAACAATGCCTTGCACGCCGGATTCATAGCGGGCGCCGGTGTCAGCCCCGCTGATATTACCGGTGAACCATCCCTTGAATCATCAACGCTGTCGATCTTTGCCGGTAATCGATTACTTGATGAGTGCAGCGGTCCAACGTTGGTGCAAACGATCCGTGCCTCGCTAAAATGGCTATCAGAAGTGGTGCGTGACCGCGGTGACCGGCTCCGTGCCGGCCAAATTATTCTGACTGGCTCAATTCCGAATTTAATTCCGATTACCGACGACTGCATCATTCGGGTCGAGACCCCGCCGTTCGGTAATGTAGACGTTAAGTTCACAACCTAAATCACTCTTATACAAAACATATTTTCATTAATAGGTAAAGGATCCTGATATGGCTTTTGACGATACGTTGATCGTAGATCACATCAAACAAACTCACAGCACGGAGTTGCTCAGTGAACGAGAGAAACACCTGATCGGTCTGGCCGTGACGATGACTCGCGGGTGTCAAGTCTGCACTCGAAATCGGATTGAAAAGGCCCGCAGTATCGGACTCACTGACGACGAACTCAATTCCTTGGTCGCGGTGACGGCGGCAGTCAATAGTGGGGTCACCGGTGCCACGGCCCGCGTGGCGTTCGGCATGATCGATGAGGAGAATTCTGCCGAATGCGGAGACACTTGCTCACCGAATCCATAATAATCGAATAATGCATAACCAGAACGCACCGGAGGACAATATGTTCCAGGACAATCGCCGACGGTTTATCACGACAACATCACTGGGTATTACAGGCGCTGTCGCCACCAATACGCTTGCGGTCAAAGCCGCCAACGCTGCCGCTGCGAAAATACGACTCGCACTGATCGGTTGCGGCGGACGGGGAACCTCTGTCATCCGCGATTTTGCTAAATTCGAAGGTGTCGAAATCGCTTACGTATGTGACCCGGATCAGGGTCGTGCCGCCAACGCCGTACGATCCCTTTCGAATGCACCTAAACCTATTTCGGATCTCAGAATAGCGTTGGACGACTCTTCCGTGGACGCCGTTGTGATTGCCACACCGGACCACTGGCACGCACCTGCCGCCATCCTAGCGGCTAATGCAGGCAAACACGTCTATGTTGAAAAACCATGCTCCCATAATTTGCGTGAAGGGCGACTTCTGGTCGAGGCCGCGCGCCGCAACAAACGTATGGTCCAACATGGTACACAGAGCCGTTCGCATGATTTGATCGTACAGGCAATCAATTTGTTGCGTGACGGTGCCATTGGCGAAGTGTTGACAGCCAAAGCATGGAACGTTCAGCGGCGTGGTGAAATCGGAAAAGCGAATCCTTCAAAACCACCGACGGGTTTTGACTATGACATGTGGGTCGGGCCAGCACCGCTGGTTCCCTATCAGGCAAACCGACATCACTACACCTGGCACTGGTGGCACGCATTTGGCACCGGAGATATGGGAAATGATGGCGTTCATGAACTGGATATCGCACGTTGGGGGCTGGGCGTAGAAACCCATCCGACGTCGGTTGCGGCCATGGGCGGCAAATTCGCCTTTAACGACGATCAAGAATTTCCAGACACCCAGTATGTTTGCTTTGATTATCCCGGTGATGGCGCGGTGGGTAACCGACGGCAACTTGTTTTTGAGATGCGGTTGTGGTCCCGTTACGGATTGGAAGGAGTCGACAACGGCAATGCGTTTTACGGAACCGATGGCTGGATGCTATTAAGCAAGCGGGGAATATTAAAGGTATTTGACAACCGCAATCAACCTAAACCGATCAGTACCGAACTTCCAGTAGTCTCAAATCATTTCCAGAATTTTATCGATGCCATCCGCGGCGATGATGTGTTGCGGGCCGAAATCGAAGTTGGCCACCTGTCAGCGTCTCTCTGCCATCTGGGGAACATCGCAGCACGGGTTGGCAGGGGATTTCAGTTTGATCCCCAAACCGAACAAATCGTCGGCGACGATGAGGCAAATAAACTCACCGGTCGTGAATATCGCAAAGGCCATTGGGCCGTTCCTCGGGAAAAATAACATCCATGCCTCTCGCAAAGATGAAACCTGTAATCTGGACGATTGCGATCAATGTCCTTCTGATGACAAGCAGCACACTGGCCGCAGAGAAGCCAGCGGTCCGTTTTGAGGTGCACACCGACCACATCGTGATCAACGTTGGCGACAAGACCTTTGCCACCTACGTTTTTGCAAACGACAAAATAACGCGACCATTTTTCGCTCATGTCCATGCACCCAACGCCGTTCAGGTCACTCGCAATCACCCTCCACAGCCAGCCGATTCGCAGGATCACGCCAGCATGCACCCTGGTATTTGGATGGCTTTCGGCGACATTAGCGGCCATGATTTCTGGCGTCTAAAGGCACCGGTTGTACATCACCATTTTGTTGTAAAACCAACAACGCAGCCCGGCGGCGGGACGTTCACGGTTGAAAATCACTACATGGCAACCAACAGCCGCGAGACAGTCTGCGTGGAAACATGTCGTTACGACATTCTCGTTCGACCGACGGGCTATCTGCTAATTTGTTCCAGTGCATTTACATCGAACCATGATTTTTACTTTGGGGATCAGGAGGAAATGGGGATGGGAATGCGGGTGGCCACTCCTCTGGCAGTGGTCAATGGCGGACGCATCCTCAACAGCAAAGCCCAGCGCAATGGAAAAGAAGTCTGGGGCAAGCAGGCCGACTGGGCCGATTACTCCGGCACGAAAGAAGGCCTGTACGTCGGCATGACGCTCATGGCCGATCCCAACAATTTTCGCCGTTCCTGGTTTCATGCGCGCGACTACGGCTTTATTGCGGCAAACCCGTTCGGCGTGAATGCCTTTACTGGAGGTGAGAAGAGTAAGATACACGTCAAAGCTGGCAAGTCATTGAGGATACGATTTGGCGTCTTAGTCCACAGCAACGCGAAAGACAAGACAAACCACGCGTCGAACTATCGTGATTTCCTCAACCAGTTAAAATAGAAGCTCCACATCTCCGAACGTACCTTTTTCTCCTGTCCGTCCATTCGCTAAGGCTTGAGATTATTTGGCGACCGACGATTGCCTCGGCTCCGGTTTCGCAAGTGATTCGATCAGGGCAATCGTAGCCCAGGCCGTAGCGCTGGTGGACACAAACTGGTTCACGCCATGTGGAAATCCCGTTTCAAAATACTTTTGAAATGGTTTGCTCCGACTTTCGACCAACCACGACCCATCCGGCTTTTGTGACTGCAACAGAAATCGCAGGCCGTTTTGGTAAACAAGACTGGTCGTGAGTACATGCCCAGTTTGAGCCAAGGAAGATAAGACGGTTCCCGTCGCGTATGCATCACTCGTCATATCCTCCTTTTGCGCCCAACCGCCGTCAGGTCGCTGTCCAGTAATCAATGCGTCTGCAAATGCCTGTTGAGCTTCAGTCTCTGCTTTTGCAAAAGCCAGCGCCCGCAATTGAAACACACGGTCTTCCGTATCGGATGTGTTGGTTTTTAGCAGCCATTGCAGTACCGCCTCCTGACGCTCCGTAATCCGTATTTTTTGCTCCGCGGTACCAAATGCCACCAGGCCTCGCAGGGCCACATAGGTGGTGGTGAAGTCGCTTGCTTCCGTGGGAGGACGGTCGCTGCTGTGTGACCAGTGACCGGAACCCACGTTGGTTTGCAGCATGTATTCCGCGACTGCGGCAGTAACGTCATCCGGTTTATGCTTCCCTGCCTGCAGGGTCCACAACGCGTATCCGGCTGTGTCGATCCGCCCGCCCTGTCCCTTTCCGGCAACGTAGTTTTCCTTTCCGCGGCTTAGAAAAGCGGCCGTATGGTCGAGCTGACGTCGAAGATTGGCCTTATCTATTTTGAAGCCGTGGTCGCGGGCCGCCGTAATCGCCAAGACGGGATGAGCCTGGCTGTGACAGGTAAAGCAGGGTCGTTTCTCTGCGCTGCCGGCAGAGGCGCGTTCGAGCAATAACAACGATTTTTCTACTGCATCACGAACCCGCTGATGATCCACCTCGACGAAAGGAGCCGCTTGATTTTCATTTGCATGCGTAGTGGTGTGAAGCAAGCTCGCGCTCAACAGAATAACAAAAAACCATTTCATGCGGTCTATCGCACTGGGTGTAACCAGTACGCCGGAAGGTAAACGAAGTGAAACTATCGCGTTTCATGATAACACAGCCACTAACTGTTAATAGGTTGTAGTTATTCTTTCAGCGTCAGCGGTTTGGACGACTCAAGCGTTAGTGCGTCACGCTGCTCACTGCCGATGATATCGTCATTGCCCAATGTCATCACGGCGGTTTTCAAGAGTTCGCCCATACGCTTTATGACCTCAGGGTTCGCAGCAGTAACATCGGTTTTCTCTTGCAAATCGCTTTTCAGGTTAACCAGTTTACCGGAACGACCAGGGCCCGCTTGTTTTGCGGAAGTCCAGTTTGGGTGCGTCGCCTGCAGGGGTAAGTGATACTTCCAATCGCCGTAGCGAATTGCCTGTAACTGGCGGCGGCGATAATAGTAGAGTGCTTCGTACTGTGATCTAGCGTCTCCATTGCCAAATAGCATTTCGGAGATGTCAAAACCGTCGAGTTTCTTCAATGGTAGCGCCGCGCCGGTCAATGCACAGAACGTCGGCAGCAAGTCCATCATCGTACCTAGTTCACGACAGGTCGAGCCAGCAGGAATTCGGCCCGGCCACCGCGCGATTAGCGGCACTCGCATCCCCCCTTCCATTGTCGAACCTTTGGCACCGGACAGCGGTCGATTGGAACCGCCATTGCGACCGTTGGATCCATTGTCGGACGTAAAAATCACAAGCGTGTTCTCAGCAAGCTTAAGTCGGTCTAGGCAGTCGAGGATCTGCCCAGTGGACCAGTCAATCTCTTCAATGGAATCACCGTACCGCCCATTGGCGCTCTTTCCATGAAAATCAGGCGACGCGAATAACGGGAGGTGCGGAAATGTATGGGGGAGATAAACGAAGAATGGTTTTTTCTGGTTATCTTCAATGAACGAAATGACCTGTTGGGTGTATCGTTTGGTGAGTGATGCCTGATCTGCTGGAGCTTCAATCACGGTAGCCTGTTTTACCAGAGGCAGCGGCGGATCACCCCGTCCGGCCGATTGCATGTCGTTTGAATAGGGTATGCCAAAGTAGAAATCAAAGCCATGCTCGGTCGGCAAATGTTGGGGCTGATCGCCTAAATGCCACTTCCCGACGCAGGCCGTAACATAGCCCTGTGACTTGAGAATTTCGGCGACGGTGAGTTCGTCGGGGTTGAGTCCGCGGCGACTGCGGGGAATCAGCACCCAATGCCCTGTAAAATCTTCGTGCATTCCAACTCGTCGGGGATAGCAACCCGTCATCAGACTCGCGCGCGACGGCGTACAAACCGGGCTCGAGGAATAGAAGTCCGTGAACATCATTCCATCAGTGGCTAGTTGATCAACGTGGGGCGTTCTGTTTTTTATTGAACCATAACAACCCAAATCGCCATATCCCAGATCATCGCAGAAGATAACGATGATGTTAGGAGCGGTGGTGTCAGCGGATTGCAAGGCAGTTGTTAATGACAGCAAAGCAAGGGTGATTGCAAGTTTCATAGTATACTCGTGGGCCATTATCAGCGTGTTTATGGTTTTTCAAGTTTTATCGGTTTACTTAGGAAGGCTCAGTGCATTATAAAACAAGAGCCGGCAACTACTAAGTCCATAATTGGGAATAAGCAATTTACACCATGAAATATAAGTTTCAATTTTTATCGCTTACCATCGCACTGCTAACGTTCCAGTCGGTTGCATTCGGTGCTAAGCCCTGGATCATCGATCCACACACCCATTTCAAAGGTGCTACTCAAATTGAGTATGAACGGGAGCGCGTCCAGCGCGTGCCACAGGATTCATTGGGACGCGTGGTTACGGCCGAGGACTACCGCGGCGTAGCTGATCGCCTGGAGATCCGCTCGACATTGGTCATTGAAGCATGCGATCAGCACAAACCGGAATTCAACGACTGGGTGCTAAATGAAGCCCGATCGGAATTGATATGTGGATATGTCGCGCGCGGTGATTTAACGGATCCTGCATTTCCGCAACATTTCCAGCGGTACTATAACACTGGGTATTTGAACGGATTCCGTTTTCGATTTGATGAGCTCCGCGGATATTTAGACAACGAACTCGCGCGTAAGCACTTGCGTTTATTAGAAGACCACGGTCTGGTCGTAGATCTGTTGATCGAGGCATCCCACGCGGATGATGTGTCAGCTCTGGCGGATGCCTATCCGGGTTTGAGAATTGTAATAAACCATTGTTTTCGAGCCAAGATTATCGACAGCAACATATCGATGGAATTGAAATCAGCGATTGTTCAGTGTGCTCGTCATCGAAACGTCTACTGTAAGATCTCCAGCATTAACAATTTTTCGGAGGTGTTGCCGTTCACCGTCGCTGCTCCTACCGATCTGGAATATTACCTACCTATCCTTAATCCGGTTTATGATGCTTTCGGACCCAATCGCGTGATCTTTGCAACCAACTGGGGTGTCAGCGCTCATTTCGGGTCGGTGGACAATGTGAAGAATATTATTATGGAGTTTCTTGAACCCAAAGGGCAACTGGTGGTGAACAAGGCGATGTTTCGCAACGCGATGAGAGTCTACAATATTCGCCGCCGCTACTTACGGTGATCTCGCTGAACAGCCTCGCAAGTCAAAACAGTCTAGTGTCAATCGTAACGGAGATCAGCTCTGAACAATCCGTTGGTTTACGGTTTGCTAATTACCGTCTTCATAGAGCTATTCCCTAGAATATCCGTACAGGTAAAGTGGACATACAGATTCCGAGCGGTTTGACCCGCTGTTAGTTTGACTTCGATCGACCGCGCATGAGGTTTGGTCAAAGTAGCAAGCCCGATCGGCTTACCGCTTCCACCTTGATTGTCATAAACCTTGACGTCAACAGAGAACGGCGGTAACGTTTTCGGGTCGACAACCCAGTTGACGATCACCGTATCATTTTGGGCGGCTTTCACCGTAACGCTACTTAGAGCCAAGGGAGTATACTTCGGGCTTTTGAGAGTCCTCTTAATAGAATGAGTCGAGGGATTTAGTGCCGTTGCCTGCGTCTTTTCACCACCGGCAGTCATGAAATAATAGAGTCCCGTCGCATCACGCGTGACTCCCCCGTTCCAGTTTGTCTTATAGTTAAACGACCGTTTTCCTTTTTCCAGATCCCAGAAGTTCACCGAATAGCGACCCTGTCCAAAAGCATACCAGGACCCGTCGAGGCGGCGTTTCCAACCATTGCGCAAGTTTGTTGTGCGGGCATGCTTTCCGGTATTCAACCAGTCTTCGATAAAGGCATCGGTGCCGCCCTGAAAATAGGCTTTTGGAGAAGCGACATCCATCGTGACCATATGCGTCCAAATCCCGGTTTTACTCGATCGGACCCAAAACCCATAATGCGTGTGGTTTTCGACTTGCCAACTTCTCAGAACCAGCGTGTACCAGACATCGGTATCCCAGCCTAGTTCAAAGTTCCACGACTTCAGACCCGTACCCTCTCCTCCGAACCCTTCTGTTTTGGTACCCGCATCATGATACACGGCGCGGATTGGCGCAGTATGATTCTTATGATCCCAAATGGAAAAGATGTAATTATGTGCCTTGGGATGCGCCTGAATTCCCGCGTAC
>Ga0066376_10004902_pt1 | contig 11530 bp, 8 predicted proteins | sample Knorr_S15_td_Bot_FD_77009 | JGI IMG/M metagenome (GOLD analysis project Ga0066376, IMG submission 77009) | Marine microbial communities from Southern Atlantic Ocean transect - Knorr_S15_td_Bottom_ad_5009_LV_A | ecosystem: Environmental > Aquatic > Marine > Oceanic | place: Southern Atlantic... | reverse complement strand
TAGAGAAAGGCGCTGGAGTTGAACAACACGCGGCAGGCCTGCGAAAGGCCGTGCTGCTTGGCCAAGCGCTGCAAGGCTTGTTGCTCGCTTGGCTTGGGCGCGCGGGCGCAGGCCAAGCGGAAGGCGAGGTCGATTTGTCCGCCAAGGTCATCGCCGGCCTCGCGCTTCACGCGCCCGGCAAAGAAGGCGGCCTGCCGGTTGGTGAACGGGCTGTTGAGCAGGCCCAGCGATTGCACCGGCGTGATGGATCGCGTGCGGCGCGGTTTCATTTGGCCGGCATCGGGGCAGTCGAACGCGCCGAAAATATCGACCGCCTGCATGCGGACCTTGTGCGCGTAAATCATCCGCCGCCAGCCGTCGGCCTCGAAGGTTTGCTTGGGGGCGTAATCGGAGAGGCCGCCGCGCTGATTGAAAAAGTTGAATCCCCGCCCGCCCATTTTCAAATTCAACTTCCCACTGACGCTCAGCATGCCGTCGCGAATCGCCTCGGCCTCGAGGCGGCGCGGCGGAAAACGCCAAAGCAGACGTGCCTCGGCATCGACCCGCAGCGCCTCCGGATTGGGGCGGCTCGCCTGCCGATAAGTGCGCGAAGTGACGATGAGCCGGTGCAGTTTTTTCAGCGACCAACCTTGCTGCACGAACTCCAGCGCCAGCCAGTCGAGCAACTCCGGGTGCGTGGGCGCGGTGCCCATTTTGCCAAGGTCCGACGGCGTGTCCACGAGGCCGGTGCCGAAGTGGTTTTGCCAGACACGATTGATCAGCACGCGCGCGGTCAGCGGATGATCCGGCCGAGTGAGGTGCGCGGCCAAGGCCAAGCGGCGCTGGGGCTCGGGCGCACCGGGCGCGATCTCCGCTTGGCCAAGCACGACGGGAATGGCCGGCGCCAGCTTGGCCAAGCGCTGCATGGGATCGCCGCGCCGCAGCAGCCAAGTGGTGTCGGGTGCGGTGAAACTCGCGGCGTAAATCTGCGGCCCGGCGGCGAGACGGTTGAGCTCTCTCTGCGCTTGGCGGATGCTGGCAATGAGCGCAACCAACGCCTGCGTTTTCTCCGTGCTGAGGTTTTTCAGCTTCACTGCGTTGGCCGTGCGCGTGTCGCCGTTGCGCGGCAAACGATCCTCCGTGTGCGCGACGCTTTGCCACTCGCCATCGGGCCGCAGCACTTCGATGGTGTAATCGGCCGGCACACTGGAGCCGTTGTGCCACGTGATGCGATTGAGCGTTGCCAGTTCGGCAAAGTCCACCCGCAGCCAAGCCGGGCCTCCCTTGGCGGCGACCCACGGGAAGGCTTGGCGGCGATCGACCGAACCGTCGGTGAGGTTTTCAAAATGCCGCGTTTGGTTGGCCAACGCAAAACTGGAAGCCGACGGCTCGGCACCGCGCGAGGCCAGCGCGGCGTTGTGGCCGTCGGTTGTCCACGCTTCAAATTCGTACAGCGAAGCCGGACTGCCGTTGGCGGTGGCGCGGATGTTCATCCGGATGGCGAGCGCGGCGACCGGCGCAAACTCATCCGAGTGCACTGAGTCGAGCGGCTTGCGGAGTTTCAACTGCACGCGCTGTGTTTCCAGTTTAGTCTTGAGGTCGGCGAGTTGTTTTTGTTTCGCGGGCAGTTGGCTTGTCCAGTCGTCGTTTTGCGCGCCGCGCAAACGCCGGTTGCCGTAGCGCAGCCCGGCGAAGATGGCCTGCATACCGTAATAGTCGCGCTGGAGGATGGGGTCAAACTTGTGATCGTGACAACGCGCGCAGCCGATGGTCAGCCCGAACAGACTTTGGCTCACGGTGCGGATGACTTCGTCGAGTTCATCCTGCCGCGCCGAGCGCATCGCCTCCTCGTCGCGGCCCACCTGCCCGGGCAAATTCGCCGGGCCGGCGACGAGAAAACCCAGCGCCGCATCCGCGCCGGTGGTGTCACCGGCAAGTTGATCGCGAATGAACTTGTCGTATGGCAAATCGGCGTTGAGCGCGTGGATGACCCAGTCGCGGTAATGCCATGCGTTGGCACGCTCGCCGTTGGTTTCAAATCCCACCGTCTCCGCCCAGCGAATGACATCGAGCCAATGCTGCGCCCAGCGCTCGCCGTGTCGCGGCGAGGCCAGCAGTTCATCGACAACCTCCGTGAAGGCCACGTCGGTGGAACGTGCATCCTGCGCAAACGCCCGCACCTCCGCCGGCGATGGCGGCAGGCCGGTGAGGTCGAGCGTCACGCGCCGGAGCAGAGTGACGCGATCCGCCTCGGCCGAAAAAGTGAGATTCTTCTCGCGCAGTTTTTGGCCGATAAAAAAATCGATGGGGTGAGACTCCCCCGAAACGACCGCACACTTCATCGGCAGCAGCGACCAGTGCGGCTCCGCAACCACCGCTGTGGTGGCGATAAAACAGAGCAGGAAAAATGATGCGACACGTTGCATTGCGGCTGGAACGGAGTGTCCCAAGCGGCGAGCATGGTTGTCAACGCCCCTCACCTCGCTTGTAAACTTGTAATGTTCATTTGAGCCAAAGGGATTGACCTGATATGTTGTGCGGAAGGGGAGCCGCCTGAAGCTCCACTTTCATCAAATCATTGGCAAAGACGTTCGTGACTCATAATTCAACCAACAGCCGAGAACTTTTTCTGGCCGCGTGCACCGGCAACGCCGTCACCCGCCCCCCCGTTTGGCTCATGCGGCAAGCCGGTCGTTCCCTGCCGGAATACCGGAAGCTAAAGGAGAAACACACCTTTCTCGAGATGGTCCAGACACCCGACTTGGCCACCGAGGTGACGCTGCAGCCCCTCCGCCGGTTCCCCCTCGATGCCGCGATTCTTTTTAGCGACATTCTCGTCGTGCCGGAAGCGCTTGGCCAACCGTACAGTTTCACCGACGGCAACGGGATCAGGATGGAGTTCACCATCGGCAATCGGAAGGACATCGAGCGGCTGGACACCTCGGGACTGCGGGAGCGCTTGGCTTACACTCGCCAAGCGTTGCGCCAAATCAAGCGGGAACTGAACGGGCAGCAGGCGTTGCTGGGGTTCGCTGGTTCGCCGTGGACCTTGGCCAACTACATGATCGGCGGGAACTCACAGGACACCATGCTGGCCCGGCGCTTGTATCACGAAGACCCCGGCTTGTTCGAATGCCTGATGGAAAAGCTGACCGATGCCGTCGCCGACTATCTGGAAATGCAGATCGAGTCTGGCGCGGATGCCGTGCAGATTTTCGATTCGATGGGGGGGTGCCTGCCGCCGTCACATTACCCGTTCGCCTCGGGGAGATGGATCGGCAAAATCGTTTCCCGCTTGGTCGGCAAAGCCCCTGTGATCGTTTTCTCCAAGGGAACACTTGGCTCGTTCGAGCACTTGGTTAATACCGGTGCCCAGTTTTTGAGCATGGACTGGACGGTCGATCTTGGGGATATCCGAAACCGCATTCCCGACCAAATGGGATTGCAGGGAAATTTGGATCCCGCCGTGCTCACTTCGACGCCCGAAGTTGCCGCAAACGAAACCAAGCGCATCCTAGAAACCATGCGCGGGTTTCACCGTTATATCTTCAACCTTGGCCATGGTGTGACCCAAGACGCCAAGCTGGAAAATATAGAATCCGTCGTCACAACCGTGAGGAATTTCAAGTGAGTGAACTAACAGTCGATCTGAATCTTGTCCGCAAATACGATGTCCCCGGGCCTCGCTATACCTCCTACCCCCCTGCGACCCGTTTCTCCGAGGAGTACGATGAAGAGCGGCTTCACGAGCTGATCCAAGCCAATAAACAGTCGGGGAGAGACCTGTCGCTATACTGCCACATTCCCTTCTGCGAATCGCTCTGCTGGTTTTGCGGTTGCACAACCGTTATCACGTCAAAACATCAGGAAGGCACCAGCTATCTGGATTATTTGGACAAGGAAATGGCGTTGTTCTGCAACGGGGAAACGCCCCATCGCAAAGTTGTTCAAATGCACCTCGGGGGCGGCACGCCAACGTTTCTTCGGCCCGATGAAATTAGAAAATTAGGGTCAATCCTTCACAAGCATTTCGGCGAAACGCCCGATTGCGAAGCCGGCGTCGAGGTGGACCCGAGGAGGCTAACGAAGGAACACGTTGCCGCCCTGTGGGAGGCCGGTTTCAACCGCGCCTCGATGGGCGTACAGGATAACAACGCCAAGGTTCAAAAAGCGATTAACAGGATTCAGCCCAAGGAACTCACCCGCAACAGCGTGGACTGGTTGCGGGAGGCAGGATTTGAATCCATCAATATCGACCTGATCTATGGTCTCCCTCACCAGACAGAATCCACTTTTGAAAAAACGCTGGAGGAAATAATCGAGATGGCCCCAAACCGGCTGGCGGTTTTTAGCTATGCCCACGTGCCGTGGATCAAGCCTGCACAAAAAATCCTCGAGCGGAACAACCTTCCAACGCCGGAAACCAAGCTGAACCTGCTGAAGCTAATCATCGAAAAACTGACCTCGGAAGGCTACGTATATGTTGGCATGGATCACTTCGCGCGACCGGATGATGAACTGGCCGTTGCCCAAAGCCAAAAAACCCTTCAACGTAATTTCCAAGGTTATAGCACATTTGGCGGCGCGGATATTTATGGCTTTGGCATGTCCTCTGTTTCACAAATCCCCGATGCGTACTGGCAGAACATCAAGGAGTTGAAAGAGTATTACCAAGCGGTCGATGAAGGCAAAACGCCGATCGCAAAAGGATATATTGTAACCGATGATGAAAAAATATGTAGGACAGTAATCACGCGGCTGATGTGCGACTTGAGTCTGGATTACGACGGCTTGTCGAGCAGCCTTGATATAAATTTCCGCGAGGAGTTCGCCGACTCGCTCGCGGGTCTGGAGGACATGGAGGGCGACGGGTTGTTGATCCGCGATGAATCGGGGCTTACCGTGACGGATACAGGGCGCTTGTTCATTCGCAATATCGCCATGAGGTTTGACCCGAATATCGAAAGCAGCAGCACAACCCGGTACTCAAGGACTATTTGAAACCGGTTGCGATCATAGGTGGCGGCATTACGGGCCTGACGGCTGCGTTCAAGCTGAAGCAACTCGGTATACCCGCCACTCTTTTCGAGGCTGCCGACCGTGTAGGCGGCGTCATCCAAACCGTAAGGGACGGTGAATTTCTGGCCGAGTGCGGCCCGAACACCATTCTGGAAACCTCTCCACTGGTCGGAGACCTTGTCCGGGATTTGGGCCTCGAAGATCGTCGCATCTATTCCAGCGACCAAGCCGAAAACCGCTACATCGTCCGCGACAAACGCCCGGTCAAACTCCCCGGACCGCTGCTGGAATTTCTGTTCACCCCGCTCTTCTCATGCCGCGCCAAGGCTCGATTGCTGATGGAGCCTTTCATCCGGCGCGCGCCCGCTGACGCGGAGGAGAGCTTAGCCAAGTTTGTCCGGCGACGCATCGGTCGTGAGTTTCTGGATTACGCTATCAACCCGTTTGTCGCCGGGGTGTACTCCGGGTCACCGGAACAGTTGTCCGTGCGCGAGGCGTTCCCCAAACTGCACGCCTTGGAGCAGCGTTACGGTTCCCTGATTTTGGGGCAAGTCCTCGGTGCGCGGGAGCGGAAACGCAAAGGTGGTGTCTCCAAACAAAACGCGCCGAAGTTTTCGTTCGACCAAGGGCTGGCAACCTTGACCGACGCGCTTGGCCAACGGCTGAAGGAACAGATTCGCACCGGCCAAGCGGTCAGCGAAATCACCCGACAAAACGACTCTTGGTCGCTTGGCCAAGCCGGGGGCTATTCCGCTGTGCTGCTCGCGTTGCCGGCGTTTCGACTGGCGGAGATGCAGGTCACTTGCGAGTCGAAACCCATCAACCTGTCGATACTCGGCGACATTCAATATGCTCCTGTTGCCAGCGTCGTGATGGGCTTTCGCCGGGAGGACGTGGAGCATCCGTTGGACGGGTTTGGCGTGTTGAATCCGGAGGTCGAAAACCTAAACTCGCTGGGCACTATTTTTTCGTCCTCCCTTTTTCCGGGACGCGCCCCGCTTGGCCAAGTGCTCCTGACGAGTTACGTGGGCGGCCTTCGCGCCCCGCATCTCGTCACAAAAACACCGGACGAAATCTGCGACCTCGTGATGGAAGACTTGGAAACAGTGCTCGGCGTCAAGGGCGCACCGACCTACCGGCACGTCTTTGTTCACCGCCGGGCCATCCCGCAATACGACGTTGGATACGGCCGCTTCAAAACGTTCATGAAAGACTTGGAGGGACAAGGTAACGGCTTGTTTTTTGCCGGGCATTGCCGCGACGGCGTTTCACTGGTGGACTCCATCGTCTCCGGCCATAACGCTGCCGAACGGATAGGCAACTACCTCAAAAAATCAACCTGACATGAGTGCAAAAAAAGGAGTCTTGCTAGTTAACCTGGGTTCCCCGGACTCGCCCGCCGTGGGCGATGTGCGCCGTTACCTCCGTGAGTTCCTGATGGACGGGAGGGTGATGGACGCCCCCTACTTTATCCGGTTTTTTGTGGTTCATTTCATGATCCTGCCTTTCCGCCCGAAAGACTCTGCCGCAGCTTACCAAAAAATTTGGCTGCCCGAGGGAAGCCCGCTTGTGTTCATCAGCAAAAAAGTTTGTGAAACACTCCGGTCCCGACTGGACGTTCCTGTTGAGCTGGCGATGCGCTACCAAAACCCGCGGATCGAAAAAGCCATCGATAACCTGCTCGAACACGCCGTGGACGAACTCCTCCTGATTCCACTTTTCCCCCACTACGCCATGTCCAGTTTTGAAACTGCGGTGGAAAGAGTCAGGACCGTCCTTCACCACAAGGCGCCCGGGGTGAAGTTGGTTGTGCAACCGCCATACTTTGACCAGCCGAACTATATCCAAGCCTTGGCGGCCAGCGCCCGCGAGACGCTTGACCGGGGATACGACCACTTGCTTTTCAGCTTTCACGGACTACCGGAACATCATTTGGTGAAAACCGACCCGACGGCCACCCACTGTCTTGCCGCCAAGGACTGTTGCTCGAGGGAGCATCCTTCGCACAGCACCTGTTATCGCGCGCAGTGCTTCAAAACGGTGGATGCCTTTGTGAAAGCTGCGGGTATTCCCCGCGATAAATACTCGGTAGCGTTTCAGTCCCGGCTTGGCCGCAAGCCTTGGTTGAAACCTTACACCGACTTGGAACTGCCCCGCTTGGCCAAGCGCGGAATCAAGCGCATGCTGGTCATCTGCCCTGCGTTTGTCAGCGACTGCCTGGAGACCGTTGAGGAAATCGGCATGAGAGGAAAAGAGATATTCCTCCAAGCCGGAGGGGAGAGTCTTGAGCTTATTCCCTGCTTGAACGAACACCCGCTTTGGCTGGATGCACTCGAGAACATGACCCACGATTTCCTCTCAAAAAACCGAATTGAGGAAAAACAAAACGACGATTGATTTGACTTCCTGTTATCCCACCAAGTAAAAACGCCTCCGGTCACAAACCCGAAATATAAAAAATGTACACAACACTGCTTCCCCTGCACCATTATCTGGCATACGCCGTCCTGCTCATCGTCACACTGTTTACGTTCAACTCATTGTGGGGATGGTTGTCGGGACGGGATTCTACGGCATGTGACAAAAAACTGGGCTTGGCCGCCCTGATCGCCGTCCACACCCAGTTTACGTTTGGCTTGGTCTTGTACTTCGTGAGCCCTATCACGCAAACGGCGTTAAACGACTTTGGCAACGCCATGAAAGACAGCACGCTTCGCCTCTACGCCCTCGAACATCCGCTGGTCATGTTGATTGCCGTGGTGTTGGTGACGGTGGCCCGCAGCAAAACCAAGAGAAGCGACTCCAATTCAGCCCACAAGACAAACTTCATCCTCTACGCCATCTCGCTGTTGCTGATCCTCTCCCGCATCCCGTGGGCCAAGTGGCTGGGCCTGTCGTAAGGCGAACACCGCCACCACCAAAAAACTCAGTCTGCGAAACTGCCATTGGTCGTTGTAGTTGTGTGTAGTGTCACCTGCCCCAGTGCGTTGGTGCGAGAGATCAGTTGGCCAAGGCGATTACAGCCGGTCGCCACACAAACGCCGTCGGGGTCGGTGGTCTTGGTGCGCCGCCCGGCATCGTCGTAGTCGTGCAGCGTGGCTTGGCCAAGCGCGTCGGTCACTTTTCCAGCGCACCGTATTTGCAATAGTCGCACTGGGTCTGGCGCATGAGGGCATCGATCCGCTTGGTCATGCGCCGCATGCTGTCGTATTCAAACTCCGTGGCGTGCCCTGCCATGGTGGTTTGCTCTCGTTCGCCGGTGAGTGTTGGCTACTGGCTTCGTGTTGTCAAAATTTTCGTTCAAAGATCAACATGCGGGGTGATTTTGTCGATGGCGTTACTTGTCAATAACAAGAACTGACCCCTTCCAGAACCGACCCCTTTTCCTCCCCCTAAGTTCTCATCTGCTTACTAGCACCAACACTTCTTCACTGAACACACTGCCAAATGCGTTTGTGATTTTCACCTTATAATTGCCACCGTGTTTCGCGGGATTTGCATTGACGATCCTGTAAGTCGAGTGGGTCGCGCCCTTGATTTTATTCCCGTTTCGGTACCATTGGAATCGAAACGGCTTCGACCCGCTGACAGCCACCGATAAAGCGCCGTTGGAGTTTCTGCTTAACTCGAGTGGAGCGGGTTGCTGCGTGATCACGGGTGGTTTCGCTCCTGCCTTGACATCAAGTTTTGCGACTCCTGTAACAATCGACCCTCCCTTGTTGGTCACCTCCACGGTGTAATCCCCGGCATCACCAACAGAGGCTGCTGGAATAATGAGGGCTGCGCCAACTTGGCCAACGATCATTTCACCGTTTTTAAACCATCTATAGGATGCCCCGGTGTCGCTTTGCACCGCCACCTCGAACCTGACCGGGTTTCCGGACTCCACTGTTTTGCCGGTTGGTTCCGTGACAATCGTTGGCTTTTTATACTGCGGCTCTGTCAGTGCGATTCTAAAGAATCTTGCGTCCTCGAAATAATCGTTTTGAACAACCATATTTTCCATTAACCCGGTGCTGTTTTGCTGCGCTAAAACTTCAAAACCGGTGAAGTTTGGAGTGCTCGCGGATTGAACCTGATAATAGTGCGGGGGGGATATTTTATACTTGAGAGCAACACTCCCAGCGGATCTGACCACCTGAGTGAACGCTGTGACGATCTCGATGGTGACCTGCACTGTTGCCGTATCGCTGACTGCTTCTCCTGCTGTGTTCGCTATGATTACATGGTAATCTCCAGCGTCCCCGGAACTGGCTGCTGCGATGGTATAACCAGACCTGGTTTCCCCCTCCAACTTTGCGCCTCCCTTATACCATTGATACGTCAAGTCATCCCCGTTTGCCTTGACGCTAAGTTCCGCGACTAACCCCTGTTTCACGGTGATGCTTTTTGGGTGACTGCTGATTGTCGGGGGCAATCGAATGAGTGAAATTACAGCCACCCTGCTTTTGGCTGAGCCGTTTTTATTAGTGACCCGGATGTAATAATCCCCAACTAGATCAGCAGTGGCACCGGTCATGGTGAGGGCTGAAGAGGTTTCGTCTGTCATCATCGAAGAATTCTTGAACCACTGATAGCTAACGCCGGTTTCGGGAGTTGCTTCCGCCGTCAGGGTGACGGACGAGGTGGTCTTGGCGATTTCCAGGGATTTCGGTTGTGTTATGAACTTGGGCACCGCATTCACATCATTACCCGCCATACCGCCGTGTTCGCGGAGTAGGGCGATAACTCCTTTATCTTGGGCCAAATCCAACGGTGTCTTGTTTCCGCTCGCATCATTCGACATCGCATTCACATCCACACCTTTGGCAATAAGAAAGTCAGCGATTTCCTTGCTGCCTTGCTCGGCCGCATAATGCAAGGGAGTCATTCCATACTGATCCTTCGCGTTTATATTCGCGCCATTTTCGACGAGGTGAACGGCGATTTCACTATGCCCGTGCCAAGCCGCGTTCATCAACGGAGTCCCCCCAACCATATTCGCTGCGTCCACGTCCGCGCCTTTGGCGACTAGTAACTCGACGATGTTCTTTTGACCCTCCGTTGCCGCAAAATGTAAGGACGTCAACTGAACCATACTATCCTTCGCATTTACATTCGCACCTTTGGCGATTAGCAGTTCGGCGGTTTCCCAGTGACTGTTCCAAGATGCGTTATATAAGGGAGTTCTTCCCGCAGCATCTTTCGCATTCACATTCGCTCCGTTGGCAATGAGGAGGTTGGCGATTTCCTTGTGACCATTCGAAGCTGCCACCATCAAGGGCGTCCATCCCTCATCCACCGCATCCACCTTCGCCCCCGCATCCAACAGCGCTTGGACACCGGCGAGATCACCATCTCCGGTGGCATCGTGAATTGTTCTTGTGGGCACCTCATCCACATCTTTACCCGCCTTGCCGCCGAGTTTGCGGAGGACATCGGCGGTTTCGTCGTTACCTTCATCAACGGCCAAATCCAGCGGCGTGTCGCCAAACTCATTCTTCGCGTTCACATTCGCACCATTATCGATCAGTGTTTTAACAAAATTAGAGTGGTCGGCTTCAGCGACATAATGCAGCGCGGTGTAATCCTCATCATCTCTCGCATTCACATCAGCACCATTGTTGATGAGCAGGGTGAATAAAGTAGGATCACCAATCTGTGATGCAACATGTAAAGGCGTGTAGCCCCATAATTTTGCATTTACATCCGCGCCATTGTCTAATGCCGCTTGGACCCCTTTAATGTTTCTATTCATGATGGCATCATGAATTGGCCCGGCAAAGACGGTTGTTGCCAGTAGCGAGATGACTCCGATTGTGAGCAGTTTGCGTTTCATTTTTATTTGGCGGTTTTCTGCAGTTCAGGAGGCAAGTTTGCATATGGGAATATCCAAATACCACCTAAAACAAGAAATCATCTGTGACCAGTGAAGGGGGCGGTTCTTGTTATTGACAAGTGGCGCTTGGCCAAGCACCTCGGACAACAAAGCCGGCCCATCGCAGACCAGCCTAAACCCCCTCCGGCGAAAGCCGAGCGAAAGCTCCTTTTAATGTTCAGTCAAGGTGCGTCCACAAGGCAAAGCCAACGACTATTTTCCCCTCGGTCAAGGGCAAAAAGACAAATCCCGTGAAGAGGTCGGTTCTTGTTATTGACAAGTGGCGCTTGGCCAAGTGCGGTGCGGGCGTGGATAGTTTTCGCCGTTGGGGTGGCGGATGGGAGGGAACCGTGAACCGTGGCCAAGCTGGCAAGGCCGAGCAGCAGCAGGAAAGTAAACGCTTTCGTGTGAAAGTTTATTTGCTCAAATAATGACATCACTCGATTGTCAATGTTGGTTTGCCTCTCGCTCGCCGGTAAGTGTTGGTTACTGGTTTCGAGTTGTCAATAATCGCGTTCAAAGATCAACATGCGGGGTGATTTTGTCGATGGCGTTACTTGTCAATAACAAGAACTGACCCCTTCACCTTCACTCAACCGAGGCGAGTTGGATAAACCGGGAGTTGTGCTTTTTCTCCAGCCGCTTGGCGGTCTCGGCGATCAGCTTGCCGATCCG
>Ga0066376_10004901_pt1 | contig 11531 bp, 10 predicted proteins | sample Knorr_S15_td_Bot_FD_77009 | JGI IMG/M metagenome (GOLD analysis project Ga0066376, IMG submission 77009) | Marine microbial communities from Southern Atlantic Ocean transect - Knorr_S15_td_Bottom_ad_5009_LV_A | ecosystem: Environmental > Aquatic > Marine > Oceanic | place: Southern Atlantic... | reverse complement strand
TCGGCGGTGCTCTGCACCGTCGGCACGCCGAATTCGCTGAACACGTCGGTCAGCAGTTTCCGGATCAGCAAATGCTTCTCAAGCACAAGGATGCTCAATCGCGCAAGGTCGTACGCCTGCATGTTTCCCCCGTTGGCAACCGGCGTTGGCCGCCAGATTATTCTTTCGCCTTCAGAATAATACGCCATCAACCTGAATGTTAGCTTACAGGCAATTTCAACTATAAGAATAAAGTCAAGGAGGGCATGGATGACGGGCCGGGAGATTCGAAAGTGAACCGGAATAACCGTAACACGGGAAACTATTCCCGTTCCCCGAACGCGGGGGACGAAGGCCTGCGTGAAAGGGGAGGGGGCTCTTTCAAGCGCTCACAATTCCCCCTGAATCCACTTAGGCAGGCCTTTTTCGTTGCCCTTGCCATCGCCGGAATCGCCATCGGATATGGCCTGGGTTTCCTGCTGAAGGATGAACCTGCGCCGGAGCCAAGGGTAGCGGCAAAACCCATGGTTGCTTCGGAAACCCGGACAGAAAACCGACCGGCGGGACGCGCGCCGGCCCCCTCTTCGGCGCCGACGCCGCTCCCCCTCAGCGCCACCACCCGCCCCTACGAAGAACCTCTGACCCAGGAGGTTATCGAAAATCCAGCCGCCACCGGAACGCCGCCCGAGCCGCAAAAACCAGGGCCACAACCGGAGCTGGAAACGGAGGTGAAAAAAGAGCCCGAACCGAAGCCTGAACCCGAAACAAAGCCAGGGGCCGTCGCCGTTGCCGCACCCAAGACAGGGCCAAAGCCGAAAATCGTCATCGTTATCGACGACCTCGGCATCGACAAACCGAGGACGGCGCGCACGATCAGCCTTCCTGGCCCCCTGACCTTGTCGTTTCTGACCTATGCCAGCGATCTCGACAAACAGACCCGCGCCGCCAGGAACGCCGGCCACGAGCTGTGGATGCACATCCCCATGGAACCCGGCAGCCCCGATGTGGATCCGGGGCCTAACGTGCTGCTGACCGGTATTCCCAAGCCGGAATTGCAGGCCAGCATCAAATGGAACCTTGAACAGTTCAGCGGCTATGTCGGCATCAACAACCACATGGGAAGCCGCTTCACCGCCGATCTGCCGGGGTTGAAAACGGTGATGGAGGAATTGAAGAGGCGCGATTTACTGTTTCTGGATTCCGTCACCTCGGGCAAGTCCGTCGCCGGCAAGGCGGCACGCGAGACCGGGGTTCCGTTTGCCCGGCGCAACGTTTTTCTCGATCATCAGGACGACAAGGTCGGGATCGAACGGCGCTTGGCCGAAGTCGAGCGCCTAGCCCTGAGAAAGGGCATCGCCATCGCCATCGGTCATCCCCGGGAAAGGACATTGACTGTCCTGGGACCCTGGCTGAAGGGGCTGGAGGCCAAAGGGTTCCGGCTGGTTCCCCTTTCGGCGGCGATCAAAAAGCCTTGACCTTCCAGCAGCAGGAAGGGATTTGATACCCTAAGATCAAGCAGTTAACAGGAGACCCGCATGGCAAAAGTTTACAAGGTTCTGGGCATGACTTGCGGCGGCTGCGCAAGTTCGGTGACCAAGGCGATTCAGGCGGCTTCGCCCGAAGCGGTCGTGGATGTGGATCTCGAAGCCAATGAGGTCAATGTCGAAGGCCCCGGGGGCATCATCGATGACGCCACCATCAAGCAGGCGGTCGAAGGCGCCGGGTTCGAATACGCCGGCCCCGCCTGAGGCGGTCGGAATTTAGTTTTTGAAGGGAAGGGCCTTCAGCCGCTGCTGGAAGCGGCCTTGACCGCTTCCTCGGCGGCGCGGATCAGGGCCTGTGCCTTGTTGCAGCTTTCCTGGTATTCGGCTTCCGGGTCGCTGTCCGCGACCACGCCGCCACCCGCCTGTACGTAGAGAACGTTATCCTTGATGACGGCGGTGCGAAGGGCGATGGAGGTGTCCATGTCGCCGTTGGCGCCGAAATAGCCGATACAGCCCGAATAGACGCCGCGCCGTTCCGGCTCAAGCTCGTCGATGATCTCCATGGCCCGGACCTTCGGCGCACCGGAGACCGTTCCCGCCGGAAAGCCGGCCAGCAGGGCGTCGATGGAATCGAATTGGGGGTCGAGGTCACCCTCCACGTTGGAGGCAATATGCATGACATGGGAGTAGTACTCGACCATGAACTGCTCGGTGACCCGGACCGAGCCGACCTTGGCGACCCGGCCGACGTCGTTGCGCCCGAGGTCGAGCAGCATCAGGTGCTCGGCGATTTCCTTGGGGTCGGACAGAAGGTCTTCCTCCAGGGCCTTGTCTTCTTCGGGGGTGGCGCCCCGTTTGCGCGTTCCGGCGAGTGGCCGGAGCGTGGTCTTGTCGCCGCGGACCCGGACCAGGATTTCGGGGCTCGACCCGACGATGGAAAAATCCCCGAAGTCGAGGAAAAACAGGAACGGAGACGGGTTGAGCCGCCTCAGCGACCGGTAGAAGGAAAACGCAGGCAGCGCGAACGGCAGCCTGAAACGCTGCGACGGCACGATCTGAAACGCGTCGCCGGCAATGATGTATTCGATCGCCTTTTTCACCATCCCGTGGAAGTCCTCGCGGGTCATGTTGGCAACGGGCTCGGGAAGTTCCTGAACGCTTTCCTGAGAGGACGTTTGCGGCGGCGGGTCGGCAGAGAGATCGGCGACCACGCCGGCCAAACGTTCGCGGGCGGCCCCATAGGCATCCTCGGCGCTTATGGAAGGGTCCGGCCATACGGGCGTGACGATGGTGACGGAGTCCTTCAGCGAATCAAAAACGGCCATCACCGTCGGCCTGAGGAAGATGCTGTCGGGAACCCCGATCCCGTCGGGATTGCCGTCGGGCAGTTTTTCGACCAACCGCACCATGTCATAAGCCATGTAACCGACAAGGCCGGACGCCATCGGCGGAAGATCCGCCGGCACGTCGATCCGCGATTCCCCGACCAAGGCGCGCAGGGACTCGATCGCACCGGACTCCTCCGCTACCGGGCAGGGGGCGAAAGACTTCGGATCGGCTACAGCATTGCGATTGATTTCCGCCTTGTCGCCGAAACACCGCCAGATAAGGTCGGGCCGCAAGCCGATAAAGGAATAACGCCCGCGGCTGGCGCCGTCCTCGACCGATTCCAGAAGGAAGCTGTTGGGCCGCCCCTGAGCAAGCTTCAGCATGGCGGAAACAGGGGTCTCCAGGTCCGACACCAGGCTCGTCCATACGACCTGCGCTTTGCCCTGGCCCTTCGTGCCATAGACTTCGGCAAAAGTCGTAAATTCGGGGTGCGTCTGCACGTTAAGGCTTAATGGCTATGTCCGTCAGCGAAATGTCACCGACCGCGACCGCGGCCCACACCGGTAAACATACTATCGACGGCCTCTCGGTTGATGGTGAAACCGAATTGATCGCGCAACCCGCCCGCCAACTGGGCGAGGATATCGAGGCCCACTGCCTGCCCAAGCTGTTCCGAAACCGCCTTGGCCCCCTCCTGGTCGGAGACAGGGTCGGCGGCGGTGATTTTCTTGAGGCGGGCAACGGTGTAACCGGCGTCGCCTCTGGCCATCGCCCCTTTGTTTGTGGAAAGGCCGAAAATTTTGTCAATCAGCGCCTGTGATATTCCCTCCGGGGTTTTTCCGGGCCGGCGCGTAAGGGCGGGCAAGGTTTTGACCTTGAGGCCCATTTCCGAGGCGATGGCGTCAAGGCTGGCACCGCCATTGACACGATCGACGATTGCCTGGGCGGAGGTTTTCGATTTTCCGGCGCGCTTTTCATCCTTCCAGGCCCGGACGACTTCGGCTTTGATGGTATCCAGAGGTTTAAGCACCGGAAGGGTCACGCCGTCGACCCTGAGAAGGAAATAACCGTCCCTGCCGGTTTCGTTGAGCAGGCTTTCCGAGCCTTCCTCGGTGGAGAAGGCCACATTGAGGAAATCGCCGGCGGGCAGGGTGGAGACGGGCTTGCCGATTCGGTCATTGCCATTTTTGTCCACGGCGGCGATTTTGACAACCTTCAGGTTCAATTGACCGGCGGCTTCCTCCAGCGTCGCGCCGCCGCCAAAAACGTCCTCCAGATTGTTGGCCAGTTGAAACATGCCGTCGATCGCTTTCTCGAAGGAGATGGTCTTTTTAAGGTCGGCCCTTACCTCATCCAGGGTTTTAGTGCCGCCCTTGGTGATGCCATCCACCCGGAAAAGATGCCAGCCGATCGGGCTTTTCAGTGGTTCGCTGCTTTTGCCCGATTCAAGGGCGAACACGGCTTCGGCCAATTCGGGGAAAGGAAAGTCGCCGCGCCCGATCTTGCCGAGGTCGATGGTTGCCTCATCCATCTTGGCTATTTCCTTGGCGACGGCGGCAAAGTCGCGGCCTTGAGTCAGGGCCCTGCCCGCCCGTTTGGCATCGGCTTCATCGGCGATGATCATCTGTTTGACCTGACGGGTTTCCGGGACCGTTAATTCGTCGATGCGGGCCTCATAGGCCTCCCTCAATTCGCTATCCGTGACCGAAATGTCGGCGGCCAGATCAGAAGCCTCGAGCCGGATCACCGATAGCGCCCTGTATTCAGGGGCGGTGAAGCGGGCGGCGCTGTTCTTGTGAAATTTTGACAACGCCGCCCCGTCCGGTTCGGGAATGTCTTTCTGGACGCTGTCGGCAATAAAAATCAACTCGGCGGTTCTTTTCTCCTGACGATGCCGGTAAATGGAATCGGCAAGAACCTTCGGCGCCGTTATGGAAGTGAAACTTCCAAGCACCTGATTGCGGCTCATTTGCTCACGGACGGTGGCGACATAGGTGCTCTCGTTCATGAAGTTATTGTCCAGGACCTGTTGGAAGCGTTGTCTGTCGAATCCTCCCAGCCCTTGAAAGGCCGGGGATTTGCGAATTTCAGCGCTGACCAGGTCATCGCTGATTTCAACGCCCAGGTCCTTGGCGGCAAGGACAAGCGCCGTCTCGTTGATTTGACGCTGCATGATCGATTCAACGATTCCCAGCGCCTTTGCCTGTTCGACACCGAATTTGTCGCCGAACAATGGGGCAAGGCGGTTGATTTCGCGCCTGACCTCGACCTCGACCTCGTAGGGCTCCACCTCGACGCCTCCGACCTCGAAGATGGCCGTTGATCTGGATGTGGCGAGGCTGAACATGTCCTCGACGCCCCAAACCGCGAAACTGGCAATCAGCAGACCAGCCAAAATCTTGACGACGAAGGACTGTGTATGTTGGCGGATAAAAGTCAGCATGGCGAATCAACAATTCATTGATAGCCGATAAAGGCGCGGGCATCTTCTCCATACCGCCCGGCGGCATGGCTCAGGAGCAAAGTGCGCGGCATCATAGGAGTCCGGCCATTGACCCGCAACCAGGATTTTCATTGTTTTAGGCTGCGGGACGAATGTGGTACATAACCGCGTCCCGAGGTCCGTTCCCGCCTTAACCTGTTTGGAAATTTAATATGCCGCAAAACCGCCGGCCCCTGATCGCAGGAAACTGGAAAATGAACGGCCTCAAGGCGGACGGCCTCGCCCTTGCCGTCGCCTTGGCCGAAAATCTGAAGGCCAAATCCAACCCGGGCGTCGACATGCTCGTCTGCCCACCGTTTACCCTTATCGGAAGCGTCGGCGAAACGATCGCCGGCAGCGCCATCGTCCTCGGCGCCCAGGACTGCCACCCGGCGGAGAAGGGCGCCCACACCGCCGACATCAGCGCCGCCATGCTGAGCGACCTCGGCTGCCGGTTCGTCATCGTCGGCCATTCCGAACGCCGGGCCGAACACGGCGAAACCGATGCGGAGGTCAAGGCCAAGGCAGGAGCAGCGCAGGCCGCCGGCATGACCGCCATTATTTGCATCGGCGAAACCGAAGCCGAGCGTGACGCCGGCAAGACTTTCGACGTCGTCAAATCGCAATTGTCCGGTTCGCTCCCGGAGGCCGCTTCCTCCGCCAATACGGTCATCGCCTATGAACCCGTCTGGGCCATCGGCACCGGGCGCACGCCGTCCGCCGATGAGGTTCAGGAAGTCCATGCGCTAATACGGGCCGAGTTGTCCGATGCCCTGGGCGAGGATGAAGCAAACGGCATCCGGATTCTCTACGGAGGCTCCATGAAACCCGAAAACGCCCACGATCTGATCGCCCTGCCCGACGTTGACGGTGGCCTGATCGGCGGCGCCAGCCTTAAGGCGGAAGACTTTCTGGCCATCGCCCAAAGTTGTGCCGATTAAATGAGTCTGGCCATATCCTCCGGGAACGACTAAACAACGCTCCCAGATATTGACCGCCGGCCGTTCGCCCTCCCGCCGGCACAAGGAAAGCCCGAGAATTCATGACCACGGTCATTCTTGTCATCCATTTGATATTAGCCATCGCGCTCGTCGGCATCGTTCTTCTTCAACGTAGCGAAGGCGGGGTGTTCGGCATGGGCGGCGGCGGAGGCGGCGGCATGGGCGGCTTTATGACCGGGCGCGGCGCGGCCGATCTTTTGACCCGGACAACGGCAATCATCGCCGCGGCGTTCATGACCACCAGCCTGACTCTGGCGATTCTATCCACCAGCGAAAGAGAGGCAGGCTCGATCCTCGACCAGCCGGCCCCGGCCTCCCAGACGGCCCCAGGCGATCTAATACCGGCCAAGCCTGCTGAGCCAAGCGTTCCCCTGGCCAAATAGGGGTCTGGCGCTTTGAAAAGGGACGAAAAATATTTTTTTGAAGAGGCGGACCGTTTTTCGCCTCTTTTCTTTTTGCGTTCGGAAATTTTGGTGTATTGTGCACGTCCATGACGCGGTTCATTTTCATCACCGGCGGCGTGGTTTCCTCATTAGGCAAAGGTCTTGCTTCCGCGTCTCTCGGCGCGGTGCTTCAAGCGCGCGGATTCAAGGTCCGTTTGCGCAAGTTGGACCCCTACATCAATGTCGATCCCGGAACCATGTCGCCTTATCAACACGGCGAGGTTTATGTCACCGACGACGGCGCCGAGACCGACCTCGACCTTGGCCATTACGAGCGTTTTACCGGCGTGGCGTCCCGCCAAAGCGACAACGTGACGACGGGCCGGATCTATTTGGACGTCATCGCCAAGGAACGGCGCGGCGACTATTTGGGCGCCACCATTCAGGTCATCCCCCACATTACCGACGCCATCAAGGCTTTCATCACCAGCGACCTGACGGACGAGGATTTCATTCTTTGCGAAATCGGCGGCACCGTCGGCGACATCGAGGGGCTGCCATTCCTGGAAGCGATCAGGCAATTACGCAACGACCTCGGCCGCGACAACACCATGTATCTGCACCTGACGCTGGTTCCCTACATTTCGACGGCCGGCGAACTGAAAACCAAGCCGACCCAGCACTCGGTGAAGGAACTTCTCAGCGTCGGCATCCAGCCCGACGTTTTGCTGTGCCGGGCCGACCGCACCATCCCCGATGCCGAACGCCGCAAGATCGCCCAGTTCTGCAACGTCCGCGAGGAAGCCGTGATCCCGGCCCTCGACGTGCCGACCATCTACAACGTCCCGATCAGCTACCACAAGGAGGGACTGGACGACCAAGTCTGCCGGCATTTCGGCATCGATGCGCCGCAACCGGACCTCAGCCGCTGGGCTGAAATCTGCGAAATCGTGACCAAGCCCGAAGGCGAGGTTTCGATCGCCATCGTCGGCAAGTACACCGGGCTCCGGGACGCTTACAAGTCGCTGTCGGAAGCCCTCGACCACGGCGGCATCGCCAACAAGGTCAATGTCGGCATGAAGTGGATGGATTCGGAAATTTTCGAAACCGGCGATGCGCTCGATCACCTGGAAGGCGTTCACGGAATCCTGGTTCCCGGCGGTTTCGGCGAACGCGGCTCGGAAGGAAAGATCGCCGCCGCCAGGTTCGCGCGTGAACGCGGCATTCCCTATTTCGGCATTTGCTTCGGCATGCAGATGGCCGTCGTCGAGGCGGCGCGCAACATGGCCGGCCTGCACAAGGCCGGGTCGACCGAATTCGGCCCGGTGGAACATCCCGTCGTCGGCCTGATGACCGAATGGATACAGGGCGACGATCTGCAAAAACGCGAATCCGGCGGCAACATGGGCGGCACCATGCGGCTCGGCGCCTATCCCTGCGTGTTGGAGAAAGGCAGCCGCGTCAGCGAGATTTACGGGACCAGGGAAATTTCCGAACGCCACCGCCACCGTTACGAGGTCAACACCGGCTACCGGGAACAGTTGGAAAAGGCCGGAATGAAATTTTCCGGCATGTCGCCGGACGGGGTGCTGCCGGAAATCGTCGAGATTCCCGATCATCCCTGGTTCGTCGGCGTCCAGTTCCACCCGGAACTGAAATCGAAGCCGTTCGATCCGCATCCACTGTTCACGTCGTTCATCGCCGGCGCCGTCGATCAGTCCCGGCTGGTGTAAAAACCCATGACCCAGCCGCGCCACGTCACCATCGGCGATATCGAAATCGGCAACGACCTGCCTCTCGTCATGATCGCCGGACCGTGCGTGATGGAAAGCCGGGACCACGCGCTCGACATGTCGGGCCGGCTCGCCGAAATGGCCAGGGGCCTCGGCGTCGGCCTGATCTACAAGACCTCTTATGACAAGGCCAACCGCACCAGCGCCACCGGCGAACGCGGCGTCGGACTGGACGATGCGCTAAGCGTGTTCGCCGACATCAAAAAGGAAACCGGCTTGCCGGTCCTCACCGACGTGCATGAACCCGATCACTGCGCCCGGGTCGCCGAAGCCGTGGATGTCCTGCAGATCCCGGCGTTCCTGTGCCGTCAGACCGACCTTCTCGTGGCGGCGGCCAAGACCGGCAAGGCCATCAACGTCAAGAAGGGGCAGTTCCTGGCGCCCTGGGACATGGCCAACGTTGTCGCCAAGATCGAAGCCGCCGGCAACACCGACGTCATGGTCTGCGAGCGCGGCGCCAGCTTCGGCTACAACACGCTGATCTCCGACATGCGGGCGCTGCCGATCCTGGCGAAAACCGGCTGCCCGGTCGTTTTCGACGCCACCCACTCGGTGCAGCAACCGGGCGGGCAGGGGACCTCTTCGGGCGGCCAGAGGGAATTCGCCCCCGTCCTGGCGCGCGCCGCCGTCGCCGTCGGCGTCGCCGCGGTATTCATGGAAACCCATCAGGACCCGGACAAGGCGCCGTCCGACGGGCCCAACATGATCCCCATCGATCAATTGCCGGAAATCGTCGAGACCCTTCTCGAACTCGACCGCTTGGCCAAGGCCCGGCCGGTGGAGATTTAAGCGCCCGCCATGACCGCCATCACCGATATTTTCGCCCGCGAGATCATCGACAGCCGCGGCAACCCGACGGTCGAAGTCGACGTTATCCTCGAGACCGGCGTCCTCGGCCGGGCGGCGGTGCCGTCGGGCGCGTCCACCGGCAAGCACGAGGCGGTGGAGCTTCGTGACGGGGACAAAAAACGTTATGGCGGCAAGGGCGTGCTCAAGGCCTGCGAGTCGGTCAACGGCGAAATCTTCGACGCGCTCTCCGGCATGGACGCCGAGGACCAGTTCCTGATCGACAACACCATGATCGGCCTCGACGGCACCGGCAACAAAGGCCGCCTCGGCGCCAACGCCATCCTGGGCGTCAGCCTGGCGGTCGCCAAGGCGGCGGCGGTGGACGCCCAACAACCGCTTTTCCGTTTTATCGGCGGGGTGCACGCGCATCTTCTGCCGGTGCCGATGATGAACATCATCAACGGCGGGGCGCACGCCGACAACCCGATCGACATCCAGGAATTCATGGTCATGCCCATCGGCGCCGAAACGCTCGCCGAAGCCGTCCGCTGCGGCGCCGAGATTTTCCAGACCCTGAAAAAATCACTGTCGGACGCCGGCCACGCCACCAACGTCGGCGACGAGGGCGGCTTCGCGCCGGGGCTGAAAAGCGCCACCGAAGCGCTCGATTTCATCGTCAAATCCATCGAGAAAGCAGGCTACAAGCCGGGCGACGACGTGGTTCTCGCCCTTGACGCGGCGTCGAGCGAGTTCTTCAAGAAAGGCAAATACGAACTGGCGGGCGAGGGCAAAACGCTCGATGCCGCCGGCATGGTCGAATATTACCAGGACCTTTGCGCCAAATACCCGATCGGCTCCATCGAGGACGGCATGGACGAGGACGACTGGGACGGCTGGAAGGCGCTGACCGACGCCATCGGCGACAAGGTGCAACTGGTCGGCGACGACCTGTTCGTGACCAACCCCAAGCGCCTGGCCGACGGGATTGAGAAGGGCGTCTGCAATTCGATCCTGATCAAGGTAAACCAGATCGGCACCCTGACGGAAACCCTCCAGACCATCGAAATGGCGCACAAGGCCGGCTTCACCACGGTGATCTCGCACCGTTCCGGCGAGACCGAGGACACCACCATCGCCGACATCGCCGTCGCCACCAACTCCGGTCAGATCAAGACCGGCTCGCTCAGCCGCTCGGACCGGCTGGCCAAATACAACCAGCTCATCCGCATCGAGGACGAACTGGGCCCGGCGGCGCGCTACGCCGGGCGCTCGATTTTCGGCTAAACCCGGCGATAGGGCATTTCCGCGTCCCAACTTCGTCATTCCCGCATCACTCGCTCGTCACTCCCGCGAAGGCGGGAATGACGAAGTTAGAGTGAGGGAGTGACGCGGGAGTTACGCGGGTGGTACAGGCGCTCATGAAGCAAGAGCCGCGCCGGTTCCGTCCGGCCCCCAAAATATACATATAATTCATTGTAATTATTGGCAATTTTGCCATTTAGGCACGTACGAAACGTCAACATTTGAAAACATCCGTATACATTTGTCAGCATCCGGCAACATTCGCCTATCATCCAGGCGCGGCAACGCACCGGCAAGGACGCGCCGTTATCGGGTTTATTCATCCGGACCCCAACCCCTTCGGATCGGCCCCGAACCCAATTCACCATGTCAAAGAGCGTTTTAGGGTCTATCAAGGCAACAGGAACAAATATAGAACATTTGGGGGTTTTGTCAAGGAAAGTTCGCCGGCGGAAAGGGGAACCAGCCGGAAATAGCCTTACGCAAGGCCTCGTTGATTCGTGTCTGCCATCCCTTGCCCCCGGCCTTGAAGTGTTCGACGACCTCGGCATCCAGACGAAAGGTGGTGGCGACTTTCCTCGGCGCCTTTTGCCGCCCGCGGGTGCGGCGGTAAGCCTCGACCATTTCCGGGTGCGTCTCGGAAGCGGGACGCATGCGGGCAAAATCCTCAGGCGTCAGTTCGCGTACGTCGCCGTCCTCGTCAATCAAGGGTTTACGTGCCTTGGGCATAAAAAATTTTCCTCTTTCTTGGTCGCCCCGCGGAGGCTGATGATGCGGTGCGTGTCGCCGCGCTCGGTGTAGGCCATTACGTACAAAGCAACGCCAATGAAACCGAAAGCAACCCAACGGTCCTCGCCGTAGTCGTCGCGGCCATCGAATATCTCGACGGCCGTTTGCCAATCAACCATTCGTATCGCCAGAACCGGGTTGCGCCCGGCGCTCGCGGATATGACTTTCAACGGTGCACCCTTGGCACTCCACGGCAGGGC
>Ga0066376_10004899_pt1 | contig 11540 bp, 10 predicted proteins | sample Knorr_S15_td_Bot_FD_77009 | JGI IMG/M metagenome (GOLD analysis project Ga0066376, IMG submission 77009) | Marine microbial communities from Southern Atlantic Ocean transect - Knorr_S15_td_Bottom_ad_5009_LV_A | ecosystem: Environmental > Aquatic > Marine > Oceanic | place: Southern Atlantic... | reverse complement strand
TTCGGGGCTCAATTTTGCAAAATTTTCATCAAAAGTCAAAACAATTAAGGTAGTTACTCCAAATCTCTCATATAATTCCAATCTCTCATCAAAACTGGTTAAAAGTGGAGGCGCTTTCTTATCGGCTCTGACCACAGATTGTGGATGAGGATCAAATGTTAATACCGTGACCGGATATTCTAATTTCCTCATCTGTTGAAGAATTCGTTGATGACCAAGATGCAGTCCATCGAATGACCCTACAGTCACCGAAGCGTTTGGATCACGCTTAATATCTTTTAAACCTCTAACTAATTCCATCTTGTATTTTTTCCGGTTTTAGCCACTGACGATGCAAATTCATTTATTGTAGTTGCTTCTTCCAAACAAAATTTCCCAATTCGCGTTCTGATCAAACTTCCAAGGTGAGCGCCCATGCCCAATGCTCTGCCTATATCATCTGCTAAACTTCTGATATATGTGCCCTTGGAGCAGATTATTTTAATTTGAAATCCGTCAGATGTCATCTTAGTTAATTCTAACAGCTTAATATCGACAATTCTAGGTTGTCTGGCGATATCTAAACCCTTGCGAGCAGCCACGTACAACCTCTCTCCGTTCACCTTCACCGCTGAATACATTGGTGGAGTTTGCTCAATCTGTCCGGTAAAGTCCTGCATTACTGATATTATTCTATCTTGATCCGGCATCGTAAAAACAGTTGTTTCAACAATTTTGCCGGTTAAATCAAGCGTGTCGGTCACAACGCCGAGTACCAAAGTTGCCACGTACTCTTTTTCGAGCGCCAAGTATTCAGGCAGCCGCTTAGTGGCTGATCTACCTATTCCAACCAAGAGCAATCCTTCGGCAAAGGGGTCAAGCGTGCCGGCATGACCAACTTTTTTAATGCCGGTGATTCGTCTGACACGGGCAACTGCGTCAAATGAAGTGATGCCTCTCGGTTTATTCAAAGAGATAATCTGTCCGTCAAATGATGTTGTCGATTGAGCTTCAGAAATTATTCCGCCAGATGCTGGTTGGTGTGCCATTATGAATAAACTGCATTAATTTTTTGATACTGTTGGCTAAGCAATTCACGGGGAGTTAAGCCAGTTTTTTGAATCTCCAGAGTGAACTCATCGATAACTCTTGCGCGAGTTTCTTCTAATGTGCCCTTGTAGGTGCAGCCAGATGCTTTTTGGTGACCACCTCCGCCAAGCCTTCTTGCGATATCGCTAACGTCAATGCTGCATCGTGACCTAAGTGATATTTTGTAATGATTCTCCTCAATCTCGGTGATAAATGCGCCAAGCACCACTCCCTCAATGGACAAACCAAAATCAACGAAGTTCTCTGAATCTTTGACGAAATGTTCGCGGTCAAGGGAAATGATTGATACGAGTCCGTCACAATAAAGGAGCATGTTTGATAAACTCCAGGACAAGGATGACAATGCATCCGCTGAGGTATTGAAAAACAGGCGTTCGGTAACTAAGCTCGGGTTTACACCTTTAGACACTAAGCTGCCACAGATGTTCAATGCTTTGGAGCTGGTATTGGAATAGCGAAACCTGCCGGTATCCGTCAATATTCCCACATAGAGACCGTAAGCAATTTGGGGTGTAATATCTATCTCTAACTTCTGACATAAGTCATATATAATTGCCGCCGTCGCACAGATTTCGGTGTCAACTATGTTGATATGCCCATAGAAATCACTTGCAAAATGGTGATCTATATTTAAAATCCTCGTATTCGAATCAATACAAGCTTGAGCCGATCCAATTCTACTAATAGAACCTGCATCAAGAACTGCCAGTTTAGGAAAAATTGTCGTTAGCGGGTCACTTTTCAAATTTCTTATTTTGTCATAGCCTGGGATAAAATCGTATTTAGACGGACAGGAATCATCTATTGCAAGCACATAATCTATCTCGTACTGCTCCAATATGCCGCCGAAAGCCAATAAACTTCCAATAGCATCGCCATCAGGTGATTGATGAGACACTGCCAGAACTTTTCCAGTGGTATTCAAGAAAGAATATAGCTCTGCTGTAAGTTTATCCATCACCATTTTTTCTGATAATGTTTGCGGTTAATATTTGCCCAGCTGACACTAATGTTTTATCAATATGATAGGCTTTATTTATTGAATCATCCAGCTTAAAAAGCAGTGCTGGCATACGCTTAAGATAAATCGCTGTTGCCAGTTCAAATCTAATGGTTTTAGCTGCATCATTCAATTTGCCGAGGCATATGTACCGTTTGTCCTCGTTGCCATAAATACTCACCCAAACAGTAGCATTACGCAGATCTCTGGCGGGTACAACACCAACAACGGTAATCATGAAAGGTTTGTAAGATTGAGCGTGCCTATTAAAATAGAGAGCGAGCTCCCTCTTAATTAACTCACCCACACGACGTAATCTTGGAGTTGGCATTATCGCTGACCAAGGACTCCGGTATGTAGTTCGCTTGAGTAAGTTACAGCTGGATTAATTACATTGACAGTCATCAAGCCGGAGCGTCAAGTTTACGTTGAACTTCATATTTCTCATAGGCTTCTATTCTGTCACCCACCCGCGGATCACGATAACCATCAAATACCAACCCACATTCAAAGCCCGAGGATACTTCGCGAACATCCTCTTTGAATCTTCGCAAGCTGGATAATACTCCCGACCATATCTCGACATCATCCCTGATCAATCTAACCTTGTCTTTACGATTTATCTTTCCACTTAAAACATAGCTGCCGGCAATATTGCCTATTCGGCTGACTTTGAAGGTCTGTCTAATTTCGAGGCTACCAATCGTACGCTCTTCCACAGTTGGGGCAAGCAGCCCTTCTAAAGAACTAAATATATCATCTACAATTTCATGAATAATTCGATATAAACGGATCTCAACTTTTTCCCGTCGTGCAAGTTCACGAGCTTGTATATTAGGATGCACATGGAATCCGATAATGATAGCTTCTGAGGCTGCAGCGAGCAGAACATCTGATTCTGTAATTGCACCGACACCCTTCAATATGATATCCACCTTCACTTCATTAGTTGAAAGCTTCATCAAAGCATCAGAAAGTACCTCGATTGAGCCATGCACATCACCTTTTATCAAAAGTGGAAGATTTTGAAGCTCAGCGTCTCGCATTTTCATGCTCGCCTGTTCGAGAGTGAGAGATTTAATCTTCCTCGCCGAAACTTCACGAAGTTGACGTTGTCGTTTTTGACTGACTTCCTTGGCTTCTTTTTCCGATTCATAGCCCATGACCCGGTCACCAGCCTGCGGAACACCACTGAAGCCGACTACCTGAACTGGTGTAGAAGGACCCGCAGATAACACGTTTTCCGACTGTTCGTTGTATAAAGCACGTACGCGTCCATAGCTATTTCCGACCACGATAGGATCGCCAATTTTTAGCGTACCATTTTGGATCATTATGGTGGCAACTGCTCCTAAACCTCTATCCAACCGTGATTCAATGACCACTCCCCACGAGCGCTTGTCAGGATTTGCCTTTAATTCCAGGATATCAGCGGCGACAAGTATTTCTGACAGCAGATCATCCACTCCTTGACCAAATTTTGCCGAGATCTCAGCCGATTGATACTTCCCACCCCACTTTTCGACTAACAGGTTATTGTCAGCCAGCTGCTTATATATTTTTTCCGGGTCAGCCGCAGGTTTATCTATTTTGTTGACGGCTACGACAATGGGTGTACCGGCTGCCCGCGCATGATCGATAGCTTCAATAGTCTGTGGCATAACCTTGTCGTCAGCGGCAACCACCAGAACAACTAAATCGGTAATTTGAGCGCCTCTTGCCCGCATCGCAGTAAAAGCCTCATGACCGGGCGTATCGAGGAAAGTGATGTTTTCACCTTTATAATTAACCGCATAAGCTCCGATATGCTGAGTAATTCCACCCACCTCGCTTTCCGCCACACTACTGTCGCGAAGAAAATCAAGAAGCGTGGTTTTGCCATGATCCACATGACCCATTATGGTTACTACCGGGGATCTTTTAGACTGGTTTTCAGCGTCATCTTCTAATTCAACTTCATCTTCATCTACATCCAGGATAAATTCAACTTCAATGTCAAATTCAGCTGCCAAAAGCTCAATGGTTTCTTTGTCTAATCGCTGGTTAATTGAGATTAGCATTCCCATTTCAATGCACTTCTGTATCAGGTCCTGGTATGGGATATCCATCAAGGAAGCAATTTCTTGGGTGGTCAAGTATTCAGTAACTTTTAATACTTCTGGTGGTTTTGACTCTGATTCGGCATCCTTTAATGTACTGGCTTTCTTATGTGAACGACCACGTCCGCCGATTTTAGCCAATGTTTCCTTTATCGCAGCATTGACATCAACATCGCTGATATTCTGTCGGCGACGACGACGCCCTGGCTTTGCAGGTGCAGCACCCAAATCAACGACTTCACCTTTATATTTACCACGCCGGCTTGGTGTTGCAATCGAAGCATCTTTACTACCGATTGGTTTTTGTCGGTCTAATCTTTGAAGTTCCTTTCTGAATTCTGTACCGAGGTCAGGCTTGGTAATTTCCGCAGCATCTTCAAGATTGACCGGCATTCTTTTTCGGCGAAGCAATCGTCTTGATTTCTTTTTAACCGAAGGATATACAACTTCCTCAGAAGATTTGATGTCCTTAATTTTTGTTTCAGCAGCGCGGGATTTAGAGCGATCAGGATCAGTTGGGGTTGGTTTTGATTTGGTGTCAAGCTTTTTCTTGGCTTCTTCAATGATATGCAGTGATTCAAATTTTGGCAGATCAATTTTACGGATACCGGCACTAGGCATTTCCATATCTTTAATTGATTCACGAGGCGGCTCTAATTCAACCGGAGCAACTGTTGGATCTTTGGCAATTTCAGCAAATTTATCCTTTAACGAAGACTTCCCACCCCGAGCCACTGTTTTTTTGTCAGAAAAGATAGCATCGTCAAATTTTTCACCTTCAGGTCTAACATCTTCTTCTTCGCCATCTGAACGAATTAATTTCTCAATACCTATTTTTTTCGAATCGGCTGCACTGTCCTCAATACCAGACATGGTTTCGATAACAAAATCTCTAAATTGAGGTAATTCTATTTTTTTGGATGACTTTAATAATGGGTTGAGTTCTGCAGCCGCTGGCGTTTTAACGGCAAGTATTTTTTCCTGCTCTTCTTTTCTGAGTCTCTCCGAGTCACGTTTTTGGACCGCTTCGGGTGCCGTCGAATGATCCAATTGGTACTTTGAATACCCCGCCTTATCAAATTTTTGTAGTATAGCGAGGTACATTTCGTCATCTACCGGTTGCATTTGGCGGCGCTCTATGGCAAATCCTTTGGACACAAGATATTCGATTAAACTTAGTGTCTGGATTTTAAGCTCCTTAGCCAACTCGAAGATGCGTTGCTTTTTGGGCGATTTTTTTATTTCAGTCTGCGTTACCATACCATATTGTTATGCTTTATCTGCAAGCTGCAGTTAAAGTACACCATCCTCCTCTTCCGCTTCATAATAACTATTTAAAACCTGAAGAATTTCATCTAATTCTTCAGGTTTAAGGTCCAATTCACCAAGTGCATCCCTTTCAGCATTTAACACATCCTCGGCAGTTTCATAACCATTTTTAATGAGCAAAGCTTTGTGCTCATCGGATAATTCCTCAACCTCTATTATATCGAGCTCTTCCTGATAGTATTCGCTGGACCTGATAGGCTCAATGTCGTAACCAGACAGTTGCGAAGCAATTCTCAGATTTTGTCCCTTGCGACCAATCACTTGAGGAATTTGATCATCCGGGATTACCACAGAAACTTTTTTGTTCGGCTCATCAAAGATAATTTCCAACGGAATAACGGGTGCCAGTGATCGTCTGATGAGCAAGGTCGGATCTGGAGTCCAATGCATTATATCGACTTTTTCGCGATTCAGCTCCTTGACAATTGCTTGAATCCTGACCCCTTTCATCCCCACACATGCTCCAACCGGGTCAACACGTTTATCATTTGTATCCACAGCAATCTTTGTTCGATCCCCAGCTTCCCGGGCGATGGACTTTATTTCGACAATTCCATCATAAATCTCAGGAACTTCAAGCTCGAAAAGTCGGCGTACAAAGCGGATACTTTTTCTCGAAACAATAATCGCTGGCTCGCGTGAGGTTTTTTCAACTTCAAGTACAATTGCCTTAACTGTGTCGCCGCGACGATACCTCTCGTTATAAACTTGCTCACTTCGCGGCATAATAACTTCTGTCTTGTCAATATTAATTCGGATCTCATAACGATTTATCTGATGAATATCGCCGATGACTATTTCACCAATTCGCTGACTGAACTCATTATAAAGATTTTCTTTTTCAATATCACGCAGTCTTTGAATCAGGTGCTGCTTGGCAGAAATTACGATTCTTCGTCCGAACTCCTGTTCGTAGTCAATAATAATCATAGTATCTTCGCCTACTTCAGCATAAGAATCGTACTTTTTTGCCTCAGACAATGATATTTCGGTTGCCAGATTCTCAACCATACCATCTTCGACAACTTCCTTTATGCACTGAATTTCAATATCGCCCTTGTCGGGGTTAAAAATCACTTCAAAATTGTCCGACTCCCCATACTTTCGGACAATCATCGCAAAGAAAACTGATTCGATAATTTCCTGAAAGGTTTCACGGTCAATACCCTTATCCCGAATTATTTGGGATACTGCATCAACGATTTCGTATTTCAATTGCTTCCTGTTTCGGTTGGTTGATTTTTAAATTCCCACGACAACATGAGAGCCCATTAATGTTTCAAGAATAAAATCCTTGGTTTCGTCATTAATCCGCAGGATAATAATATTGTCCGCGGATACACCCATTAACTTGCCAGTCATAGTTAAATTATCCTCGGTAAACTGAATGTGTCTGCCAATATTTTTTTTAAATTGCCAAATCTCATTTAGTGGATAGTCAATTCCCGGCGAAGAAACCTCGAGTCTGTAGTCGCGCGGGATATTATCCTGCAGGCTGAAAATATCGCGTATCTTACGAGCTAAATCAGCACAAATTTTTATCGTCATTGGTCTGTCTTTGCAATCAATAAAAAGCTGTACTAATGGCTTGCGCGGGCTGCCAGAAACCACAGCGTCAAGCATCACAACTTGGATACTTTCCAGTTCGTCAGCGATCAATAACTCTATCTGATCTTTGGTAATCGACATATTTCCACATCTGGATAAACAAAAAGTGGACTCCAGCCCACTTGAATACGAAAATATACAAGCTTAAAATCTTTATTGCAAGGGCTTTAACCCATGAAATCTAAATCAGCCAATTTATTTCGAGCTTTGTCAGCTGATCTGGATTTGGGATAGTTCTTCAAAATGCGGCGATAAGCTCTTTTTGCGTCATCATATTTAGAAATTTTCACAAAACAATTACCTGCCTCGAGCAATGCATTAGGACAATTAAAATGCTCGGGATGTTTGTTGGCTGCATCAAGATATTTGGCTGCCGCCAATGAATAATCTTCCCTTCCATAGGCGATTATCGCCAGAGAAAAATTGGCTCCGAAGCTAAGGTATTCCTCGTCCGAAAATCTCCTGGCAACTTCACGGTACGCTTCTTCGGCAGCAGGGAAATTCCCTCGCTGTTGCAGAATTCGACCTTTCAGCATGAGTGCCGAAGCGGCGGAAGGCGTTCGACTATAGTCTTCCAGAATCCTCTCAACACGCGTCAAGGTTTCATCGAGTGCGCCCCGAGCATAGGCATCGCGTGCCAGCATATCATCAAAAGTTGACTGAATTTCAGCCGATCTGTTTGACCAATTAAGTACACTAAATCCCACTATGACAATTACAAGAATACCGAATCCATAACTTAGGTTTCGCCAATTCTTATTTAGATAAGCTTGAGCTTTTACCGTATAAGTAACAAGCTTATCTTCTTTAAGCTTTGATTTTACTAACCGTTTTCGCGGTTTAAGCATTTTAGAAAGTTTCCCATATAATTTTGTGATTAAGCGTACTAATATAGTAACAAAATTGTGTTCTTACAACGCCATTACGTGATTTTTCCAATCTATTTTCTATTCGTCGAAAATAAATCCACTAAGTATTTTTCAAGTCTTTCCTGCCCAGTCAAAATTTTAGTTTTTATGATCAACTGATAAACAGGCAAAATACAAAAAAGAGCAGGTAATTTTACACCATCCTTAGCAGTGGTAACCAGCCATTCCGCTTCCAAGCTGGAAAATAGTCGGGAAATTCTATCTATTTGCTTTTTAGTATATCGACAATGATCTGGCAGGGCAATTTCACCGGAAATCTCAGATCCGAGGGCGGATACGCTGTCAAAAAATGAAGCTGGATTGGCAATACCAGAAAATGCTAAAACTTTACGGCCCACACTTTCATCTAAACCCATCAGTTCGTTTCGACCAGCTCGTTTCCAGTATTGAGCCTCATGGCGCGTTACGATTATCGGTTTCCCAAGCAGCGCTTCAAGTTTTTCAGCTCGCATAGATAACTCTTCATCTGTCCCATCCGGATTTGTTAAAACAACAATATCTGCTCTCGATAGGGCGCTGGCGGGCTCACGCAAAAACCCAGCGGGCAATAGTCTGCGACTGCCCAACGGATTTTTACCATCCAACAATACAATATCAAGATCTCGCTGAAGACGACGATGCTGGAAACCGTCATCCAGAATTATCACGCTCGCTTTCAATTCCTGAACTGCATAGCTCGCACCCCGTACTTTATTTCGATCAACAACGACCATCGCCCCGGACGCTGATTCGGCGATCATTACCGGCTCGTCACCGGCGGTCTCAGCGTTTTCCAGGATGCGTTTGCCATCAGAAACCACGGTAGTTGTTTTTGCAGATCCGCCGTATCCGCGGCTTATCACCGCAGTTTTACCCTTAGGTGGCAGGTTGAGGTGGTGCAGCAACTCCAATAAAGTCAGGACGAACGGGGTTTTTCCAGTGCCGCCGACGCTGATGTTGCCAACACTGATAACTGGCACATCAACCCCAGTTACAGTTAATCTATCAAGATCATATAGGCGGTTTCGGAATTGAACGGTAGCCTGACACAGTATGCTGAGGGGTAAGAGCCACGGCTGAGGTTTGAACCTAATATTTCTTATTCCTTTAATCCAATTCGCTTATCGAGTTCGTTTTCCAGTTCGATCATTTGATCCCGAATAGACTCACGATAAACATCCAAGCTCTGGTCTTCATCAAATTTGCGAGACACGTAAATAGGTTCGCCAAATTTGATTATAGCCTTAGATAACGGTTTCATTACCATAAATTTGTCCCAGCTGCCGGCTTGCCAGCATGGCGCGGCGGAAAAAAGAACCGGCACTATTGGTGCACCGCTTAACCTGGCGAGATGCAGTGTGCCGTCTCGAAATTTGTGCATCGGACCGGTCGGACCGTCGGGAAACATAGTAACGATTTTCGATGCCTTCAGCTCCCGCAGCATAGCTTTAAAGCCCTCATTTCCTCCCTCTCTCGGAGATCCTCGGTGGATGTTAATGCCTAATCTACTTACCGCTCTGGCGATAAGTTCGCCATCAAAACTACTACTTACAAGTCCAAATATCCCTCTTGATCTAAGGTGATAAATCAGCAGCAGCATTCTTCCATGCCATATCGTTAATATTACACCTCTGCCCTTCTCTATGGAATGCCGCAAATGGTGCTCTCCCTCGACCTCATAACGGCATAATCTGCCGAGCAGACGAATAATATTGGGAACGATCCAGGAAACGATACTGAGAGTAATAAGCTGTTTTCTGGTGAATCTATTTGTGTTGGTCAACGAGGGTTATATGTCTAAAGAGTTGCTATCGCTCTGGTTGGATGTAATATGGATAGGGAGCGATATTGTAAAGGTGCTGCCAATTCCAACCTCCGACTCCACGGTAATTTCACCTCGGTGGAAATCAACGGCTTTTTTCACCAATGCCAAGCCTAATCCTGTTCCCTTAGAGCGAGTTGTAAAAAACGGATTAAACAATTTTGGGAGAACTTCTTCGGTAATACCGGATCCATTATCGGCGACAATCAGATCAATGCGATTAGCCATTAACCTCCATTTAATGGACAGCAATACGCGCCCGCCATCTTGCATCGCTTGAATGGCATTGCGTCCCAGATTAGTCAATGCCATCTTCAACAATTCTCTATCAGCCGTGAACTGTATTTCTTCGGCAGGAAAATCTATCTCTATGGGATGATCGAAATTCCTCACCTCCGCCTTAAATAACTCCATTAAGTCGGTCAACATGGCTTTGACATTTATTTTTCGACGAATAATTTTAGTTTGACGGGTGAGCAGCAGCAGATTAGTCGCCTGCCGATCCAGATCATGTACTCCCTGAATGATTCGATCTACCAGGCGCAATTGATGCGAATCGGATGCCAACTCCTCTTTTAATAATGCGGCAAATCCACCAATTTCTGACAGGGGATTGCGCAGCTCATGTGCCACAGCCGCAGCCATTTCGCCCAATGCTGACAGGGTTTTTTGATGCTCAATCCGATCCTCAAGATAGCGGATATGCGAGAGGTCTTCAAAATATTCTATCACACCAACCCTGTCGCCATACGAATCTACCACCCAGGTTGTTCCAGCTTGGACCAATTGATCGTTTCCGGGAAGTCTTTTTTCAACCCCTCTCAGCTCTGGACCAAATTTTAGGGTGTACATGGCGCCGGTCTCATTGAACTTATCGCCAAATACCTCAGTATATCCCTTACCCACAGCATCTTTTGGGTTAATATTGGTTATCTCGCCCGCGACCCGGTTGAACATAGTTATTTTTCCCTGCAAATCGATGACAATAATGCCGGAAGAAACGCTTTCTAACAGCGCAGAGAAATTTCGCGACATCCGGTCAAGCTCCCGCACCCTGCCATATAGCTCCTGATCCTTTGCTTCAAGCTCTTCGGTTAATTGAGCAACTCGCGCTTCAAGTCGTCGGTACGATTCGCTAAGGGTAGTAACAGTCTCATTAAAATTGCGAAAAGCATCAACCAGCGTGTCTATGCCTTTCTCATGCTCCGGTAACGGTGATGGATTAGAGATTTTCAAACTTTCATCACTTGTAAATTTCTTATCTACTTAGCCTATTAATATAATGGAATTCACCTGCTCGTGCAATCAGTTGATGTCAGATTCGATCATCAATTTTACCATCTTCAGCAGGTGGCGGCAACTTGGCATACTTTCGTCTAATTTCGCCGACAAGATAGAGAGAACCGATAATCAAAATTCCATCGCCGCTGTCGGCAGCGCCGCGTGCGGCTTGGAAGGCATCAACGGCATTTTTATAAAATTTGGCAGTTGGTATAATATCTTTAATAACATCTCTTTCAGAAAAAATGTCAAGTGTTTTGGGAAATTGCAATGGTGCGATATAAATGTCAGCGGACAGGTTTGACAATTCGATTAGCATTTTTATCCAGGGCTTGTTTTTCAAAGTACCGAACACAATCCGCCATCGTTTATGAGGAAATTGCCGGGATAAAGAGTCTATGACT
>Ga0066376_10004895_pt1 | contig 11546 bp, 11 predicted proteins | sample Knorr_S15_td_Bot_FD_77009 | JGI IMG/M metagenome (GOLD analysis project Ga0066376, IMG submission 77009) | Marine microbial communities from Southern Atlantic Ocean transect - Knorr_S15_td_Bottom_ad_5009_LV_A | ecosystem: Environmental > Aquatic > Marine > Oceanic | place: Southern Atlantic... | reverse complement strand
GCACACTGTGACCCAGCAACTGCAGGGGCGCAAGGCGCATTTTCAAACCGTCGGCGCGTTCCTGTTCGGCGATACGCCGGATTTGTCGGTCGCTTAACCGATCTGCGGCCGTGTGGGATAGAGATCGCCGAACGAAGCGAAAACCGGCGGCTCCCCGAGGGCCGGGGTTGGAAATTTCACCCTTGTCTTAGCGCCCGCTCCCACACCGGGATGTCCTGGCCGGCGGGAATGACTGGAATCTGGCCGAACATGTCGCCAATAAAGCCCCGGTGGAAGGCGCCGTGGATCGCCAGATGGGTGATGATTAAATAGCGCGGCAGGCTTCCCTTGTTACCGCCGATCAGTTCGTATTCGACGACTTCTTCCAGATCGTCCCCGCTCAGTCCGCGAACATAGCCCCTGATCTCCCGATCCATCTCTTTCTTCGCGGCCCAGAGGTTGTCCAAGTTCTCGTGGAGGACAGTCTGAAGTTTCTTGAAGGAATGCTTTTCGCCTTTCATATGGCCTAGCCACACCTTGTCGATCATCAAGAGGTGGTTCACCGAAACGAGGATGTTGTTCATCAGGGATTCCCGCTGCTTGGTCACCTCGTCCGCTGGCAGGTCACGGATTTGCTTGAAATATTCCTCATTGGCCCAGACGTTGTAGTCCAAGAGAGAAAGCAGATAGTCCTTGTCGTGCATGGTCCGGTTTCCTTTCGCTTTCTCGGATCGATGTCGGCCGCGCGCACGACATTAAGATACCACGCGACGGCACCGCCGCGTTTACACCTTGCCGAGCGCCTTGAGGATCCGTTCCGGCGTAAATGGCATGTCCGTAATATGGCCGCCGATGGGCTGAAGGGCGTCATTGATGGCGTTCATGATGGCCGCCGGGGCACCGGTCGTGCCCGCCTCGCCGACACCCTTGGCCCCAAGTTCGGAATCCTGTGTCGGCGTTTCCACATGGCCGACCTCGATATCGGGCATCTCCCCGGCCATGGGCACCAGATAATCGGCCATGGTGGCGTTCAGATATTGGCCCCGTTCATCGTAGAGGCATTCCTCATACAGCGCGCCGCCGATGCCCTGGACCACGCCGCCCCGGATCTGCTCGTCCACCAGCATGGGATTGATGATGGTTCCGCAATCGTCCACCACCCAGCATTTGAGTAGCGTGACGAATCCGGTGTCGATATCGACCTCCACATGGAAGGCCTCGAAACCGTTGGTGAAGGCGAATGGAAATGCCTTCGGCACATAGTGGCGGGTCACCACTAGTTCGGGCTGCACGTCATTGGGCAAGGTATCGCCGCGAAAATAGACGATGCGGCCAATTTCGCTCAGGGGCATGCGTTCGGCGCCGTTAACCGCATCGACCACGGCACCGTCGCGGATATCCAGCGCCGCCGCGTCGGCTTGCAGGATTACGCCCGCGATTTCCAGGATGTTTTCGCGCAGCGCCTTGCCCGCCCGCAGCGCCGCCTCGCCGCCAATCCCGGCGGCGCGCGAGGCCCAGGTGCCGCCGCCGTAGGGAACCACGTCCGTGTCTCCGGATATGACGCGGACGTTCTCCAGAGGCACGCCGACAGCGGTCGCCGCGACCTGGGCGATAACCGCGTCGGACCCCTGGCCCTGTTCGGTGACGCCCACCGCGCAGGTAATTCCGCCGGTGTGGTCGAGCCGGATGGTGCAGCCTTCCTGCGAGCTGATGAAGGCGCCGCCGACCCCGTAAAAGGCCGGGCTGGGATTGGTGAGTTCGATCATGCTGGCGACGCCGATGCCGCGGTAGACGCCCTTGTCGCGGTATTCCGCCTGTTCGCGCCGCAGCCCATCATAGTCCATCATCGCCAGAATCTTGTCCAGGCACTGATGATGGGACAATTTCTCGTAAACCAATCCCGTGGCGTAGGTATAGGGATAGGCGTCGTCGGGAATGAGATTGCGCCGGCGGATCTCGACCGGGTCCATGTTCAAGGCGCGGGCCGCCGCGTCGACCAACCCTTCGCCGACGGCGCAGGCGACGGGATGGCCGACCGCGCGGTATTGGCACATGACGTTCTTGTTGGTAAAAACCACCCGGGCGCGGGCCCGGTAGTTCTCGATCGTGTAGGTGCCACCGGTCAGGTTGACGACCTGATTGGCCTCGATCCCACTGGTTCGAGGATAGACCGAATAAGGGCCGACTCCGGTCAGATCGTCTAGCTCGATGGCCGTGAACTTGCCGTCCTTGTTCACCGCCATGCGCGCCTTGACGCGATGGTCGCGGGCGTGAATGTCGGTAACGAATGACTCCAACCGGTCGGCGATGAACTTGACTGGACGCTTCAACATGATGCTGAGGGCGACGGCGGCCATTTCATCGGGATAAACATGAACCTTGATGCCGAACGAGCCGCCGACATCCTTGCAGATCACGCGGATATTATCCTCGTTCAGGCCGAAATGCTTGGCGTACAGGTTCTTCATCATGTGCGGTGCCTGCGCGGACAGATAAACGGTCAAATGCTTATCCGCCGGATTGTAGTCGGCGAGGATCGCGCGCGCCTCCAGGCAGACACCCGTATGGCGACCGAAATTAAAGGTTTCCTCGACCACGCAATGGGCTTCGGCGAAGGCCTTGTCGACGTCCCCGATATCGACCTCGCGTTGAAAGCAAAGATTGTCGCCGAGGTCCGGGTGGATGAGCGGCGTTCCGTCCTCGAGAGCCGTTTCCATGTCGGCGACGACGGCAAGCTCCCGGTAGTCGATTTCAATTGATTCGGCGGCGTCCTCCGCCTGGGATCGGGTTTGCGCGACGACGGCGGCGACGGCTTCGCCTTGCCAGCAGGCCCGGTCCACGGCGATTGCATGCTGTGGCGCCGATTTGAGGCCCCGTAGATGTGTGAGAATGCCAATCCAGGGGGTGCAGTATTCGGCCAGCTCCCGGCCCGTGACCACGCGAATGACCCCCGCCGTTGCTCTCGCGGCCTCGGTATCGATAGCGCCGATCCGTGCATGCGCGAACGGGCTGCGGCAAAACGCGACATGCACCATGCGCGGCAACGTCATGTCGTCGACATAGGTTCCGCGGCCTTGCAGCAGTCGTCTGGCACCCGATCGGGGTACGCTTTGGCCGATGTAGGAGTTGGGCCGATCAAGGACCGTGAGGGGCGATTTCTCGCTCATGACGGCGGATCGCCGCGTTCGCGGCCAACGGCTTCAATGGCATCGACAATGGCCTGATAGCCCGTGCACCGGCAATAATTACCGGAAATATACGCGCGAATTCGATCGCGTCCGGTGCCGGGGTCGGACTTCAGAAAATCGGCCGCCGTCAGCAGCATACCGGGCGTACAGAAACCGCACTGCAAGGCGTTGCGTTCGTGAAACGCCTTTTGCAGATCGGCGATCTCGCCGCTGTCGGACACGCCTTCGATGGTTTCGACCTTGGCGCCCTCGGCCTGCGCCGCCAACATCAGGCAGCCGCGGATGATTTCCCCGTTCACGCGAACCGTACAGGCGCCGCAGGCGCCATGTTCGCAGCCAACATGAGTCCCCGTCAGTTGCAGGTCCTCGCGCAGGAAATCGACCAAATTGCGGCGCGGATCGATGGCGCGCGTGATGTCTTCGCCATTGACTGACAGGCTGAGCATGAAGGTGGCGCTCATTGTCCCTCGCTCCGGACGAGTTGCGACAACACCCGTCCGACAAGAACGCGCGCCAAGTGTCTTTTAGTTGCCGACGAGGCGTGAAGGTCCCCGATGATTTCCTGCAGATCCGCATCGAGAGCGTCCTCGGCCACCTTTAGCGTCTCCTGCGAATAGTCCCTGCCCTCAAGTGCGGCCATGGTCTGGTTTGCCATGAGCGGGCGGTCGGCCACGGAAAAGAAGACGAGGCGAAGGTTCCTCAATATCCGGCCATCGACGGTTCCCTTGGCGGCGAGCCCCACCAGGGCGTAGTCGCCCTGGCGTCGCGCTAACTCGGCAAAGGCGACGCGTTCGGCCGCGCCGATAACCGGTATGTCAACCGAAACCAAAACTTCGTCGGGATCGAGGGCCGTCTCGAATACGCCCAGATAGAAATCAACGGCCTTGATGGCGCGGTCGCCGCGTCTGCTGGTCACATTGATGAGCGCATCGCACGCGATGGCGCAAGCGGGCAGCTCGGCGGCCGGATCGCCATGGCTGAGGCTGCCGCCGAAGGTGCCCCGGTTGCGGATCGCCGGATGGGCGATATGCGGCACCGCCAACGTCAACAACGGCGCGTGTTGAGCCACGGGCGCGGAAGCGCCGAGTTCCCGGTGGCGGGTCAGGGCGCCGATCCGCAAGGCGCCGTCGGTTACCGATACGCCGTTGAGCGCCGCAACATGGTTGATATCCACCAGCATCCGCGGCGCGGCCAGGCGCATGTTCAAAATCGGCATCAGGCTTTGGCCACCGGCGACGATCCGGGCTTCGTCTCCGTGGTGTTCGAAGGTGGCGAAAACGTCGTTCAGCGTCGCTGCCCGCACGAATTCAAGGGGCGGCGCCTTCATGCCCGCGACTCGGAAAAAGAGGCGATTATCGGCTTCATTGGATATCTTTTCTTCAAGCTGCCCGAGAAGGCGAGGCGGTGCGGCGCTTCAAAGGCTGGCACTATTTTTCGCCCGTTGCGCTGGACTGTCTAAATGATAACGCATTATTCGAATTTTATGTATATTATGATACCGCGCTACCGTGGACGCGGGAAACGTCCAACCAATTAATAGCGTCCCGGCATCGTGAATGCGTGGCCGGGTCTGTAAAACAGGGAGGTTTCGACAATGACTCATGGGAAGAAAGTTGGCGTCCGAGCATGGTTGCTGAGCGGCGTCCTGATGGCTTCCGTCGCAATTTTATCGCCGCTATCGTCCACCGCGCGCGCCGCCGAGCCCATTAAGATCGGTTTCAGCATGGCGCTGACCGGCGGTCTGGCGGGGGCCGGCAAGGCGGCGCTTATCGCCATGGAAATCTGGCGCGAGGACATCAATAAGGCCGGCGGCCTATTGGGGCGGCAGGTTGAGTTCGTCTACTACGACGATGCGACGTCCCCGGCAAAGGTGCCGGGCATCTATACCAAGCTGCTCAACATCGACAAGGTCGACTTGGTCGTGTCCAGTTATGGCACCAACGAAATCGCACCGGCCATGCCGATTATCATGCGCAAGAAGCTCGTGTTCCCATCGCTATTTGGCCTCGCGGTCAACGACAAGTTTAACTACGACCGCTATTTCCAGATCATGCCGGCCGGCCCGGATCCCAAGAATGACTGGTCCAAGGGCTTCTTCACGATCGCGGCCGAACAGAACCCAAAACCGCAAACGATTGCGCTGCTTTCCGCGGATGCCGAATTTGCCCGCAACGCGGTCGCCGGCGCGCGGAGAAACGCCCTGAAAATGGGTCTGAAAATCGTCTACGACAAAACCTATCCACCCGGCATGGCGGACTTCTCGCCCATCGTTCGGGCCATCAAGGCGACTGCGCCGGATCTGGTTTATGTCGGCTCATACCCACCGGGCTCCGTGGGAATGGTCAAGTCGGCCCATGAATTGGGACTCAAGCCGAAAATGTTCGGTGGCGGCATGGTCGGCCTGCAATTCGCCGCCATCCAGAAAAACCTCGGTCCGATGTTGAACGGGATCATCAACTATGATTTCTGGGTGCCGGAACCGACGCTCAACTTTCCCGGCGTCGTTGATTTTTTGAAGAAATACCAGGAAAAGGCCAAGGGCAAGGGCGTTGATCCGCTCGGTCATTACCTGCCGCCCTTTGCTTACGCGTACCTGCAAGTGCTGGGGCAGGCCGTGAACGCGGTCGGCAGTCTGGATCAAGGCAAGATTGCCGAATATATGCATAAAACCACCTTTACCACTGTCGTCGGCCCGGTGAAATTTGGCGCCAACGGCGAATGGGCCAAGACTCGTACGTTGCAGATTCAATTCCGAGACATTAAACCCAACGACATGAGCCAGTTCGAAGGCCCGGGCAAGCGAATCGTTCTCTATCCCAAGGAATGGAAGTCGGGCGACGTCGTCTATCCGTACAAATAAAAAACATCGATCCAAAAGGCGAGCCGTTAATGAGTATTCCGCTCGCCGTGAATAAGCGGGAAAGCCGGCGACCGCCATGGTTCTAGAGCTGTTTTTGAACGCGGTTGTCGCCGGTATCCTGCTTGGTGGCTTCTATGCCGCCGTGGCGCTGGGGTTATCGATTACCTTCGGCCAACTCGATATCGTCAATATCGCGCATCCGGCATTTGTCATTGTCGGATCCTACACGGCGTATATCGCGAACGAAAATTTTGGGATCGATCCGATCCTCGCCGGTGTGTTGTTCGCTCCCGTATTCTTTGCCGCGGGGATGCTGATATATCGTTTCTACTACGTCAGCTTCGAGCGAACAGAACAGGAAAGCATACGCGGGCTGGCCTTTTTTTTCGGCATCATGTTCATCATCGAAGTTGTGCTGATCATGGTTTACGGCGTCGATTATCGCTTGGTCGAAGCCGAGTATATCGGCAAGACGGTTCATCTCGCATTTTTCGATATCCCGGTTCGCATGCTGGTGCCGTTTCTGATGGCGTCGGCGATGACACTGGCCGTGTATCTCTACCTATCGCGGACATTTATCGGCCGGGCCATCCTGGCCGTCGCGCAGGATCGTTTGGCGTTGCAATTGATGGGCGCCGATCCCGTTAAAATCAAACAACTCGCCATGGGCATCGCAGTGGCGACGGCGGCCGTCGCCGGTGCGTTGCTCATCGTCATTGGTCCCGTGGAGCCGTCCGTCGGGCGCCTTTATATTGGCCGGGTATTCGCCATCGTTATCCTGGGCGGCATGGGCAGCATCGGCGGGACGTTTTCCGCGGCGCTGATGATTGGAATCGCGGAAAGCCTTATCGCGACTTTCTACGGCCCCTCTTGGGCACCCGCCGTCGGATTCACCATACTCCTCTTGACGCTTGCGCTCAGACCGCAAGGTCTATTCGGCAGGGCATAGATGAAGACAAGAAACCGCACTTTTTTGGTTGGTTCGGCCGTTGTATTTTTGGCCGGCTTGTTATTTACGGGCGTCGCCGACAACGAATTCTATTTTTTTACCAGTTACGTTGTGCTTCAGGCGGTCGTCATGGCGACGGCATGGAATATTCTCGGCGGTTTTACCGGCTATGTGAATTTTGGCAGCGCCGGATTTTTCGCAGTCGGCGCCTATGTGTCCATTGCGCTGAACAAGGCCTTTGGCCTGCCGCTCCCCTTTCTTATTCTCGCCGCCGCCGTGATGAGCGGGCTGATGGGCCTGGCTGCCGGTTGCCTGACTCTTCGGCTTAAGGGCGTATATTTCGCCATCGCCACGCTCGCCATGGCGATCGTGTGCGAGACGATCGTGATCAATTGGGAATATGTCGGCGGCGCGAGTGGCGCCTATATCCTGACGCCCGAGGATTCGCTGTTTTTCGATAGCTACATTGAGATGTTGTTCATGGTGATACTGAGTATCGCCATTGGTTCGGCCGCCGTGGCGCGCTACCTAAGCACATCGCGCATCGGGCAGGGTTTGGCGGCTATTCGCGACGATGAAATCGCGGCGGAATGCAATGGCGTCCCAACGCTCAAACTAAAACTTATTTCAGCCACCGTCATGGGCGCCATGATGGGCGCGGCCGGCGCGCCCTATCCGTTCTTTGTCACCTATGTCGATCCCGCATCGGCTTTCAATCTCCTCATCGCCATCAACGCCATCGCCATGCCCATGATCGGCGGCACGGCGACCTGGCTTGGCCCGATTATCGGGGGGTTGGTGGTCGGTGGCGCGCAGGAAATCATAACCGTGACGATTTCCTCGGAAATGAACCTCCTTGTCGTCGGCGTCATGCTCGTCGGGTTCATTACACTGGCGCCGAAGGGCATTGTCGGCTTGTTTCAGGACTACCTGAAAAAGAGACGGACCCGATGAGCGTCCCCGTCCTACAAGTGACCGACCTGACCAAGAAATTCGGCGGATTCGTGGCGCTCAATCAGGTCAGCTTGCATCTCGGGCGCGGCGAGCGTCTGGGCCTGATCGGGCCCAACGGATCCGGCAAGACCACGATGATCAACTGCATATCGGGCGCCCTTATCAATGACGAAGGGTCGATCCTGTTCGAGGACCGGGAAATCAGGACCCTGCCGGCTTACAAGCGCGCGTGCCTGGGTATTGCCCGCAGCTTTCAAATTCCCCGACCCTTCAAAAGCATGACGGTACTCGAAAACCTATGCGTCCCGTTGGATTACGCGGCGTGGGACCGGATCGACCATCGCCATGTTCACGACCAGGCCATGGATATATTGCGGACCATCGGGATTGCCGATCGCGCCGACGAAATTTCCGCCGATTTGACCCAGGTCGACCTCCGCAAGCTGGAACTAGCCCGCGCCATGGCGGCCAAGCCGACATTGCTGATTTCCGATGAAGCCATGGCCGGCCTTTCCCACTCGGAAGTCGACGAAATTCTGGAAATTTTGCTGGCCCTCAACGAACGCGGGGTCGCCGTCATCATGATCGAACATATCATGCGCGCCGTGATGCAATTTTCACATCGCATCATTGTTCTCGACGCCGGACGTAAGATTGCCGAGGGTACGCCGGATGAAATTGTCCAAAACCCCGATGTCGAAAGGGCCTATCTTGGCGAGTAGCATCAGCATCGACAATGTGGAGGCGGGATACGGCCCGGTTCAGGTGCTGCATGGCGTCACGATCTCCGCGAATGACGGCGAGACCGTCGTGCTGCTGGGTTCCAACGGCAACGGCAAAAGCACGTTGCTCAAATGCATCATGGGCATCGTCACCCCGACCGCCGGGCAAATCATTCTCAACTTGGATGGCGAAAGCATCGACATTATAGGCAAGGCGCCACAGGAAATCGTGGGTCTGGGCATTGCCCTGGTGCCCGAGGGCCGACGCCTGTTTCCCAGTCTGAGCGTCGAGGAAAACTTGATCCTTGGCGCCTTTCGAAAAGCCGCTCGCGCGAAAATAAACGAGAATCTGGACTTCGTGTTCGAGACCTTTCCGGTCCTCCTCGAACGGCGTCATCAATTGGCCGGAAGCATGAGCGGCGGCGAGCAACAGATGGTCGCCGTGGCCCGGGCACTGATGTCGGAACCGAAAATTCTCCTTATCGACGAACCTTCGGTCGGGCTGGCGCCGATTCTGGTCAGCCGGATGATCGCCAAGATCAAGGAATTGAAAGAAGTTCGCAACCTGACCATCTTGATGGCGGAGCAGAACTTCAACCAGGCCATCAAGATCGCCGATCGCGGCTACATCATCGTCCACGGCCAGATCGAGTTCGAGGGCAAAAACGTCCAGGACCTAAAAAACAACGATATGATCAAACAATATTACCTGGGCGCGTAACAGGCAGGCCGATAATCGAGGAGCATTGTCGATGGTTTCCTTCAAGGACCGGGTGCCCTATTCGGCAATCGTCGACCGGCCGCCGCTCATTCTGCCCGGCGACGCGCGCATGATCGTCTGGACCATCATCAACGTCGAGGAATGGGACAGCGGCGGCGCCATGCCCCGGGCGGTCCTGCCACCGCCCATGGGCAAGCCCCTCATCCCCGATCTCCCCAATTGGGCCTGGCACGAATACGGCATGCGCGTCGGGTTTTGGCGTCTCCATGCTTGCTTCCAGCGCTTCAACATCACGCCGACCATGGCCTTGAACGGAATTGTCTGCGAATCCTATCCCCGCATCGTCCAGGCCGCGCTCGATGGCGGCTGGGAATTCATGGGGCATGGGTTTGTCCAGGGCCCCATGCACCGGCTGGAGGACCAGAGGGACGCCATCCGGCGCACCAATGACATCATCGCGAAATGCACCGGAAAACCGCCGCGCGGCTGGGAATGCCCGGGTCTCACCGAAACCGATCGGACGATCGACATCCTCGCCGACGAAGGCATCGAATACGTGGCCGATTGGGTGCTTGACGATCAACCCTGCCGGATCGCGACCGAGAACGGATCCATGGTCTCAGTGCCCTACTCCGTGGAAACCAATGACATTCCCATATTCGCCCTGCAAAACCAGCCGTCCGACGCCATGTTCAAGCGCACGGTCGACCAGTTCGACCGCCTGTATGCGGAAAGCGAATCCATAACCCGGGTGATGGCGATCAGCGTGCACCCGTATCTTTCCGGCGTTCCCCACCGTATCGGGTATCTCGAAAAAATTTACGAGCACATCCTGGCCCGGCCGGGCGTCCTGATGTGGACCGGCGAGCAGATTTTCGAATGGTATGTCGGCGAGGATCTAGTGGTCCCCGCCTAGGTTGATGGCGCGGCATCGGCTAAACTTGGCGCGATAGGGCATTCTTGGCCCGCATAGTCGAGATAGCGCCGGGATGTGTCCCCGACCGCCACGCCGTCGATGCCAAATTCCTCGATCGTGTCCGTCGTCCTTCCCAGCGCCGGTCCGGTTCGTCAGGCGCGGGCCAACACGAAATCGACGTTGGCGACGTTGAAAGGACGTTGGATGTCGGCGAAGCGCGCCAGTTCTTCCTCGCTGGGTTGTCGATCGTAGGGCACCGCCAGCGGCGTGCGCACGCCAAAGACCGAATCCGAATCGATGTAGGGATCGTTGACGTCGAAGATCTGACTGATGTGTCGTTTGCACCCTTCGGCGGTGACCATGACGTGAATATGCGCCGGGCGCCAATAATGTCGGCCCCCGGCACGGACGAGTTCGCCGCCAGCGCCGTCCGCCGGCACTTGGTAGGAAATCGGTTTCACCGTGGCGAAAGCGTAATCGCCATTCTCGTCGGCGTGCAGCGTGCCGCGCAGATTATGCTTGGGCTGGTCGGGATCCTGTACGGTGTAAAGACCGTTTGGCGCGTTCTGCCAAATTTCGATCTTGGCGCCGCCGAGCGGCGTATCGTCGCTGCCGCGTATGTGACCGTACATGACGATGCGCTCGCCGTCATTGTCGCCGGACAAATCGACGCCATTGCGCATCGCCGGTGTTTCGGGGACGTAGAAGGGACCCATTAAGGTGGTAATCGAAGCCTTTGGATCCTGCTGTCCCTCCATCAAGTCGACCAAGGCGGAGACGCCCAGGAGGTCGGACAGCAAAATGAACTCGTTGCGTTCTTCGTCGGTGATCGCCGCCGCTCGAGCCAAGAACGTCATCGAGGCTTCCCATTCCTGGGGCGTCAGTTTGACTTCGCGAACGAAATCGTGCAGGCGCCGGATCAGCAGGGTTAGGATTTCCCGGGTCCGGGCGTCCGCGGCACCGGAATAGCCCTGAACGACGGTTTCGGTGATGTTATCGTAAGTGATGTTTCGCATCCGTTTTTCCCTCGCTACCCTGTTTAGCCCCCGTTCACTCCACGCAACGGCAGGTCCTTTTTACATTTATATCAGGAGTTCCACCAACGCCGAAGAGCGTTGATTCCAGCCTCAAACGGGATCAGCGCCTCGGCCGTGCCCGATGAGCGCGCCATGCCGTCATGCAGGCGATGACCTCGGGCTCGTCGCGGGCGGCGATGATGGCGGCCAGATCGTCGGCCAGGACGACCGCCGCGCGGCG
>Ga0066376_10004893_pt1 | contig 11550 bp, 8 predicted proteins | sample Knorr_S15_td_Bot_FD_77009 | JGI IMG/M metagenome (GOLD analysis project Ga0066376, IMG submission 77009) | Marine microbial communities from Southern Atlantic Ocean transect - Knorr_S15_td_Bottom_ad_5009_LV_A | ecosystem: Environmental > Aquatic > Marine > Oceanic | place: Southern Atlantic... | reverse complement strand
AGTAAATTTCTATTTTCAATTGCATCAGACATAAACAACGCATGATTAACAATAATAACATTTGACTCTTGAATATAATTTGTGAGTTTTGAATAAAAGCAGGTATCTAAATGGTTACACTGCTTCTGGCAGAACCGAACATCGCTCTTCACTAAATTCCAAAGTCTAAAGTTTCTAGCTATACTGAAGCTTGAGCACTCCTCAATATCACCGGATTTTGTGTAGTATGACCATACAATTATAGCTGCAAGGTCATGACATTCAAAATCACGGATCAATTCATCTGAATTAGATTCTAAATGATTCAATCGATTTAAACATATGTAATTGTTTCTACCCTTTAATATCAATCCATTAAAATCAATGTCAATCAGATTAAGAATATACTTTAGATCTTTATAAAATAATTGATCCTGAAGTGATTTTGTGTATGTAGAAATAATTAATGGAGTATCAGTTTTATAGCTGGATAAAATAAATGGTATTAAATATGCATATGTTTTTCCTAGGCCTGTTCCAGCCTCAATCATTGAAATATCATTATTATAAATATTATTTTCAATACTTTTGGCCATCTGATATTGAGATTCTCGAAATAGATTCTTTGAATCATCATAAAGCATGCCATTTTCTCCAATAACATTTTCTAGAGGCTGAGGATCCTTTTTTTTCTTTGATACATACCTGATGAATGGATGATTGACTTTAAAAATTTTGTTTCCATTCATTGATGTATTTTTATAATCAGACAGGTTGTTAATAATCGTTGTATTAAACACGTTTCGAAGACTAAATAAATTGCTTAGTCTGCTAAACAATGCTGAATCAAATTTTACTAGCTCTTCAATTAATCTAATTAATATCTTTCCAGAATTTCGAGCATCATTAAGCGCTCGATGGGATCCTTCGGTAGATAAATTATAAAACTCGGAAATTGATTCTAAGCTATGTTGCTCATTTGAAAATAATATTAACTTAGATAGCAAATAAGTATCACAAACTAAATTAGTTTCAGATAAATCGTACCTATCATTTGAATGATACTTGATAAAATTAATATCAAATTGAACGTTGTGACCAACAATTGGCATATTTCCTATAAAATCAATTAACTCATCAAGAATATCTAAGAAAGAGGGTTTCCCTTTTACCATTTCATTGCTTATGCCAGTAAGATCTTCAATAAATGGGGAAATTAGCTTATCAGGTGCTAGCAGATAGGTAAAAGTTGATTCTTCCTTACCATTTTTAAATTTAATGGCTGAAACTTCTATAATTGATTCTTCTTTTGGAATCAACCCTGTTGCCTCTAGGTCAATTGCAATAAATTCAACTAGCTTACATGTATCTAATATATTTTTTGAAATCAATATTTAAAATCCCGCAAACATTTTCATTACATCTATAATCATTGATGGTTTCTTTAGGATGGCAGTAGTAAAAATTTTTGCCAACGTTATTTTATGAGGAGGAAGTTGATTTATCTTATCTGCAATATAATTCATTTCCTCATCTGTTAATTTTTGTATCGTTTCTTTAACTCTATAGATTTTATTATGCCTATTGACAAAATCCTTCTTACAAAGACTGATATATTTCTGCAGAAATTCTTCACTCGTATCTTCTGCCTGTATTGCCTCTGATGCAACCTGTCCTGCAAACATACCTGACTTCATCGCAGCCGCAATTCCCCCACCTGTAATGGGATTTACAAAATGAGCTGCATCACCTACCAGCATTAAGCTATCTGCTATTGGTTTAGATAGTGGCTTTGCGCAAGGAACTCCTCCACACATATTAGTGTGGATTGTTGCTGTTGGATAATTCTTTTCAATAAATTCATCAAGATATTTTTTTGCTGATTTTTCTTTGCTGTACTTCCCGCTGACACCTATACCTATATTAGCGAACCCCTCTCCTTTTGGAAAAACCCATAGATATCCACCAGGAGCATGCTTTTTTCCAACATACATATCCATTCGATTTATATCAATATCTATATTCCCCACGGAGTACTGAACGCATGATTCAATATCCTTCATCTTAAACTGTGTTCTAATGCCGGCCCATCTTCCAATTCTTGAATCAACACCATCTGCACCAACAACTATTTTTGATTTTATAACTTTAGAGTCTCCTAGATGATCAAAATGAATATGATATAATTCATTTATTTTTTCAATTGATTTAACATATGATTTTGTGTGGATCTCTGCTCCTTCATTTGATGCCATTAAAGATAGGTCATAATCAAAAATTCTTCTATTTAAAATGTATCCGTGTTCCTTTTTAAAAGAAATTTTTAATTTTGTGCCATTAGGAGCTATAATTCTACATTTTTTTATTCTCGTTGCAATCCATGATTCCTTCGGCTTGAAAAATTGACCAACGCCCATTTCCCCTATTGCCTCACCGCATCTCACTGGATAGCCTATATCCCTAGTTTTTTCCAATAGACATACACTGATTCCATTTTTAGCTGCATGCAACGCGGACATGCACCCTCCAGGTCCACCTCCAATTACAACTAGGTCGTATTGATCTTTCACGATGAGCTTAGTACTTCAATCGGACAAATATAGACACATAAATCACAATCAATGCATATATCATTATCTATTATTATACTTGATTCTCTGACCTCTATACAATCAGGGGGGCACACCGAAACACATACACCACAAAAATCACATGCATTTTCTTTTATATCAATCATTTTCAACCAGTAGAGTTGGATAATGAATTGAGAATCTATGCCAGTAGTAATATTTTGATAGATAGTATGATATGATAACAGGGAAGAATAATAGAGGATAGATTGTTAAAACGTAGAAATTTAATAAGAATATTGAGTAACGAATTGATCTCAGGATATCTTTTGTTTTTCCTCTAAAAATTGAGAAAATAAAAAAAGGAAGTGCGGATAAAGAAGAAACCGATGACAATGGCTCTGATAGATACAGCCCCATGAAAAAAGATAATAAACATAAAAAGAATGCTAAAATTGAAGTCGTATTGATTCCAAAAAGCACTGCAATTGTTTGTCTTCCTACCGATTCATCTCCATCCTTATTTGAAATATTTATCATCAACGCTATTGCAGAGTAAGCTAAAATAAATGGGATGACATAGTATGATGATTGTATCAATATATCCATAATTCCACTATTGTATCGATTGTAAATTACTCCAGATAATATAAGCAAATAGCCTAATAATACATAAAAAAGAAATCCTATCCATGGTCCTGATTTTAAATTTAGCTTCTGATCAACATACAATCGTCCCCAGATTAAATAAATAAGAAGGATAGGAAAAATTACTACAAAATCAACAAATAAAATTAATAAGAATCCTGAAAAACAAATTATATTACTTATTAATATTGCTTTTTCTCTACTGATATACTCATCAATGATAGTGACATTATTATTTACTTTGTCAACCTCTAAATCATCAATCTGATTTAAGATAAATATCGATCCGCAAACAAGAGAAATACCTATAAATAAAATAAATGAAAATGGATCATAGATTGTGATATTCATTTGCAAATTATCATTGATAAGTGAGCCTATATACATCCCTATACAAATCATAACCCATACCCCAAAAAAAAGTGTTGGTCTTAGAAGCATAATTACATCAAAAAATGGTGCAATTTTTTTGTGGATAGAATGAGATTTTAGAAAGTTTTTTATCATAATTATAAATCAGATCTTAGACGTGTTTTAGATAGATTCTCAATGAATTTATCATCAACGCCCTCTGTTACATACTTGCCACTAAAGCACGATGTATCAAACTCACTTATATCAGGGTTCCCCTCTTTGACCGCACTAATCAAATCATCTAAATCTTGATATATTAATTTATCTGCACCAATTTCTTTGCAAATCTCATCCACCGATCGCCCATATGCAATAAGTTCATCTGCAAATGGCATATCAATTCCATAGACATTTGGGAATTTTATGGGAGGAGATGCACTGGCAAAATATACTTTTTTTGCTCCAGCGTTTCTTGCCATTTGTATAATTTGCTTACTAGTATTCCCCCTAACAATTGAATCATCAATCAGCAAAACATTTTTATCCTTAAACTCTATATTAATAGTATTTAATTTCTGTCTAACAGATTTTTTCCTGATTTTTTGTCCGGGCATAATAAACGTTCTTCCTATGTACCTATTTTTGACAAATCCCTCTTTTAACTCTATGTCTAGCTCTAGGCTCAATGGAACTGTGCTTGTTTTGCTTGTATCAGGGATAGGCATCACTACATCAATATCATCTAATTCTTCCGTACTAAGAATTGATTTAATTTTCTTTGCTAGATATTTTCCCATAGATAATCGACTTTCATATACATTAATTTTTTCTATAGTGCTATCAGGACGCGCAAGATACACATACTCAAATATACATGGGTTTCTCTTTGTATCCCCCTTAAATTTATAGGTGTCAATATTTCCCTCTTTGTTAATTATTACAGTTTCTCCAGGGTGCACATCTCTATCTACAGTATACCCCAAACACTCTAAAGCTACACTCTCTGATGCAACCATATGTGTTCTATTATTCTTTGATCCAATAATGAGTGGGCGTATTCCATTTGGATCACGAAAAGCAACCATTCCATAGCCCAGTATTATTGCAATTACTGAATATGCCCCACTTACTCTACGATGAACCTCATTTACGGCCTTTATAATACACTCATTATCTAATTCTTTTTTCAAATGTTTTTCTAGAGCACTCGCAAAGATATTAATCAAAACCTCAGTATCAGATTGAGTATTTATATGCCGCATATCTTCCTTATTTAACTCTATCCTTAGTGCGGATGTATTGACCAAATTCCCATTGTGAACCAACACAATCCCAAAAGGTGAATTTACATAGAATGGTTGAGCCTCAGTATTTTTCATTGTTCCTGCGGTAGGGTATCGAACATGTCCAATCCCAATAAATCCAGAGAGTCTATGTATCTTTTCTTCACTAAAAACATCACGAACGAGCCCATTATCTTTATGCATTTTAAGAAATCCATCTACATCTGCAACAGCCATTCCAGCTGCATCTTGGCCTCGATGCTGAAGGACTGTTAATGCATTATATATTGACAAACATACATTCTCTTTTCTTGATATAATGCCTACGATACCACACATATTAATTTTTCCTTAATGGGAAGGTTGAAAGCTCTGCATCAATATACGAATCAATCATACTTGAAACATAAAATCCAAGGAACCACCATCCAAATTTATTTCTTATTTTTATGTTATCAATATCATCATACTGATCATAGTATGACATTCTCTGCAATGAATATGATTGAGCAAATGTAAAGAATATTGATTTTAAATATTTTTCATTGTACATCTGTCCCTGAGAAATAACGGGGATTATAGACCACCTAAAAGATTTGACTGAATTTCGAATTGAAGTCGAATCAATTTCCATAATCGATGAAAAAAGAAATGAGGATGAGCAGAGATAAATTAAGATATATTTCATAGCTTTTTTCCTATTGCTTCTATTTCTATATTGGCATTTAAAGGTAAAGCAGAAACCTCTACAACGGATCTTGCTGGATAATCCCCATTAAAAAAATCTATAAATACATTATTCACTAATTTAAAATTAGATAAATCTGTAATAAAGACACTTAATTTAACTGCATTGTTTATATCACTACCTCCTGCCTCTAATACAGATTGAACATTCTTTAGAACCTGTAGAACTTCAGCCTCAAAATTTTCCATAGTAAGCTCCCCTGTCTCAGGATTGATCCCAATTTGTCCAGATGTGAACACAAATTCATCTGCAGCTACTCCCTGAGAGTATGCTCCTATAGCTTTAGGGGCTTTATCTGTTTTTATTTTATTCATCAAATCTTACAATCCCATAAATGTAATCCAATGTCATTGCTATAGGATCTCTCAATTTTTTCATCTCCCTTAAATATAATAAATTCTCCAGCAGCAGCAACTCTACAATCAAACAAATGGCCACCATAGGCTCTAAAATCTGTATCTGTAAATGTGATGTGTGAATGAACAAAGAGCTCATTTTCTTTGTAGGTTATGTTTCCCAGCAGACTAATCAACTCATACTCACCTTCTATGATTTTCTTTACATATTCTTTTTTTTGCACATTAAAATAGCCGACCTCAGGATTAAATATTGCACCTATTCCATTGATCCATCCAAAGGTTATATTATTATTTTTTGCAGTTTCAAGAAGTGCTTTGTTGACATACTCTCCTTTATTTACACTTAGTAATATTTTATCTTTATCCAACCAATATTTCATTCTTTCTTCTCAACTTTACTATAATAATTAATATCAAGTTCTCTATTTGCTTTTGTTTCATTTAACCTTCCAACTGGAGTAGAAGAGGGTGAATTTAAAATAATATCTGGATTATCATCTATATTTTTATCAATTTCAATCATAGAATCTGCAAACTCATTAAGTGTCTGGATACTTTCAGATTCAGTGGGTTCAATCATCATAGCTTCTTGAACATTTATCGGGAAATAAATTGTAGGTGAGTGGTAATCATAATCAAGCAGTGCTTTTGCTATATCCAGTGCCTTTATACCCCGATTTTTTTGTTTTACAGCTGAAATGACAAATTCATGCATTGACCCTTCGCTATAGGGAATATCATATGTTTTTTGTAATTTTTTCTTTAAATAATTAGCATTTAATATTGCGATTTTTGACATTCTCTCTAACCCAGAATCTCCTAAAGATAGTATGTAGCAATATGCACGAGTTAAAACTAAAAAATTACCATAGAAGCTATGTAATTGACCAATTGAATTATCACGATCATAGCATAGCTCAAATGTATTTTTATTTTTAATAATTCTTGGAATAGGCAAGAACTTGCTGAGCTTCTTTATAACACATATAGGACCTGCTCCTGGACCTCCTCCTCCATGGGGTGTTGAAAATGTTTTATGCAAATTTATATGTGTAATATCAAAACCCATATCAAATGGTCTTGCTATTCCCATAAGAGCATTTAAATTGGCCCCATCCATATACATCAAACCATCAACATTATGAATAATTTCAGATATTTTTTCTATTTCATCTTCAAATAATCCCAGTGTATTAGGCTGAGTCAACATCATTCCAGCTGTCTCTTCATTTACTTTTTTCATTAAATCATTAATATCAACTCTACCTCTAGAATTTGTTCCAACTTCTACAGGTTCATATCCACCCAAAACAACGCTTGCAGGGTTTGTTCCATGTGCTGACTCTGGAATTATAATTGTTTTTTTATTATTTCCTTTTTGCTGATGATATTTATTTATCACCAGAATTCCTGCAAATTCTCCTTGAGAGCCGGCGCTTGGTTGCACTGTTGTTGAATCCATTCCAGTAATTGAATTTAACATTCTCTCTAAATTATACATTATCTCTAAACAGCCTTGGGTTGTAGATGGATTTTGAAGGGGGTGTATGTTTTTTAAATCATCAAACCCTGCAATCATATCATTTATCTTAGGATTGTACTTCATGGTACAGGATCCTAAAGGGTAGAATCCTTTATCTATGTGATGATTTTTTGTAGATAGGTTAATAAAGTGCCTAACAACCTCTGGCTCTGAAACCTCGGGTAAATCTAAATGATTTTCTCTTAGTAAAACAGGGTTAACCACACTCCTTATATTAATTTCTGGACAATCTAACTCAGGTAAAGAAAAACCAACCTTCCCCTTTTTACTTTTTTCAAAAATTAATTCTGAACTATAATCTTTCATCTAACAGATCCTTTGCTAAACTGACTGATTTCTTTAAAGCTTCATCTAACTTCTTAATATTTTTCCCTCCAGCAGTTGCGATGGAATCTTTTCCCCCACCACCGCCATCAATAATTTCTGCTAATGATGATACTAATTCTTTGGCTCCGATCTTGTTTTGGATATCAGATGAAACCACACACATGATCATCGGCTTATCATTTAAAACCGTACCAATAACAGCAATAAAACTCTCTGGGCAATATTCCCGAATTCTATCTCCAAAATCTTTAATGTTACTTATGTTTTTTTCCTTGGAAATAATTAATTTTACTTCTGAATAACTTGTAGAGTTAGAAATTAATTCATTAATTCTATATTTTTGATTCTCTTTTGTTAATCTATTAATTTTCTTATCTTTTTCTTTATTATTAATAAGAGTTTTCTCTATTCTTTCTAAAATCTCATCCTCATTGCAACTAACTTGTACTTTTATCTTAGATATAATACCATCTATTTTTTTTAAATATAAAAAAGCTCTATCACTTGTAATTGCCACAATCCTCCTAACGCCTGTAGATAAAGAACTCTCACTTATTATTTTAAATAGTGAGATCTCACCCGTGTTACTTACATGAGTTCCCCCACAGAACTCTTTTGAAAACCCTTCTACATCAACAACCCTTACCTCATCACCATATTTCTCATCAAACATGGCAATCGCTCCACTGTTTTTAGCCTCATCAAATTTCATTGTAGATATATTAAGATTTATATTCTCTTGAATTTTATTATTTACAATTTGTTCTATTTTATCTATTTCATTATTAGAAATCTTATTATAATGAGTTAAATCAAACCTTAGTTTTTCTGAATCAACTAAGGAGCCTGCCTGCTGAATATGATTCCCTAATACAAGCTTCAAAGCTGAATGTAGTAAGTGCGTAGCCGTATGATTTGCTTTGATACTGTTTCTATCTAAAGAGTTTACACTACAACTAACATTATTATTATTTAATAACTGTTTATAGTAATCTTTAGAAATATGAACAATATCATCTCCAGATTTAATAGTGTCTATAATACTTAGTTCAAATTCATCATTGAATATCTTTCCTTGATCTCCAACCTGCCCCCCGGACTCAGCATAGAATGGTGTTTTCTCAAGCACATATTCATAGTACTCATTAACTTTTCTATATTTAATGATCTTAGATTCCAAACTAAGCTCCTTATATCCTCGAAAATCTGATCCATTTATATTAGAAATTATTTCCCAATTAATTTTTGAATCTTCAGAAATAAATTTTCCAGATTTTCTTGCTCTTTGCTTCTGTTGATCCATCTCAACTTCAAAAGCATCCATATCAATATATAAATTCTTTTCTTTTGCCAAAAGTAATGTTAGGTCAATTGGGAAACCATAGGTATCGTATAGTTTGAATGCATCTTTCCCACTAATTTTACTATCATTCTTTAAGTTAGATGATATCTCCTCAAATATGATTATGCCTTTCTCTAAAGTTTTAAGAAAGGAGCTTTCCTCAGATTTAATGACTAACTTAATATGATCTTTCTTGTCAGCTAATTCTGGATAGGCATCACCCATAATCTCTATAAGAACATCCACAAGTTGGTAGATAAAAGGCTCTTTGAGATTCAGGATTCTTGCATATCTAGAAGCCCTTCTTAAAACTCTTCTTAGAACATATCCCCGACCTTCATTTGATGGCATTACACCATCCGCAATGGAAAATGAAAGCATCCTTAAATGATCTGCAATTACCCTATGTGAAGTGTCAACACTTATGGATGATATGTTCTCTATTTCTTTAATGATGGGTTTAAATAAATCAGTTTCATAGTGATCCTTTATGCCATTCACTGTAGATAATATTCTTTCAAGACCCATGCCAGTATCAACATGTTTTACAGAAAGTTCAACTAATTTATTGTCACTTGTTCGATTATATTGGATAAAAACTAAATTCCATATTTCACGATAAAGATCATCAGAATTTACACCGCTTGAACTTTGCTCTGATACATCCTCTCCAACAAAATAATGAATCTCTGTACAGGGACCGCAGGGGCCAGTTTCACCCATTTCCCAAAAATTATCTTTTTCTGCAAATTTTAAAACTCGATTATGGTTTATATCGGTAACTTTTTTCCATAAATCCTCTGATTCTTGGTCATCTTTATAAACAGTAACCCAAAGCCTTGATTTATCTAGTTTTAATTCTTCTGTTAAATATTCCCAGGCCCACTCTATTGCCTCTTTTTTATAGTAATCACCAAACGACCAATTTCCAAGCATCTCAAAGAATGTATGATGATAATTATCAACACCAACCTCCTCTAAGTCATTGTGTTTCCCGCTAACTCTAATACATTTTTGAGAATTCACAACCTTCGTATCCTTTGGATCTAAAGTACCAAGAAAAATTTCTTTAAATTGATTCATCCCCGCATTTGTAAATAGCAGGGTAGAATCATCAAGTGGAGCCACTGAAGAGCTTCGCACAAACGAATGCTTTCTTTTTTTAATAAAGTAATCTAGAAAATTTTGTCTTAATTCTCTTGAGTTCATTTAAAAATCAAATTGAGTATCAAGTTGCATAATCCTAATTGGCTCAAGCTCTCCTGATTGATTGTATCTATAGGTAGTTCTAGACTGATATGTAATTGTCATTCGATCAGAAGCTTCTACTCCAATATCATAACCATGAATCGATCCTACTTCAAGTTTAAAGGGGTCATCAACATTGTTATTTTGATAGAAAAGTTCAATTTTTTTAACCTTTGGAATTAGGTTTGGGTTAATGTTAATGCTTGAAGTGAATGATTTAGATGAATTCCCATCTTTTTGCAGATTCTGATACCCAACTAAAAAATTCATTATTTTTAAGATATCATATGTAAAATAAGAATACAGGCCATGCATTGCTCCGTAATCGCCTAGAGTACTTTCTTTTGTGTAGTAGCCATCAACATCTGATGCATCCGGAACTGCTCTCTGTATATCATATGATCTATCCCAATAATTAAACATAAAATTATTAGAAATTACGTGTCTTCCTTCTATTTGGAACCTTCCATTTTTAAATCTGTATGACAAACCAGGGAAAATTATCCCACTTCCTAAATTATTATCATCAGATGTTTTTCCAATTAGCTGTGCCCACTCCGTATAAATTGAAAGCTTATCAGTTAATACATAATCTGCGCCTATCGACATTCCGCTTATTTCATCTTTTCCATCATACTGGGATGGATTTATTTCTTCTTGATATTCTGCTTCACAATCTATATCTGGGTAACTGTCTAATAAACCTAAACACACATCCATATAATCATCATAACTAATATTTGATGGAATCTCATCTAACCGAGCTAATTGATTTAAATCATGAGCAAGGGTGAAAAATAAATTTGCCCTTGGAGCGACATTAAATGTTGTCTGTAGAGCCATAAGGCTGGGAGTCGATTTAAAATTACTCTGCACATATTCAAACTTAATTTTATCATTTCCATAGATTAAATCTAGCCCAAGCTTTTTAACTTGAGGATATTCCATGGAATTTGAATAACGCTCAACAAGAGCTCCGTACCCTAGTGTGACTGAAGGTAATGAGCCCACCCTAAAATAAAAATCATCATTCCTGTTTCCCCATCGTACATAATAAATTTTATCCATAATAGTTTGGAAAGATGTTTCGACATCTTTAAAAAGCCAATTTTTTGAATAAATTTCACCATTCTCATCAATATATAAATT
>Ga0066376_10004891_pt1 | contig 11555 bp, 8 predicted proteins | sample Knorr_S15_td_Bot_FD_77009 | JGI IMG/M metagenome (GOLD analysis project Ga0066376, IMG submission 77009) | Marine microbial communities from Southern Atlantic Ocean transect - Knorr_S15_td_Bottom_ad_5009_LV_A | ecosystem: Environmental > Aquatic > Marine > Oceanic | place: Southern Atlantic... | reverse complement strand
GTCCGGCTTTACGTGAGCGATCTGAAACCCGAGGGCTTCGTAGAATCGAATGGTTTTCTCAACGCCCGTGACAAAGAGTTCGAATTTGGATTCCGTTACGTACAACTTCTGGCTCATGACTGGAGCCGCTTGGAGCACCAAGAGACTTCCCGCAATCAGGCCAGCGCGAGCGATCTTCGTCACGATGCTGCTCTACTTCCTGGGCCTTTGAACTTCCTACGCGCACGGGATACCTACCCGTCCTCAGACGCGGCACCCGGCCGGGAGGTTGGGACCCTGCCCGAACTGAATCGTCGGAGTCGCGTTGGCGCTGCTGGAGACCAGGCCAAAGGCCAAGACCATCGACAGAGCCGCCGTAATCAGAAGACACACCCGCACAAATCTACGCATCACAATCCCCTTCGCAGGTCCAGTTCAGCCCGAGAAGTATCTTATGAATGCGTGGATATGTGAGGATGAAGGCTCGAGGGCCCACACACCGCGGTTACGGGGCTAGTGGCGCCGCCTCATCCCCAGGCCCGCGAGGCCGAGGGTGAGGAGAAGTGCGGTGGTGGGTTCGGGGATGGGGGCGGACGGAAGGCCCGGGTCGTGCCCTAGTGGGTGGCGGGCAGATGAAATGCGACCAGGGCGTCGGAAAGTTCGGTCTTTAATTTCCCGTGACCGCCGGCTGCGATAACCACAACCTGTCGGCCGTCGATGGCATAGGTCATGGGCGATGAGATCCCCGGCGCGGGCAAACGGAACTGCCAGAGTTTTTCACCGGTCGCCACATCGTAGGCTCGGAAGTAGGGATCGATCGTGCCCGCAATGAAGACCAATCCGCTGGCTGTGACCATGGGGCCGCCAAAGTTGAACGACCCCAGGGTTTCGCCGTATCCCGCCTCGCCTTTCTTTGAAAACATCATGTTGCCGAGCGGCACTTCCCACGCGAGCTTGCCCGTATCGAGCGCGATGGCCGAGAGGGTGCCCCAGGGCGGCGGCGTTTGGGGAACGATCTCCACGACGCCGTAGCGCTTGAAGAATTCGGAACTCCCGTTTCCGCGGTTCCAGAGATAGTCCCGGATCATCACGTAGGGGGTGCCGAGCATTCGCCGGACTTCCCGAGCCAGGCGTTCGCCCTCTTCGCTGCCCTCATTTTTGTCCGAATGGGGATATTCGATCGAGACGATGGCCGCGATGCGAGTCGCCGGCGTGATCAGGAGACGGCGCTGGGGGTCGTAGGCCATGCCGCCCCAATTCATCCCGCCGCCATTGCTCGGCGCCTGGATACTGCCTTGGAACGAGGGAGGGGTGAAGAGGCCTTCCCAGCGCAGAGATTCGATGCGCTTGCGTGCGGCCAGGAGTTCCTCAGGTGTGCGCCCCCAGGCGTCTTCTGGGGTGACGCGGCGCAAGCCGAAGGTCGGAAGTTCCAGAGGGAAAAGTTGGGTGAGCCAGGTTTGCTCACCGGGGATTTCGCTTTGGGCCACGGCCCGATTCTCATTCGCAAAGAGAGACTTGCCATTGCGTCGATCCAGAACAAAAATATGCCCGACCTTGCTCCCGATGGCGACGGCGGGAATAGTTTCGCCGTTGCGCTCGAGTTCGAAAAGAACTGGCTGCTGGGGCGTGTCGTAATCCCAGAGATCATGTCGCACGATCTGGAAAGACCAGGCCACTTCACCGGTCTTGGCATGAAGAGCCACCAGGCTATTTGCGTAGTCATTGCGGCCCACCCGCTCGCCCCCATAGTAATCGGGGCTGGGTGAGCTCGTGGGGACGAAGACAAGCTCGCGTTCGAGGTCGGCCGAGAGCGGAGGCCATGCGTTGCCGCCCCCCACATCGTGGCGGCTCCAGGTTGCGTAGGCCGGGTCCTTCGGGTCGCGCGGGATCGGGTCCCAGGACCAGATGGGCCGTCCATCGTGAACGCTGAATGCCTGCGTGATACCGAGACCATTCTGGACATTGAAGTTGTCTGGGATGGCGGTTCCGACGATGATGAGGTCACCCACAATCAGCGGCGGCGAGGTCACCTGCGGGACAACCAGTTTTCCAAAAGCCCACGTGTTGTAGGCCTCGATGGAGGGGAAATCCGCGGGGGATTTTGCGAGCACTCCCTTTCCGGTTCGATACGCCTCCATGGCTGCCATGGTCTGATCGATAGCAACAGGCTCTTTTGGCATTGCGAAGGGGTGCAGGTTTACGACGCCAGCATTTCCCCAATGCTCGAGCGGTTTCCCGGTTTTTGCATCGAGCCCGATCAGGCGCCCGTCCAAGGTGCCAAGGAAGAGCTGGCTCTGGGCGTGCCGGTCATTCGGGCCTGCCTTTCGAAAGGCCAGGCCGCGTGCGGCTGTCTCGGCGTAGTCTCCATTCTGATCGATCTCGGGGTCGTAGGACCAGAACTCTTTCCCGGTTTTAGCGTCGAGCGCAAAGACGCGGTTGCTGCCCGTCACGAGATAGAGCACCTCATCGACCACCAGGGGTGTGCACTCGAAGGTGATTTCCTCCGCCAGACGGCTGCCTCGAACATGCTCCAATTCCCCGGTGTGGAAGATCCAGGCCACTTCCAATTGTTGGACGTTGGCCGGGGTGATCTGCTCAAGGGAAGAAAAACGCGTGGCGTGAGCACTCTGGCTGTAGGCCGGCCACTCGTCGGAGGGTTGAGGGCTCAGCGCCCTCCCAGCGTCCTTGGCTGTACAGCCGGAGAGGCCCAGCAGGACTGCGCTCGCGACCAAGATGACAGCCCGCATGGCCCCGACCCCCTCTCCAAGAACCGGGTTCTTGCGCCTGGAGACCCGCTCTCCCTGCTCCTGCCCCGGCCTCCGATCCATGAAGCCCCTTTTTTTCGTCCAGGATTCGGCCAGCACGCGCGTTAGATAGGGGCCCGAAATTATCCGGAAGAGGCCGACCACCCGAATTCCCACGAGCGGCCCACCTGCGAAGTCGGTTTCACGAACGTTGGAGGAGTCCATGACGGAAATAGTACCTTGCGGCGGTGTCCATGCGGAAATCCGACGCCGCCAACAACGTGGACTACACCCGACTCCTCGCTGAGATCCCGATCCCCCAGCACAGCCGCCACGGGTCCTACGAGGCACCACCGAATGCGATTGGCGATCCGCATTCCCAATATCAAGGGTTTTCACCAGACCCTGCGCGCCTTATCCTGAGTGATTCATCTGATCTAGGTGAGATGAGTTTTGCCCTCAACATGTGGACGAATACCATTGAAGAGGGCTTTCGCACGGGCGTCGCAGCGAGCGTCGACAGCCTCGCGTTTTCGGGCTTCCGCGATCAGGGACTCTACTTGTCGAGGTCCAGGTCGCGCGATGACGTGGGCAGAGACGAGTTCCTGATCCGGTCGCAAAGAGATGGGCTGAATGCCGCGCTGGAGTGGCGCGAAGAGACCTTCGGCGATCACTGCCGGTCTGCTGACGAGGCAGAGTCGGATGCAACGTCCAGAGAAGAATGAGACTGACCCGGCGGCCGAACGATCATGACCCCGGCACGACAACAAGGAGATCGAGATGGCATTTTCAGGCAAGGTCGCATTGATTACCGGTGGCGGAAGTGGAATGGGCCGACTCGCGGCGCGCAATCTCGCTGCACAGGGCGTGCTAGTCGCCGCTCTCGACGTGAACGTAGAGGGATTGAAGGAAACCGCCGACGGTCACGACGGCGTCCTGACGATTCCCACCGACGTGACCGATCGGACCTCGGTAGAGAACGCCGTGCGACGCTGCGAACAAGAACTCGGGCCCATCGATCGGGTCTACAACGCAGCGGCCATCATGCCCACGGGCCTGCTGATGGATCAGGATGTTTCGGTCATCCAGAAGATCATGGACATCAACTACGGTGGCGTCGTCAACATCACCAAGTTCGCACTGCCGGGAATGCTCGAACGCGGCCGCGGCGACTTCATCAACTTCGCATCGATGGCCGGCTGGCTGCCGATCCTATATCTGGGCGCGTACAATGCGTCGAAGTTTGCGGTGGTGGCGTTCACCGAAGTCCTCTACCACGAGAATCGCAACAAGGGCGTCCGATTTGCTTGCGTCTGCCCGCCGCCGGTTGCCACTCCCCTGCTGAAGCAAGCCGAGGACAACGTGTGGCCGAAGGTCTTCGACACGGCTCCCCCGATCGAGCCCCAGCACGTGCTCGACGCTATCGAGGTCACCCTCGAGAAGAACACTCTGTGGGTGTTCCCGGGCCGTGGCACCCGGCTCGGTTGGCGCGCACGCCTTTGGTTCCCTCGTCTGATGTGGAAGATCGTGCACCGGACCGAAGGGTTCTAGGGCGCCCGCGCACTTCCCAACGAAGCAGCGTAATCAGGAAATCTCCATGACTATCCCCGTAACGACATCCGAATCCGTGCTTTTGGAGGAAACCGCAATGGGGTCCGGATCCTCCGGATGAATCGCCGGGAAGTGAAGAATGCGCTCTCGGAAGACCTGACCCGCACGCTTCGAGCGCCGTAACCTCCTATTGGTTCGTTTGTGTTCTTTGGTGGTCGGCATCGGCGTCCGATCAGTTACGGGGCTAGGGGCGGCGCCTCATCCCCAACCCCGCAAGCCCGAAGATCTACTGACTGTTGATGCGTCGCGATCTGGGCCGACCTACCCCGCCGGGACAAGCGCGAACTGCTCCGCACCTGGCGTATCCGAGTGTGCGTCACGAAGACGGAGTCTGGAAAACGCGGACAGATCCGCCCCGAACGGGTTCACATCGGATCATTTCATGATGCGTGTGTCTATGAGAAGATGCGGGGCTACGTGATCGGGTGAACGCACTGGCGACTACCGGCTCAGCCCGAACGCCGCAAGCCACGGCGAAGCACGAACGCCTGTTTCGGAGACCCCGTTCCAAACCGATTCATCGGAGCAAGGAGTGCTCCCGCCTTCGAGCAGCACCGGCAGCCCCTTCGCGCGCCAGGCGACCACGCGTCCCGAGGATCTATCCTCAGCTTGCGATCCGTCCCTTCGCTGTCACTATCTCGTCACCGCCTCGTCGCCGAAGGTTCGGACACAAGTTTCTGGGGACCCATGTCGCTTCTCGCCACGGATATCGCGGTCATCGTCTATCTCGTCGCACAGGCGTTCTTTTTGGTGGCGGCTTTCGCCTTCGCCCTCTCCGGACTCGATGACCTCGCGATCGACGCCCTCTTCTACATCCGTGCGCTTTATCGACGCCTCGCGGGACGGCGGTCTAGTCCCATTCCGGATCGAGAGTCCCTGCTGTCCCAGCCCGAGAAGCCTCTGGCGCTCATGCTTCCTGCGTGGCAGGAGGCCCCGGTGCTCTTTGCCGCAGTCGAGAACATTCTCGCCACAGTCGACTATTCGTCTTACGAAGTCTTTCTGGGCACCTATCCCAACGATTCAGAAACCCAGCGCGAAGCCGACCGACTCGTGGCCGCCCATCCACGGGTCCACAAGATCGTTACCCCACACCCGGGGCCCACGTGCAAGGCGGATTGTCTGAACTCTATCCTCAGCGCAATCGCCGACCATGAAAAATCGGGTGGTTTTGAATTCGCCGGCATCATCATGCAGGACGCCGAGGACGTCGTGCACCCCATGTCGCTCCGTCTCTTCAATTTCCTTCTCGAAGACTACGACCTCATCCAGATCCCCGTGCTCTCGTTGCCCCGGAGGACGTTCGACCTGATAGGCGCACACTACATGGACGAATTCGCGGAGTTTCACGGAAAGGAAATCCACGTGCGATCGTGGCTGACCCGTGTCGTTCCGGGGGCCGGCGTGGGAACCGCCTATGCCCGTCGTCTCGTACAACCACGTGCGGACGGTGCCCCGGTCTTCAACATCGACTCGCTCACCGAAGACTACGAATTCTCGCACCGGATGGCCGGAACCCGCCAGATCTTCGCATGCTTCAAGGACCCGGGTGCGGGCGCCGAGTGTATCGCCACCCGCGAGTATTTTCCGAACCGGTTCGTGGCGTCGTTTCGGCAGAAGGCTCGCTGGACGATCGGCATTTCCTTTCAGGGCTGGCGCACCTTCGGATGGCGCGGATCTCTTGCGCAGCGGTATTTTTTCTGGCGCGACCGCAAGATGATCCTCTTCAGTCACGGCGTTGTGATCGGCTGGATCGCGATCGTCATGTATGCAGGGCTCGCTGTTTACGACGCTATTTTTCCCGCCGCCTATCATCTGCCTCCGTTGCTTCCGCCCGAGAGCCCGGTCTGGAATGTCGTGTGGCTGAATGTGGGGCTCCTGATCCACCGGGTGGTGCAGCGCCACATCTGGTGCGTGGTGTTTCACGGTGTGCGTCCTGCGCTGCTGGCTGGGCCCCGGTATCTCGTGGCGATCACCGTGAACTACTTCGCCATGCTACGAGCGACCCGGATTTACGTTCGCCATCTGCGCAACGGCCGTCCCATCGGATGGGACAAGACGAGCCATGATTTTCCCGACCGGGATCTACTGGAGCACGCACAGAGAGTGGACGGTGGGAGACCGACGACGTGAGCCAACAGGGGCTCCTCGCCGGTGGGCTACTGATCTTTGCCTTATTGGACCCCACCTTGGCTCGCGGTGAGCCACCGGATGACCCCTATGTTCAGCGGGATCAACTCTACGTGGATGAACTCGAGGCGAAGCTGCGCGACAAGCCGCTCGTCTCGCGAACCTGGCGAAGCTATCGCTCGTATCCGTTGATCCACAGGGCCGAAGCGCTGAACGCGGCGGGCCGCCAGGAAGACGCGATCGCCGAATATCAGAAGCTCATTGCCCACGACCCCGATCAGCTGATCGCGCGCTGGCATCAACTGATCCTGCTCTCCCACCTCCAGGAAGAGGATCGAGTGATTCCAGCAGCGACCGAGTTGATAGATCGCGACCCGGATTTTGCGCCGGCCTATCTCCACCGAGCGCTCGCCGAGCGCGCAAAGGGGGGGAGTGCCAAGGCTCGGAGTGACTTCGAGGCAGCCCTTCGAATTGGTTCACTGGCCCCGGTCGACCAGGACTACGCCAGTCGTGCGCTCTACGGATTGCTGCCGGCGAGCGACCAGAAGTCCAGGGAAGAGAAGTCGGCCGTCGCCCTCGGCATCGCCGAGTTCGCGCATTCGCGAGATGATATTGGCGAAGAAGTCACCTGGCTTGGACGAGCGTTTCGACTCGACCCGGGTGCGGAATCCGGGCTTCCGTTGGCACGCGGCTTGATGGACCAGGACAAACCGGGACTCGCGGTCCCCATCCTCGAAGAGGTAGCGGCAACGGCTCCTGAGAGCGACCGCGCGCGAGCGCACATCCTTTCGTCACTGGGCTTTGCCGAGGCCGAAGCCGGGAATTATGCAGACGCCGCCGAAGCATGGCAGGCGGCATCGAAGATCTTCGACGACCCGGCCCTGAAACTCCGAGTCGCCTGGGCGCTTCGGCGCGCGGGCGGATCCGATGAGAGTCTTCGCCTGCTTTCGAAGATCGACGCCTCCCGGCTGGAGCCGAAGGACCATGCCACCTGGCACGAAGAGCATGCGGCACTGCTGGAAGCAACGGCCGTCGATGGCACCGAAATCGAAGCCGCGCTGGCCTCTCGCCGCGCCGCTTTGGAACTGAATCCCACCGTCTCAAATCGTTACGGCCTCGCTGCGGCACTCTACCGGCAGGAGCGGAGCGGCGAAGCGCGCGACGTACTTCGGGCTGCGAGCCAGCCGGGGCTGGAAAATCCGGCCTTGCTGGCCCTCGCAGGGTACGTGGAGAGCAGAGAGGGTGACCTGCCCGCCGCGATCGACTACTGGCGGCGCTCGCTCGCCCTCGAGCCCCACCAGATCGGGCTGAGGGAAGACCTGGCTTACGCCTACATGCGAGACAGCCAAAATGCTGCAGCCGCGCGGACCTTTCGGGAGGCGCTTACCTACTCGGACGCTTGGCCCAACCGGACGGACGCGGACCGGCTCCGGAACACCGAGAAGGAGATTCGCTTTCGGCGACAGATTCGCGTGCTCGAGCAGAGCTTCAGCTTTCTACTCTACGACAGTTACAGCCCTTCGCGCGTAAATACGAGCGAGACAGGGGCGATCCTCGGCGTACCGAGTAGTGCGGCTTTCGGAACCGCCCAGGGATACTACCGGCCCCCGTTGATTGGCTACCGGGACGGACGTGTATTTGAACTCACGAGTCGAATATTCGCGGCCAACAAAGACCAGAGCCCGCTTCCCAATCTCGACACCGTTCAGGCAGCGCTTGGGGTTCGCTACAAGCCGCTGAAGTCCCAAAACCTGTGGATCGGCGTCGAGCGATTCTTCAAGATCGGTAAGCAGAGCGAGAACAATACGCTCTTGCGGGCATCCTGGTCTTACACCCAGGGTAACGATTGGTTGCCGCTGATCGATTCAGAAGGCACGGCTATCAAGAGTCCGCTCTACATCAATGTCTATGTCGATGCCGCCCAGTTTCTAGAGCGAAACCAGAGCACGCTTTTCTACGCCGAAGGACGCCTGGGAAAGACCTTTCGAATTCGCAGTGACCTGCTGGCCTCTCCCTTCCTGTACGTTCTAGGGAACGGCAGCTTCTCGAGCCTGGTCGACGCCATCGCGTCCGAAGCCGGAGGGGGTCTCGTAGTCCGACTCGCAACCTGGAAAAGCCCGGACTACGGGTCGCGGATCGGGATCGAAGCTCTCATTCGCGTAGGCCACGAGCTTCAGAACAACCAGGCAGACACTGAAAGCCGGATTTTGATCGGCTTGCAGCTGGGGTATTGAATCGTGCCGACCAGCCACACCGGCACGCCCGGAAACGCAATTGGCCGAGCGTCTCGCTGCGCTCTCTGGCTCGCACTTTCGCTCGTCGCGCAAAGCACCCCAGCGGTCTCGGCCGATTGCCGTTCTGCGCCGGCGACGGTCACTTTCTTGCAGGTCTGGACCGACCATGCGCCCTGGAGTGAGAAGGACTGGTCGGCTCATTTTGGCGAGCTCGCGGCCCTCGGCTTCGAGGAGGTGATCCTCCAATGGAGTTCTCACGCGGACACGACGGTCCTGGGCGATCCTTCAGACGGATCGAATACGGTCCCGCTAGCCGTTCTGGCAAAGAGCGCGCGGAAAGCAGGAGTGCGGCTCTGGCTGGGGCTGACCTACGATCCGAAATTCTGGTCCTCCCTCAATCGCGGTTCCGAAGTGGTGGCCTCGTACCTGAATCGTCGGCTCGCTAGAGAAAAGATACAGATCGAGCGCCTGGCGTCCCAGATCAACGAAGTCGATCCCGCAGGCGACGTCTTTTCCGGTTGGTACATCAGCGACGAGATCGACGACGGCAAATGGAGAACCAGCGAGAACGATGGGCTCGTTACCCAATACCTGACTCTGCTGCGCGAGCAGTTGGCCCAAGCACGGCCGACGTGGCCCGTAATGATCTCTGGGTTTGCTACAGGCCGGATGAGCCCACGCGGCTGGGCGCAATCCAGCAAAGACCTGCTCGGGGCAACCAAGATCGAGGGCTTTCTATTCCAGGACGGCGTTGGCGCCGGCCACCTGACCCTGGAACAGAGCGAGTCTTACCTCAAAGCACTCGAGACGGCCCTGGCACCTCCGGGCAGGAACTTCGGTGTCGTCATCGAAATATTTCGGAAGCTTCCATCGGTCGACAGTGGGGGCTTTACTGCCGAGAGTGCTTCTGGAGACCGGGTTGAAACGCAGCTCCGCCAGGCATCCTGCTACGGTGCGGATCCCGTCGTCGTCTTCTCAGCACCTGAGTACCTGCTGGGGAAGGAAAGCGCCGCGCGTCGGCTCAAAATCTATTGGGATGCACGAACGTCACGGGCTACGCCGCCGCCCCCCCGCGCGGGAGAGTAGGCCCGAACCGCATGTACGCACTGGATTCGTTGCTGCTAGATTTCGCGCCTGGAGGCGGGGTTGATCCGTCGGGTCCTCATGTCTGCTGAAGCCGCTCGATTTACTGGCCCTCGCGTCGACAATGGCGGTTCCCGCCCAGACAACCACTCTTTGCAGAACACGGACCAGGTCCGGAGCGGCCGGCCCGGAGAACATTCTTGACGACTCTTGATATCGCGCTGGTGGTGGGCACGCGACCGGAAGCCGTGAAGATGGCGCCGGTCTACTGGGCGCTGGAGCGCTGTCCGGAGCTATCTCCCGTCCTGATCTCCACGGGGCAACATCGAGAGCTTCTCCAGACCGCCTTGGACCCCCTCGAACTCGTCCCGAAGCACAGCTTGGACGTCATGACACGGAACCAGACCACTGCGGATGTGATTGCACGGGTGACGGAACGCCTGGCATCGCTCCTCGAGGAGATTGCACCTGCAGCGTTGCTCACTCAGGGCGATACCACGAGCGTCCTCGCGTCGTCCATGGCCGCCTACTTCATGGAGATCCCGGTCGGACACGTGGAGGCCGGGCTACGCACCTACGATCATGCCCACCCCTTTCCTGAAGAGGCGAACCGCCAGCTCGTTGATCGAATCTCGCGCTGGTGCTTCGCACCCACGCGGGGGTCGTGCGAGAATCTGCGAGGCGAGAGGATCGACGAGGATCGAATTTTCGAGACCGGGAACACCGCTGTCGATGCCATTCTGCGCATGAGAGAGAGGAGTTCGTATCGCTGCCCGGAAGACACCCTGCTCCTTACACTCCACCGCCGCGAATCCTTCGGTAAACCACTGGTCGACATCTTGAGCGGGGTCTGCGATTTCCTCGACGCCACACCGGGGGCCCGGGCCCTCTGGCCCGTGCATCCGAACCCGCACGTGCTTGAGGCCATCGAGCGCATGGGTGGGCGCATGGAACGGATCGAGTGCGTCGATCCGATGGACTACCTGAGTTTTTCCGGGGCCATCGGCTCCTGCCGCCTGATCCTGAGCGATTCGGGCGGCGTGCAGGAGGAAGCCCCTTCCCTGGGAAAAAGAGTCCTGGTCGCGCGAGAACACACCGAGCGCCCGGACGCGCTCGAGAGTGGCCTCAACCGCCTGGTCGGGCGAACACGCGAAGGGGTTCGAGACGCCCTCGCGGAATGCTGGGACCTCCCGCCCTACGAGGGTGAACTTCCGGCCCCCAATCCCTACGGCGACGGCCGCTCGGGGGAACGCATCGTCGACATCTTGCGCCGGGACCTGGTTGCAGACCAATCCAACTGACCGGGGCGGCTCACGACGCCAAGAACTGGGTTCAATCGCAGAGGGCGTCCGCTGTACGGGCTGGGCGGATAGGAAGTTCAAAAATCCATTCGACACCCTTGGACATGCATGATGTCGGCTAAAAAAGGCAAATAGCGGATCTCGGCAGCAGGCTGGGGCCCGTAAGCGGTGGCTTCAAGCACGGCTCGGGGTTGGCGCGCCAGCGTAGGACAAGCCTGGGTCACCGGAGAGCAGCGCCGGGGAGCGGAAACTGGCGGCACCAAGGCCCCGGCGACCGCCAGAACGAAAGAGCCCCGCCGCGTAACACTGCGACGGGGCTCTCGTTTACTGGAGCACGAGACCGGGTTCGAACCGGCGACCCTCACGTTGGCAACGTGATGCTCTACCAACTGAGCTACTCGTGCGTGGAAAATCTGCGGGACCGCGGATGATTGGAGAGGAGCCCCCCGGCGTCAAGCCCACCCCGCGGAAGCCAG
>Ga0066376_10004890_pt1 | contig 11557 bp, 4 predicted proteins | sample Knorr_S15_td_Bot_FD_77009 | JGI IMG/M metagenome (GOLD analysis project Ga0066376, IMG submission 77009) | Marine microbial communities from Southern Atlantic Ocean transect - Knorr_S15_td_Bottom_ad_5009_LV_A | ecosystem: Environmental > Aquatic > Marine > Oceanic | place: Southern Atlantic... | reverse complement strand
TGAAGATGCCTTAACTATTCAAAGTCGATTTGATTTTATAGATCTTCTAAAAGAGGATGGGGCCATTTCTATAAAACCACTTTTCTCAAATTTTAGAAATTTTTCAGAGAAGCACTATGAATTTTCTTTACACCAATATTATGTAGTATCTTTTAATTACGAAATAAATTTTGATAAAATAGCACAATTGATTCTTCAATTTTCTGAAATTGAACTAGTTGAGCCTAGCTATAGAAAAGAAATAAACATAGAGCCTAATGATCAGTATTATCAAAATCAATGGGCACACAATAATACAGGTCAAGCGGTTAGTTATAATGGATCCTATGTAGGAACACCTGATTGTGATACAGACACCAATGAGGCCTGGGACATCTCAACAGGCAGCGATGAGTCAACGATTGCCATTCTTGATACGGGAGTGTCAAGTCATTCTGAATTTAATGGAAGAATAGTGGCGGGATATAACTTTATAAGCAACAACAATAATGCGACTGATGATCATGGCCATGGGACCTCATGCGCTGGAATTGCAGCGGCAAAAGGAAATAATTCAAGTGGGATTGCAGGTGTTTGCTGGGATTGTTTAATTATGCCGGTAAAGGTTTTAGATAGTAGCGGCTATGGAGATGACACCGGGATATCAAATGGAATCCAGTGGGCCGCAGATAATGGAGCGGATGTAATTAGCATGAGCTTGGGCGGAGGTGGTTATGTGAGCTACACAGAAAGTGCAATAAATTATGCCACCGAAAACGGTACTGTTGTTATTGCAGCCAGCGGAAACGATAATGCTAGCTCTATAAGCTATCCCTCAGCCTATTCAAATTGTATTTCAGTGGGCGCTCTGTCTCCTTGTAATGAAAGAAAGAATTTATCTTCATGTGATGGTGAGAACTATTGGGGAAGCAACTATGGAACTGGACTAGATTTTTTAGCTCCTGGAGTTAGAATCCATACAACAACGATGGGTGGTGGCTATACCTCAGAATTTAATGGAACCTCATCCGCTTGCCCTCACGCAGCTGGTATTGCTGGACTAATAAAATCTGAAGCAAATAATATTTCAGCATATGATGTCAGATCATTGATGCAACAAAGTTCAGTTGATATTGGAACTCCAGGTCCTGATCCTCAGACTGCCTATGGGATAGTCAATGCATATAACTCATTATTTAATTTACTTTATAATCCAGATGCTTTTGTAGATATAGAATCAATTAATTTAGAGCTTCCTACCGAGTCATCAACTCAGGAGGTATTTATAATCGCAAATCTAGGTGAAACTGATTTAGAATTTAATATTGATGCAGAAGGATACTCTTGGAAAAGCTCATCTGATGATAATTTTGAGTACTCTTGGGTTGATATTAGCTCAGAATCAACACTAATTAATTTTAGTCATAATGACTACGCTTCAGAACAAATAGTAGAATTAGATTTCAGTTTCCCCTTTTATAATTCATACTATTCAAGTTTAATTGTTAATCCAAATGGATGGGTTGGATTTGGAGATGATAACACAGGGTGGGATAATACAGCGCTACCCGATCCCAATGCACCCAGACCGGCTATAATGGGATTCTGGGATGATCTTAATCCAGTAAATGATGGGGGTTCAGGAGAGGGATATGTTTACTACCATTCTAATACTGAGAGAGTAGTAGTCTGGTTTGACAATGTTCAGCATTGGCCAACAAATTTTGAAGGCAGTGTATATGATTTTCAAATGGTTTTATATCCAACTGGAGAAATTATATTTAACTATAGAAACATGGAGGGCTATACTAATTCTGCAACTATTGGTATCCAAGATTCTTCTGGTGAAGATGGACTTTTAGTTAATTACAATTATTCATTAGTTGAAGATGAGTACTCAATTCTAATCAATAAAATGCCTTCATGGTTAGAGGTTTCACCATTGGAGGGAACTGTTGCTCCAGAAGAAGTATCAGAGATATTCCTTGATATCTATTCACAGGGATTAGTAGCAGGAGAGTATAGCTATGATCTTCACATCACAACCAATGATTATGAAAATTCGATTATTACCATTCCCATATATTTAAGTGTACTTGAGGAATCTTGCTCAGGGTGGCTAACGGGAGATGTAAACCAAGATTCTGCGTTAAATATCTTAGATGTTACAATTTTAGTTAATATTGCATTAGGATTAATCGATACTGAAGAATGCCAACTTGAAGCAGCAGACATAAATCTTGATGGTGCTATAAACATACTTGATATACTAGGACTTGTGAATATAATCCTTAACTAGAAAGATTAGGTTTATTATCAAATGTTGGCTTAACCACAGGATTTTTCTTTAATTCAGATAAAATTTCTTTAATTCCTCTATCAAGCTGAGTATCAATTCCTTTTAAATAATCTTTTGGAGTTATATCAACTTCAATATTAACATCAGTTCCATAATTCTCCACATCCCAACCAACATCCTTAAACCAAAATGAAAATTCTGGTTGAGTTGTAATGGTTCCATCTACCAGTAAGTTTCTAGGCCATATGCCAACCACTCCACCCCAGGTTCGTTTTCCGATTAATTTTCCTATATTCATAAGTTTAAATGAGTGACTGAAAATATCACCATCAGATCCAGCGTATTCATTGGTGATTGCAATTATTGGACCAGCAATTGAATCTACAGGGTAGGAGTCAGTGCCCATCCATCTTGTAATATCATATCCAATTCGTTTTCTTGCTAATTTTTCGAGTATTAATTGAGAGACATGCCCCCCCCCATTAAATCTAACATCAACAATGAGAGCATCATATTGAAGCTCTGATAACCAGTATCTATGAAATTCAGAATATCCCCATGGGCTCATATCAGGGATATGCACATAACCCACTTTATTTTTTGTTTTTTTATGAACATAGCTTCTATTTTTTTCTACCCAGTCTCTGTATCTTAATTCATTTTCATTTTGAATTGTTTTTATAGTTATTTCTCTATCATTTTTCCCATTTTCATCAGCCACAGTTAATTCAATATCTGTATTTACTTGGTTAACCAAATAGAGATTAGGAGAAGTAGATTTATTTAATTTATTTCCTGATATTGATTTTATATGCATCCCCTCTTTTATATTAAGTCCTGGGCGGAACAATGGAGAGGTTATGTGTCCAGACCAGACGTCACCCTTTACAAGGTGTTTTATTCTATAGGCTTTTATTTCGCTATTAAATTCCAAATCTGCTCCTAAAAGTCCAATATTATATTTTCTTTTTGGTTTGTAATCCCCACCAAATTCATAGCAGTGTGAGGTTCCAAGTTCTCCTTGCATTTCCCAGACTAAATCAGAAAATTCTGATCTACTTGATACTCTATTAACTAGTTTAAAGTATCTATCATAAATTTTCTTCCAGTTAATCCCTGACATATTTTTTACCCAGAAGAAGTCACGCTGCAATCTCCATGCCTCTGAGTACATCTGCTCCCATTCTTTAATTGGATTAATTGAAACGCGTGCTCGATTAAGATTAATTTTCCCTGAAATTTGATTATATTCAGAATCAGACAAGATTTCTTTTGTAGGTGGCAAGCTGGCATCTAGAATTCTGATTATGCCCTTAGATTTTACCATGATAGAATCTAATAGAGGATAGGCAGTAAATGAAGATATGCTTGTCATGAACACCTTTTCTATATTTGTTTTTAAATCATAAAACAGTATCGTTGATTTATCTGAAGAACTAAAATCATACCAAGGTATATCACTATATGAGCCCTCATCACTATATGAACTATAAAATAATTTATTATCAACAAAACCGATATCACCAAACAGCCCCTCATTTGTTGGAACAGCAATTATCCTATCCTCAATATTTTCAAAATCAATTTTTGTGAGAGTTTTTTTCTTATCTTCCTTCTTCTTTTTATCTTTATCCTCATCATTCTTTTTATCTTTTATGGGCTTGGGATTTGATTTGTAGAATGGTGAATCATTCTCTTTATTCAGAGAAATTATATATGGTTTTTCTCCTCTTGGAAATCCTAAATCAAAATGAAGATTATCATAGACTGGATTAAAAATTCTTGCTGAAATGAATGCTAAATATTTTCCAGTAGGATCAAATATGGGGCTGTGATCTTGTAAAATAGGATTCGATACTTCAATTTTTTTCTTATTTTTCAAATCAAATATTTTTATTCCATAAAGCCTAGAATTAAATGAGCATGAATATGCAATATATCCTCCACATGGAGACCAATTAAAATTTGATCCAATTGGATGCTTACTACTTTTATCAATTTTATATAAGCTTGATTTTTTAAGATCAACCAACAATAATTCATTTCTATGATTAGAAATCACTAGCTGATCACTTGTAGGAGATACTTTCATATCATAGGGCCTTCCAATATTTAAATCTAATGATTTTGATTTTTTCCTTCCTTTAATAAAGTAAATTTCAAGTTTTTCATTACCACTCTGGTCACTAACAAGCACAACTTTTTTCCCATCATTAAGGAACCTAGTTTTTTGATATCTTACTCCATCAGAAATTCCCTGCTGATATGCGGGGCCATCCCAAACTCCCATAGAAAATGATTTTCCCCTAGAGATAAATGATGCCATGCTCCCATCATTATTTATTGATATATCTTCAAGATAATCTTTTGGATTTATAAATTTTCTATTTCGATTTACAAATGAACTATTAAAATCTATTTTAAGTTTATGAGATTTATTGGATGAAATATTATAAAGGAAAATATCTGCGCCTGAATGATAGATGATTGTTTTTTCATCAGTTCTTGCATTTCTAACATAGTATTCATCATGGAATGTATGCTGCTTTAAACTTCTCCCACTGCTAAGGCAAGAATATATATTAGATATCCCATCATGATCAGAAATAAAATAAATTCGATTACCTATCCACATAGGACACGCCATATTTCCATTTAATTTTATCAAATTTTTAAAATTAAATTTATCGTCTTTACTTAACCATAACTCTCCAGCTGTTCCTCCCTTGTAGCGTTTCCATCTTGCTGGATCTGCTGTGTTTCGACCTAGCACTACCCCAGGATATCCAAAACTTATGTTACTTGCTATTCCATACTCTAATAAGGAGGTTTGCCCACCCTTTCTATTTATTTTTGCTAAACCTGAAACTCTACCGAATGCTTGCTGAAAATCAGTAGAAAAGATAATATTATCTTTTTCCCATGCCGCAATTCCCTTTACAAAGGCTCCATCAAAGGTTAATCGAGTTGATGGTCCCCCTTTAGAGGGCATGACATAGACCTCATTATTACCATCTTCCGTTCCAACAAAAGCAATCCATTTGCCATTAGGTGAGATAAGAGGAGATGAAACTTCACTGATATTTGTCGTTAATCTAAATGCCTTCGGATTATCCGTGCTCACAGACCACAGGTCATCTTCAGCGACAAATACAATGGTTGAATTATTAATTGTTGGAAACCTATAGTATCCGCTCATAATTACTCCTGCTATTTGTTTTGGCTAATAAAATCAATATTAAAATATAAAAATTTTGTAATAATTTAATGACATACTTTTAAAAAAATAATATAGGGTTATAATATATGAGAGCACTATACCTTGAAACATTAAGAATGTTGTTAAATACTGTGGTTTGTTTTTTGATTTTTGGAGCAGGATTAGAATTAGGCAGTTACTACTTGCAGATTATTGCGGTGGTAATGTATTCAAGCTATTTAATTGCATCTGTAGAGAGAAGAACCACATGGAATGCGACAGAGAAAAAGAGTGAATATAGAGAGAAGTTTCCAAAAAAATAATTAAGAAATTTTTCTGCTGGTTACATTCTGTTATAATCAATTTCTTTCAATTCAATTCATCAGGTTTTAATATGCTTATATCTTATGAAAATCAATTCTAAAAATCTTAATCTTATACATTTAAACAAATTAAAAGATAGTATCTTTAGAATATCTCATGCTGTCCATGATATTAATAATATTGATGAGCTGTATAAGGAAATTCATCATGAGATTGCATCGCTTGTCCACACTAATAATTTTTATATAGCATTACTGGATGAAGAGAATAATTCAATCTCATTTCCATACTATATTGATATAAATGACCCCATCCCAAAAGAGTCGATTGAGTTGGGTACTGGGCTCACCTCATTAATATTAAAATCATCAGAACCCTATTTAATAAATAAAAAGGAGTATTTACAGTTAGTTAATGATGGGGTAGTTAGCAAGCTTGGCACCCCCCCAGAATCGTTTCTTGGTGTTCCGCTCATATTACATAATAACAAGCAAATTGGAATCTTGGCAATCCAAAGCTATACCAAAAAAATTATTTTCAATCAGAATGATTTAGATATTTTATGTTTTATATCAGAGCAAATTGCTTTAGCAATAGAAAAATTTAATAGCATTGAACACATTGAACAGATTTCCAAATATGATGAGCTAACCAATTTGCCAAACAAAACATTATTTTTTGATATTGCATTAAAAGAAACAATCCAAAATAATAAAATTTTATTATTTGTTTTAGTTGATATTGATGATTTTATGTTAATAATTGATACCTATGGTGAGGATATAGGTAATAAAATTATTCAAAAAACATCAATAAGATTGAAAAAAGCTATTGATAAAGAAGAAACAGTAAGCTACTGGGGTGGAGATAAATTTAATTTAATTTTAAAATCAAACACACTAGAAGGACTCGATGAACGAATAGAGAGTTTAATGGAGGTTATACACAAAACTATAATTATAGATAAAATTGAATTCGAGATTAATTCTAGTATTGGGGTCAGTATTTTCCCCAATGATAGCACAAACTTAAATAAATTAATTAGAGACTCTGAAATTGCAATGAACCATGTTAAGAATAACGGGAAAAATAATTATAAATTCTACAAGCATTCAATAAAACAAAATCTAATGGATGAATTTGGAGTTGAGATTAGTTTAAGAAAGGCCATATCTGATCAGCAATGGGAAATATATTATCAACCTAAATTTAATTCGTCAAATTCAATCTATGGGTGTGAAGCGCTTCTTCGTTGGAAGCACCCTGAAAGGGGAATTATTCCACCACTTGATTTTATTCCAATAGCAGAGAAGACTAATCAAATTAATAAAATAGGGAAATATGTTATTGATAGTGTGTGTGCACAAACAAAGAAATGGATTGATCAGGGACATCATCTAGTTGCATCTGTTAATTTATCTGCTAAACAGCTAGAGCAAGATTCAATTATAACTGATATAAAAAATGCTTTAGATCAATCTAGGCTGGATCCTAAATATCTAGAGATTGAAATAACTGAAAGTGTTATGATGAAGAATGAAAAAAAATCAATGGACACTCTATATAAAATAAAAGATTTGGGAGTCTTTTTATCAATAGATGATTTTGGTACAGGATACTCATCATTTAATTATCTAAATGAAATGCCAGTAGATACCATTAAAATTGATAAATCTTTTGTTTCAGGTATTGATAAAGAAAAAGAAAAGTACAAGATTGCAAATACAATTATCAATATGGGAAATGAATTAAATATAAGTGTAATTGCTGAGGGAGTAGAGACTAAGGATGAATTTAAAGCCTTAGAATCTGCAAATTGCAGTAAATTTCAGGGCTATTATTTTAGTAAGCCACTTACCTTAAATCAATTCAAGAAGATATTATAGAATTTTAATAATGAATCATTTAAAGAGAATAATTTATCTTGCAATTCTATTAAATATTCTAATCAGTCAAGATCTTAGCTATAATAAAATAGCCTCTGGATTCAAAAAACCACTTTATTTATCGAGTCACGTTACTGAGTCCAATATATTATTCGTTGTTGAGCAACGAGGGATGATCTGGAGTTTAATTGATGGAAAGAAGGATAAGAATCCTTTTTTAGATATCAGAGACAGGGTACATACTCCTATTTTTCCAGGTGATGAGAGAGGACTTTTAGGATTTGCCATGTCTCCATATTATAGTAAAGACAATTTTATTTATGTTAATTATATAAATAATGATGGTGAGACCAACATCTCAAGATTCAAAAAAGGATCTGAGGAAATATTAATTTCATTTCAGCAACCATATTCTAATCATAATGGTGGAATGCTGGAATTTGGTCCTGATGGCTATCTGTATATATCGGTTGGAGATGGGGGAAGCGCAGGTGATCCTCATAACAATGCTCAAAATCTAAGTAATTTCTTCGGTTCAATCCTTAGAATTGATGTTAATACAGAATCTGGATACAGAATTCCTGATTCAAATCCATTTATAAATTCAAAAAATGCAAAAAAAGAAATCTGGGCATATGGCATTCGGAATGCATGGAGATTTTCATTTGACAAATTAACAGGGGATCTCTATATAGGAGATGTCGGTCAGAATACCTGGGAAGAAATTAATTTTCAATCTGCATTATCAAGTGGGGGTGAGAACTATGGGTGGAATCACTATGAGGGAGATAGTGTTTTTAATGAGAAAGAGGAGATTGATAATGTTACCATGCCAATATATGTGTATCCCAATAACGCGAATATAGTGAAGGTTCTGCTTGGATGGAAAGAGGAGGATGTTTATGGTTGCTCAGTGACGGGTGGATATGTTTATAGGGGAAGTGATATTAGTTCATTAGTAGGGCATTATCTTTTTGCTGATTATTGCACTGGACGAATATGGTCATTTAAATATGAGAATGAATTGATTTCTAATTTTCAGGAACTAACCAAGTTAATTAATCTTAAGAATGGAACTAGAACGATATACATATCATCTTTTGGTCAAGATTTAAATGGAGAACTCTATATACTTGATTATAATGGGGTCGTATATCAATTAATTAATAATTAATTTTTTAATAAAAATCTGTGACAACTTGAAACAAGTTTATATTATTATTTATTAGTTAATTTTCCATAAATTTTGTTTGTGCACGTATAAATATATTTATATAAAGGAACTAAATTGAAAAAAATACTATTCTACACATCAATTTTTATTTTACTGACAATATTAAATGCTAAAGAAATTAAAAATTTTACATTGCTCGAAGAAAATGAAAATCATTATATAATCAATTTTTTAATGGAGGACATACAGCTAGAGACTGTAGGTGATTTCACAAAAATAATTGTAGGATCAAGCGCCACCACAAGTGACGTGGGTATGCCGAAGCTGCCACTCTTTACATCACTCATTGAGATAGACAAGGGAAGTGAGTACACTATTGAATATGAAGTGAAAAGTTCTCAGAAGATTAAAGATATAAATATTTTTCCAAATCAGAGCATGGTAGATGGCCTTGAGAGATCTGAAATTCAGGATATAGATCAAGATTATTATAAATCAAATCAGCCATATCCAAGCAACAAGATTTTTCTTTCAGATCCCATGGTTATGAGAGATATAGATATATCAATATTATCGCTAGTTCCATTTGAATATAATCCAATAGCCCAGGAGCTTGAAATCTACGAATCTATAGAAATAACAATAACAAAAAATATCTCAAACTATCAAATGGAGAAAAGAGATATCCCTAGGTCCCGAGTTTTTGAAAAGATATATAAAGATCATATTTTAAATTATAGTTCTGATAGTCGCGATGAGGATTATCAACCTCCAACCATCCTGTATATTTGTGGCGGTTCCTCAGCAAGCAATTCTTATTTCCAGGATTTAATTGAGTGGAGAAATGAGAGAGGCTATATTGTTTATGTTGCATCACTCTCTGAGACTGGGAGTACTTCTTCTTCTATAAAAAATTATATTCAAGATGCATATAATAACTGGGAGAATCCTCCTGAGTATGTTGCTCTTGTGGGAGATGTTGGTGGCTCATATTCAGTGCCTACATACTATAATGGATTCGGTCATAATTCTTATGGAAATGACTGCGAGGGAGATCTTCCGTATTCACAATTAGATGGGAACGATCTTCTTCCAGAGGTATTAGTGGGTCGAATCTCTGTTCAAAGTAGCAGTGAGCTTAACACTGTATCTAATAAGATTTTACTCTATGAAAAGGCTACCTACTTAGATAATGTAGAAGATTACTATGAAAGAGCAGCCATGGCAGGAGACCCATCAAGTTCAGGAAATTCATGTGCTATAACAAAGGAGTATGTTAAGGAAACATTAGAGGCTCATGGTTTTGAGGATGTTAGCATAAAGACATCCGGTTCAAGCTGGGCTAGCTGGATGGAAGATCAACTTGAAAATGGAGTTCTTTATTTTAATTATAGAGGCTATCTTGGAATGAGTGGCTTCAGTTCTAGTAATATTAATAATGCCAACAGTGGTTTAAAGCTTCCATTTGCAACAATTTTAACCTGTGGGACAGGGTCTTTTGCTGAGGATAATACAACAATGACTGAAGCATTTCTTCGATATGGTAGCACAACCAATCCAAAAGGTGGTGTAGCGGCCATCGGAACTGCAACGTGGAACACTCACACGCTATTTAATAACATTATCGACATGGGTATTTATGATGGATTATTTGCAGATAGGGTTGAAACAGCAGGAGCAGCTCTTGCAAGTGGAAAGTTTGCTTTATTAAGTACCTATCCTGGAGATTATGATGATTGGGTGAGCGCCTTCACTCAGTGGAACAATCTTATGGGTGATCCAGCAACGCATCTCTGGACCGACACCCCATCAGTAATTTATGCAAATCATCCATCAAGCATTTCATATGGAACTAATTTCATTGATGTTGTGGTGACCGGTCAATTCAATAATCCAGTTTCAGATGCACAGGTAACTTTTTTCATTTCTGGTAGTAATAATCCTATTAATAAATACACAGATGCGATGGGCAACGTTAGTTTTGATATAGATGGTGATTTTATAAGCTCTGCTAAAATTACTGTAACCAAAGAAAATTACCAACCATATCAAGGAAATCTATCAATAACCAATGATAACCTATCTGTCAATTTATCAATGGACGAAGATATAATTATTTCAGATTCTAATGATGGAATACCAGCAGCGGGTGAGGCGATAACCCTCTCCATTCCAATTTATAATTATGGTCAGTCCACAGCTAATAATATCTCTGCTATTCTCACATCAGTATCTAACTATGTTACCATTAACTCAGGGAGTATATTTTATGGTACCATCATACCTGGAGAGAATGCATATGGTGATTTTAATATCTCTATATCACCTTCAGCTATTCAGGGTGAAGATCTTGAGATATTTATCACGATAACCGATGGCTCTAACGAATGGTCATCAGTGGTTGATATTAATGTTATGGGAAGCTTGTTGTATCCAAGCTCATCTGGTGATATTAATCCAGGTGATACTGAAAATCTAACCATTGAGCTAACAAACGCTGGCTCTATTGATGCAGCTGGAATAACAGCTGAACTTGTTTATAATGGAAATCAGATCGAGATCAATGATTCAGATGGAAGCTGGTCGCAGATCTCTTCAAATAACAGCGCAACTTGTAATGATTGCTTTAATATTTCAGTTAGCGGTGATGTAATTGCTGGCACTCAATTTTTATTGGAGCTACATATTCAGACTGA
>Ga0066376_10004889_pt1 | contig 11559 bp, 8 predicted proteins | sample Knorr_S15_td_Bot_FD_77009 | JGI IMG/M metagenome (GOLD analysis project Ga0066376, IMG submission 77009) | Marine microbial communities from Southern Atlantic Ocean transect - Knorr_S15_td_Bottom_ad_5009_LV_A | ecosystem: Environmental > Aquatic > Marine > Oceanic | place: Southern Atlantic... | reverse complement strand
GGGTATAAATTAAATAATTTTCAATAAACCAAAACCCTCGACCGTTTCAATTTTTCCAATATGGCTTGACCGCTGACAAGATACCGTCTGCTAGGTTTCACAGCGTCAAGCCTTCCATGCTCTATATCTATTTCTATAGTCTCATTTATTGAGAGGCAAATTATTAGGTGTCCACATAGGTGTCTATCAGCCCTGATACTCAGTACAATTTGGTAACACCATTTTTGTGGTCGGTATGAGGTAAATTTTTGTGCCAATTTTGTGCCATTAGCTTACAAAAACAGGCCATATTTGGGGAGATGTGGCAACAGTAAATAGCTATTATATTACTGATATTATTATCCTTATTTGTTGCAGATTACCCCTGTTTACCCATGGAGCATGACTGTTAATCATCGGGTCACTGGTTCGAGTCCGGCTTGGGGAGACAGCTTTCAATTCATAGATCACTCAAAGAATGTCCATGCTTGTGGCCCTAGGGTATCCCCTGTTTTTTTCATGTTATTCCACATTCGTTTTTTCATCTCCTTCACGAGATCCACGGACGATGAATCCAAAATTAAGTTATGAAGCTCAGCAGAATCGTGCTCAAGATCATATAACTCATCGGTGTCTGCAAAATTGAGAACGTATTTAAAATTTTTCCACCAAAGAATTCGTTGAGAAACCGGGAAACGGTGTCCATGGAATTGGGCAATCATGTCATCTCTCCACACACAATCCAAACCACCGATAATAGGAAAGAGGCTTTGCCCATCAAGATCCTGCATGGATGTTCCAGTGGCTTGACAAATAGTGGCAGTCACGTCTAATAAACTCACCCAATGGTCTCTTGTTGTACCAGCACCGATAAAACCGGGCATTTTAATGATCAGAGGAGTGTGATAGATTTCTTCATATGCCATTGCTCCTTTGTCAAAGATACCTCCGTGAATCCCTACACTTTCCCCATGATCGGCAGTAAAGATGAGCAACGTATCGTCATAATGCCCCATTACTTTCAAGGCATTCAGAATTTTTCCCATTGCCGCGTCAATCATGGTGGTTTGAGCATAGTAACGAGCGACTACTTGGGACCAAATATCCCATCCCGCCTTTCCTGCATTTGGCATAACATGCTTACGATAACGACGATGTAATTGGGGTTTATTGGTGAGGTCTTCATCAAAACTCTTCCAAGGAGGAATATTCTGAGGATTGTAGAGATCTTTATATTCTTCAGATGGCCAGTAAGGAGCATGGGGACCCCAGAAGTTACATGTCATAAAAAAAGGAGAATCTTTTTCAGAAAACTGTTTCATCATTTCAATCGTACGATTGGCTATGAAATGACTGGGAGTGGCTTCGGTCGATCCTTTGACATACCCGCTACTGTCCATTTTGTTCTGCTCATTTTGAGCGTAAAATTCTATCACGGTTTCTAACTCCGAAAGAGAGTGTTCTTTCAAATACTGATGATACTCTTTGGAGTTTCTCACATCACCATAGTTCTTTGGCCCATACCCTTCAAAACCGACATCATTTGCAGTCTCAGCAAGCCCTGCATGCCATTTTCCCATGTAGCCTAATTGATACCCTGCTTCTTTGAGTTTTTGCGGATATAACTCCAGTCGTTTTCCAAGTTCATTTTCGCTAAAAGGCAAGTGTCCGGTTTCACTATTAAAAATCGCACCATGTTTATGAGGATAAACCCCTGAAAGCAAGCTAGCGCGTGCCGGAGTACAGAGAGCACATGGGGTGTAAGAACGTTCGAATTTGATACCATCTTGTGCCAAAGAATCGATATGAGGTGTTTTACATAGAGGAGCTTCGTAACAAGAAACAGCGTGCAATGCCAGTTGATCCATAACGATCAGTAATATATTAGGCTTTTTTATATTTTCATTAGTCATTTTTCTTTTTTCTCATTTTAAAAGTGATCGTACTGATCTTCCTCGAAAGGAATGAATTTTATCATTCTGGAGTAGTATTAGAGTTCATTTTTTTGATATTTTAAATAATACCAAGTTAAAGATTAAGGCGAATATTAATAAAATTACTGCCAGAGCAGAGGCGTGACTGAACTGAAAATTGACCAATGCGAGTCGATAAATGAAGGTAGCCAACACTTCTGTCTGGTCTTTCGGTCCTCCGCCAGTCAACAACCAAACTAGCGGAAACAGCATGAAGGTCCAGATCGTATCTAATAAACCGACACTCAAGAAAATCGGTTTGAGATAAGGTATGGTAATATGCCGAAATTCCTGCCACTGATTACACCCATCGACCTGTGCTGCATCATAAAGATCTTTAGGAACCTACTGGAGTCCTGCTAAGATACTGATCATTATAAAAGGATATCCTCGCCAAATGTTGACTAGAATAAAAACAACCATGGCATATCTATGTTGTTAACAGGGTAAACGCACTTTGGAGTATAGGAAAATCAAAATTCAGGTCAGAGTGTACTTGCTTGGATTTAGAGAGTCAAGAGTAATTTTACTGGAATTTTAGTCTTTTTCCGAAGATAATTGGTGAAAATCAGAGGTTTGGGTTATGTTGTGGTTCTTGGTTCGATTTAAGTCAGGAATAGGTGGGAATCACCATATTTTGGATACACTACTCCTGCTGAATTTAGTTTTTTTAAATTCTGGTCTGGAATTCAACCATTGTTAAGGCAAAATATGTTGCCGTTTCATAGGTGACTTCTAAAGCTTCATCATGCAGGAGTGGCAGAGGTCGGATCGTTTCCTCTCCGATGTGTTTGAGAATTCTTTCTCACTTCCTGATAGTCGGTGATGAAAGCTATGATTCTCATCAAAGCTTTGCACACCGGGCATTGCAGAGGATCGATCTCAAAATTCTTATTGATCAACTTGGCCCAAGAAGAACTGACCTTTCCGTTTATCGTGTATCTTTTCCCACATTCCTCGACCTGTTCAAGTTCTGTTTCTATTTCCTCTTTTTCTCCTTTCCTCGATCGGAGGACGAGTAGATCCCGTAATAGTGGACCAGGCTCTCATAAGTTGACTGGATGTGGCAGGCCAATATGTCGTTTTGGGAGGTCCACCATGTCAGGGATTTTCTTTTGCAGGCATCCAAGATGACAATGTTCAAACTTCTGCCAGGGGTCTGAAATTCAATTTTGAAAAAAATTAAACCACATATGATGTCTGCCTTGAATGTTGAGTGTTGTATTTATCATGGAGTTGAGTATAACTCCATTCATATTGTGAGTTCAGTGTTATTTCATTTGTACACTGGATTATTGAGAAGTTACTATTTTTCCAGTTCTTGGAATAGAGAAACCTTCTTTGAATATTTTTGAAACGATGAGTGTATGGGAGGATTCGACATGAGGAATACTTAAAATTTTGAATGTGTAGATATCATTAAAATGTTGGATATTATTAGACAATATTTTAACCAAAATGCAGTCGCCACTTTTGACGATATAGACTTCTAAAACTTCCATGATCTGGTCTAGTTTTTCACAGACAAGGCTAACTAAAGATTCGGTAACATTAAGATGGACAAAAACAATCAGGCCATGGTCTGAAAGCTCTGAGCTTAGTTTGCTTTGATAATCATCAAGGACACTTTTCTTTCCCGATTCCCGAATGCGTTCAAACTTTGGAGAAATTCCTGTCATTTTTTTAAACTGTTTAGAAAAGGCGTACTGGTCCGCATAACCCAACATATAAGCAATTTCTTGAATGTTTTTTGTTGATTCTTGTAAGAGAAATCGAGCTTGATTGATTCGGATTTGAATCATGTATTCTTTGGGGGTTTGCCCGTACTGCTGTTTAAAAATTTCACTCAGATAACGTTTAGAAAGGTTGGCTCTCTTAGAAAGTTCTACCAGATTTAGACGGTCAAGAGGATGCTCTTCAATATAAAGACGAATCATTTCTAACCGTTTGTCAATCAATAAACGATTCTGGGTAATTAAGTCTTGATAAAACTCGGTTAAGATTTGGTAGAGCAACGCATTGCACATTCCACGATAGATCGGAATTTCTCCAAAAGAAAAATATTTGTGGATATCTTCAAAAAGGTGTAAATATTTCTGAAAATCACTCGGTGTTGAGGCTAAAAAAAAAGGTCTCGTAAATTCTTTTAAAGGTTTCCCACTTGTGTTTGAATAAAGTCCAAATCGCAGAGGGATTATTTCGAGACATGTATTTTGAATTTGTTGGGCTGTATGACAGAATTGATCACTCACAAAAATTAATTTTCCTCGATGTAAAGTTTCTTCTTCTCCTTCTAAGGTATACGTTCCTTTACCAGACACCACCAGAACAATATGGTAGTCTTCATTAATACGATTGGAAAAACCCCATGAAGGAATAACCTTACCAATATGGTAAGCTGCATGGATTTTAAAATGATGTTGGTGAGGCAAATCAGATATGATTTGTTTCAACAAATTTGTTTCTTCTATTGAATTATTTTTAGGATTTAGTTTTTCCACAATTGGCTCCGCTGAAGTCCTGTAATCTGATGAGTGAAAACATATACCTACAATAAGCCTTTGCGACATATATAGTGGTCCCCATAAATTCAACATGCAATGTAAAATTGGTCTTTTTGACATCTTTTATGTATCTCTAACCATTTTGTTACCTTGAAGGTTAATTTACAATTTAGTCAGTGAATCATTCTTCTTTCCTTAGAATCATTCTTCTTTCCTTAAGTGAATACTTATGGAGCTATTCAATTATAATTTTTATGTGAGTATAAAAATGAAATCAAAAGCACTAATTTTACTGTCCGGATTCATGTTTGTCATGTTTGTCATGTTAGCCGGTTGGACAAGTAATCTTTTTTCGGCTGACATCAAATTGGTTTTTCGTTTCAATGATCCTGAAGCCAAAGAAATGAGAGAAGCCTTGGATGTTTTTGAAAAAAATAACCCAGGAATCAAGGTAGAACTCCAGACTATTGCATGGGGAAATTCCAGAGATCAGTTTCTACGCGAAATAGCTGTTGGTGAAGGTCCTGATGTGGTTCATATTGCTTTTGTTTGGCCTAAAGATATGGGGAATGCAGGCGGATTGCGTCCCCTCAATGATTACATCAAGAATGAAAATATCCATGGGGGGTTTGACACATTTGTCGCCACCGAACTAACTACCAACGAAAAAGGCGACATTTATGGAATTCCATGGACTACAGACACATGGGCTCTTGTCTACAATAAGGATTTGATGGCACAAGCAGGAATCAGTAAATATCCCACGTCTTGGCCTGAATTAAAAAATGCAAGCAAGATGATTCATGAAAAAACTGGAAAAACCGGCTTTGGTTTTCCAATGGGAAGTGCAAAAGGGAATACCATCTGGTTTCTTGCCAATTACTATTGGTGGTCCAATGGGAAAGCACTTGTGAAATATGATTCCAATGGCGGATACAAAGTTGGCATCACAGAAAATGATATTGCTGAATCTATTGAATATTTTCATTCCTATGTGAAAGATGGACATAGTCCTGAATTGATGCTTTCAATTAGTACAGCCTCCGACCCTGCCATTATTGAAGCACTTTTATCTGGAGAACAAGGGATCGCTATGATGCCTCCAAATATGTTAAGACAACTGGTTGAGGATTTTGAAACTCGAAATCCTGGCAAAGCACTTCCTTTTGTGACTAAGATTTTTCCAGGGGGCAGTGCAGGCTCTAAGACACATCTTGGTGGGCGAACTTTGGGAATCAACTCCCATTCTAAAAATCCTGAAGCATCATGGAAATTGGTCAAATTTCTTACCTCAGAAATAATTTTTGAAAAGTTTTATACGAAGCAATTTCCTGCTCAAAAAGTATTATTAAAGAATATTACCTTTGGCCCTAGCTTAAAAGGATATGCTGAACAACTAGCATTAGCTCGAAGTTGGGGCGCTTATGCTGACAGTCCAGCTCAAATTGGTAGTATGTGGAATAAAGTAGGTAGAATATTTGGAGATGCCTTTATTGGGACAATTTCCAGTAATGAAGCCGGAATGGATGTCATTAAAATGGTTGAAAAAGAGTTGAAATAATTTTGATTGGGTCATATTCTCTGAATGTGACCCCATCTTCATCCAGCTTGAAAATCCGTGTTATTAAAAAAAAATAAAGAGGAGCGTTTTTTAATCATCATGATGCTCGCTCCTATGATGGCAGTTCTTATCTCATTCTACTTATATCCAACCTTTTATAATCTCTACAATAGCTTCACCGATTTAAGCCTGCTTGGTTTGAAAAAAGGTGGAGCGTATATTGGATTTGATAACTACATTAGATTATTTCAAGATAAAGCCTTTGGCCGCCTCCTTTGGAATACTTTTTTCTGGCTTACTTTTGTATCGGTCTCCTTGAGGCTCGTATTGGGGATATTATTAGCTCTTTTACTCAATTCAGAGACCCTTAAAAAATTCAAACTAACAGGAATCACCCGTCTCTCCTTATTAGTTCCTTGGGCAACCCCAGCCATTGTTGCTGTGATCGCGTGGCGTTTTATGTTGGATCCGCGAGAAGGCATTGTGAATCAGATTTTGTTGTCCACAGGCATGGTGGATCAACCCATAGCATTCCTGTCAAAGATATACACAGTCTGGCCTGTCATAATCATCATTATTATATGGAATAGCCTTCCACTGGTTACAATGAGTTATCTGGCCTCGTTACAGTCCATTCCAGAGACGTTATATGAAGCGGCTGAGATTGATGGTGCCAATGATCTTCAAAAATTTTTTCACATCACTTTGCCGCAATTAATGCCGACGACTCTTGTTTTATCGTTGCTGTTAGTGGTGTGGACATTTAATAATTTTGTTTATGTTTGGCTGACAACTGCTGCAGGGCCAGGAAGTTATACAAACGTTTTGGCAACGGAAGTATTCATCCGTGGCTTTATCGATTTCGAGTTAGGATATAGTTCTGCAATTGGCATGATGATGGCCGCGATGATGGCTCTTTTTGGAATGTTTTATTATCACTATTTAGCAAAAAAAGAGTTTAGTGAAATCATTTAAATGAAAGACGAAGGGGCATGGCAAACATTCATAAAAAGAAAACTCTGAATATTACCCTTAGAGACATTGTCCTCTTAACTATCACTGGAATTGTCATGATTTTCATGCTCTATCCAGCCTACTGGGTCTTTTACGGATCTTTCAAAAAAAGTGGGAGCCTCTTTTCTTCAGAAAGCTTTGGTTTTACTTTTGATAACTACATCAAACTCTTTGAATCAGGATTCGGCAACTATATTTTAAACAGCCTTTTTATCTGTTTGTTGGCCGTTTCAATTTCAACCGTCATCGCTGTGGTCACAGCCTATATTTTTTCACGTAAAAATTTTCGTGGAAAAAAGTGGGTCATGAGCACTGTCCTTGCTGGACAAATGTTCCCATGGATCATCTTGATCACACCACTCTTTATTATGTTTGCCAGTTTAGGTTTGATGAATAGTTATACAGGGATGGTTTTTATTTATATCGCTATCTCCATACCTTTCTCTATTTATTTGCTGTTGGGTTATTTACAATCCATCCCTAAAGAGTTGGATGAAGCGGCAACTATTGATGGATGTTCAACATTTCAAGTTCTATGGAAAATCATTTATCCTTTGATCCGCCCCGGTATTGTTGCCACTGCAACCTACTCCTTCATATTGTGTTGGAGTGATTATTTATTTGCTTTGGCATTTTTAACAAAAACATCTGTTAAAACTATTCCCCTTGGACTTTCTCAACTATTTGGAGAATATGGGGCAGATTGGGGAGCTGTCATGGCAGCATCTGCAGTGACGACGCTGCCTGTTTTACTACTCTTTTTACCCATTCAAAGTAAAATAGCTTCGGGACTGGCCTCCGCATCGGTTAAAGGTTAAAGTCTGTCTATTTTGAACTTCGAAATAATCGTTGACCTGTAGTCAAAGTGTCCTTTTCGAATCTAACTTGACCTATTTTCAAACAAAAATTATGACTTCTAAGCCCAACATTCTTCTCTTTTTTGTTGACGACCAACGTTTTGATACGATCAATGCCCTTGGCAATAAAAAAATTCATACTCCGCATCTGGACAAACTGGTTTCTACTGGAACAAGTTTTACTCATGCCCATAACCCAGGTGGGACTTGTGCTGCTGTCTGTATGCCCAGCCGAGCCATGCTGCTCACGGGAAGAGGATTGTTTCATATTGAACGAGAAGGACAATCCATTCCAGAAGCCCATACCATGCTTGGTGAATGTTTAAAACAAGAAGGTTATACTACTTTCGGAACAGGCAAATGGCACAATGGAAAATCGTCTTATGCTCGCAGTTTTACGGAGGGCGATGAGATATTCTTTGGAGGTATGGGGGATCATTGGAATGTTCCTGTTTATCATTTTGATCCTGAAGGAAAGTATGCAACCCAAAGCCCTTTTATCAAAGAACCCATGAAAACCAATGCAGTCGAGTATCAGGATTGTGACCATATCACCGTTGGAAAACACTCCACCGAACTTTTTGTCGATGCTGCCTTGAAATTTCTCAGTAAACGAAAAACCGAAAATCCGTTTTTTATGCATGTTTCCTTGATGGCACCACACGATCCCAGAACAATGCCTAAACAATTTTTGGATATGTATGACCCCAGTGAAATGGAGTTACCCAAGAGTTTCTGCTCGGGACACGCCATCGATACCGGCGCCTTAAAAATCAGGGATGAGTTGCTCGCGGCATTTCCACGTGATCCCGAAGAGATTAAAAGACACATTGCCGAATATTACGCCATGATCACCCACCTGGATGATGAATTAGGGCGGCTATTGCAAGGTTTGGAAGATCGTCATGAACTGGAAAATACGATTATTGTCTTTTCGGGTGACCATGGCTTAGCTGTCGGAAAGCATGGCTTGATGGGAAAACAGAATTTATATGATCACAGTGTCCGGGTTCCTTTGTTATTTGCAGGACCGGGAATCCCCAAAGGGAAAAAAACCCATTCTCTTGCTTATTTATCAGATATTTTTCCAACGCTTTGCGATATGATAAAGGCTGAAAAACCTGAAACTGTTGAAGGGCGAAGCCTTCTAAAGAGTATTAACAATTCAGAGTTTAAAACTCATGATCAATTGTATTTGGTTTATGGAAATAGTATCCGAGGCCTCAGTGATTCAAAGTTTAAACTGATTGAATATGCTTCAGGTCCAACTCAATTATTTGATCTCCTTGAAGATCCTGAAGAGTTGATCAACCTTGCAGAACAAGCCGATAAAGCGATTGTACTCAAGGATTTAAAAAATCGTCTGATTCAAGAACGAGATAAGCACGATGACCTAAAACATCCCACTGGTGAACACTTTTGGAAGCAGAGGGCTGATTTGAATTGATCCCCATCACACTAAATTTTTCAACTAAAAGGAGAGTAACATGAAAGTAGTATTTGTTTTATTTGATTCCTTGATTCGTAAAGCCTTGGGGAGTTTATGTGGTGACTGAAATTGAGACTCCTAACTTTGATCGTTTGGCAAAAAAAGGAATCAGTTTTGATTCACACTACGTGGGCTAGTTAGACTATTGGCTCAACATGATGCTCCTCAGGAAGTCTATCTTCGTTTCGGTCTCCCTAACAAAATTCAATTGTCAGTCTTTTACAACATTATGAATTTTTCTCAAAACCCTGTTGTCAGTAAGACTCCTTTTAATATCATTACCAAGCCAATCGGCCCAATTTGTAATATTGATTGTGCCTATTGTTTTTATTTGGAAAAAACGAAACTGTATCCTCGAACAAAGTCGTTTAAAATGAACGAAGATGTTTTGGAACAGTATGTTCGTCAGTATATTGAAGGACAACCGGAAGACACTCCAGAAATCAGTTTTGGCTGGCAAGGGGGGGAACCAACATTAATGGGAATTCCTTTTTTCAAAAGGGCTCTCCAGTTTCAAAAAAAATATAAACGTCCTGGAATGAATATCCAAAATTCGGTTCAAAGCAATGGGACACTTTTGAATGATGATTGGGGAACTTTTTTTCATGACAATCATTTCTTCTTGGGCATCAGTATTGATGGCCCTGAAGCGATTCATGACCATTTCCGCAATGACAAAAAAGGACGAGGAACCTTCCAACAAGTGATGCGTGGAATCGAAATTTGCCAAAAATATAACGTTGAGTTCAATACATTGACGGTGGTGCAATCGCACAATGGAGAGCACCCTGTTCAAATTTATGACTTCTTAAAAAAAATTGGGTCCACCTTTTTTCAATTCATTCCTATTGTGGTACATTCTGACAACCGTGTGATGGACAAACAGTTAGACGGAATGATTTTTGCCTCAGAAGAAAATGCGTTGGAATCCAATATTTCCGTCAGTGAATACAGTATTGGGCCTGAACAATGGGGACATTTTTTAAATAAAGTCTTTGATCGGTGGTTAGGTAAAGAAGATGTTGGTAAAATTTTTGTGCGTGATTTTGATTTGATGTTGAGCATGGTCATGGGACTGCCTTCTTCTTTGTGTGTCAATGCTAAAACCTGTGGGCGAGAAGTGGCCATTGAGCATAATGGGGATTTATACAGCTGTGATCATTATGTGCATAACGATTATAAGCTAGGAAATATCACCCAACAATCGCTTACTGAAATGATGGACAGTGAGCAGCAAATTAAATTTGGAAATGACAAATGTGAAACACTCCCTCAATATTGTTTGGATTGTGACTTTCTCAAGTATTGTTGGGGAGCCTGCCCTAAAGATCGTATCAAGAAAACGCCCCAAGGTGAATCGGGACTAAATTACCTCTGTGAAGGGTACAAAGCGTTTTATAGCCATACTGAACCTTATTTTCAAAAAATGGCAGAATGTCTTCGCATGGGGTATTTTGCAGAAGACTGGAATAACCTTGGAGCTTTAAAAGAGCAGGCTCGTCACTCCAAACCTTTACAAAAACCGGATAAAAAAATGGGAAGAAACGGTCCTTGTTTGTGTGGAAGTGGTAAAAAATATAAAAAGTGTTGCGGATGAATGATATATACCGCCTGAGTACCTCTACTTAAATAAAAGATGTTAGTTTTTTCATGGGCTATAATAACGAGCATGCTTGCAAACGGCAGCAAACTTGATTTTGTGATGGAAACATTTTCTCTAGTTTCATTCTTAAAAGATGCAGTTCTGCCATTGACGACAATCCAATCACATGGTAAAGTTTTGTCTCCAAACAAAGATTCAACAACACATACATCAACCCATTTTGGGTTATCGCCTTCATCGTGTGTATGGAAACCTTTGTCACTCCACCACTATACTAAGTAACCAATATCATTGGGGCCAGACAATCAAAACAAACTTTATCAATAATTCTGCACTAATCAATTCGGTTGCAGATTGAGTATGCTGTAAATGACCTGAATGACTTGGAAAGATTAGTGGGTGTGTTGTGTAAGTTCTGGAGCCTCACTCACTACACGTATGCACGAGGCAAATTATTAGGTGTCCATATAGGTGTCTATCAGCCCTGAAATTCAGCTCAAAAGTAAAGCCTTATATATGGCCTGCAAGAGGTAAAATTTTGTGCTAATTTTGTGCCATTAGCTTACAAAATCAGGCCAT
>Ga0066376_10004888_pt1 | contig 11560 bp, 11 predicted proteins | sample Knorr_S15_td_Bot_FD_77009 | JGI IMG/M metagenome (GOLD analysis project Ga0066376, IMG submission 77009) | Marine microbial communities from Southern Atlantic Ocean transect - Knorr_S15_td_Bottom_ad_5009_LV_A | ecosystem: Environmental > Aquatic > Marine > Oceanic | place: Southern Atlantic... | reverse complement strand
TCTTGCCAAGTTCATGACCCCTCCCAACAACCATGACAGCACCGCAGGACCGAACACTGGCAGACCGGCAATTGAACTAGCTGAACGATTTGCTCTGATCGTAAATCAGCATCCGGTGATCCGTTCAGGGTTCGTCCTCCTTAGACAACAAGAGGCTCTTTTTCGAGAGCCTCTTGTTGTTTTGTCCATCTATTTAGACGCAAGAATCGCCGTTTTGAAACTAGGTCAGTGGTCGTGAGCAGCCAATTCAATCAAAACTCCCCCTGACGCCGATGGCGCCAAGAAACCTATGTCTGCACCCATCAACCCTTTCCTAGGCACTTTGTCCAAAAGATCGATGCCCAATTCATCCAATGTTTTGAGCTTGTCGGCAATGCCTTCCACTTCAAAACAGACGTGGTGTAACCCTTCACCGCTGTCCCGTACATGAATGGAGATTGCGCTGTTGGGCGTCAGCCCCTGGAGCAGTTCTAAATTGGTATCCTTCACGGGTATGAAGCAGCCTCGGACACCTATATCCTCCCGGACGACGATGGGGCCCGCTTCCAGTCCAAAGAGACTGCGGTAAAACTCGATACTGGCGTCCAAGTTGCTCACTGCGATGCCAATGTGATGCACCAGGTCCGTGGGTACCGGGGGTGTTCCGGTAATAGTCATAAACACACCATCCTTTCCGATATACATTTTATGAATGGCGACATCTTAGCATGACGATATGTCGGTCCTTTCATTCTGAGCATAGGAGCAACGAAGAATCTCCTGGTTCAGGCGTAAAGATTCTTCGCCCCACTCAGAATGGCAAAAATTCGCATACTCTCGGGGCAAATCTCTAATAATGGGTCATGAGTCAAGCAGCCCTGACAACGCTATAATTAACAAAGCGCCAACTTGAAACTCCAGATTGTTAACCCGGAAATTATCTACTCGGCATTGACTAAAGGAGGGAGGCTATGGCCACCCGGGAATCCGCCAGCAAAGCACCTTACAAGGTGTTGGGCACCCGGCCCATTCGCCACGATGGCTTGGACAAAGTCACGGGACAAGCTCGCTACGGCGCTGACATTAATATGCCGGGCTTGCTGTACGGCAGGATACTGAGGAGCCCTCACGCCCACGCAATAATCAAGTCCATCGACGCTAGCTACGCTCTAGCCTTGCCCGGGGTTAAGGCTGTGATAACGTCCGCCGACCTCCCACTCCTTTCCGGTCGTCCGGTGGATGTGGCTGAGGGTGCGGCGTTGAACCCCAAGTTCTTGAGCAACAACGTCATGGCCGGTGACAAGGCTCTTTATAAAGGCCATGCTGTCGCTGCGGTGGCTGCTGATAGCCTCCATGTGGCCGAGCAGGCGATTTCATTGATTCGAGTGGATTATGAAGTCTTGCCCGCCGTTTTGGATGGCAAAGAAGCAATGAAGCCCGGCGCCCCGATTCTTCACCCAAAATTGTATCTGTCTGAGGGCGTGTTCTTCCGACCCGGCGGGCTGAGGGACGATGACGAAGATTCGGCCCCTTCCAATGTTGCCAGCCACTTTGAGTTGGCCAACGGCGATACGAAGCAGGGTTTTTCCGAAGCCGATGTCATAGTGGAACGGGACTTTCACACGAAGTCGGTTCATCAAGGCTATATCGAGCCCCACGCTGCCACGGCCCGCTGGGAACGCGATGGAAGAATCACCATCTGGGACAGCTCTCAGGGCCACTTCTCCATGCGGGACCTCACCGCCTTAGTCTTGGATGTGCCCATCTCCCAAATCAAGGTGATTCCCATGGAAGTGGGCGGAGGATTCGGTGGCAAGCTACACATCTTCATCGAACCTGTGGCTGCATTGTTGTCCAAGAAGGCGGGACGCCCCGTGAAGATAACCCTAACTCGGGCAGAGGAGTTTGAAGGTACCGGACCAGCGTCGGGAGCTCATATCCATGCCAAGATTGGAGCGACCAAAGACGGTCGCATCACCGCTGCCGAAGCAACGATGGTCTACGAAGCCGGTGCCTTCCCCGGCGCTCCCATAAACCTGGCGGTCATCACCGTTTTCGGAGTCTACGACATCAACAACACCAGGGTCGAAGCCTATGACGTCGTGGTCAACAAACCAAAGTGCTCACCTTACCGGTCGCCGGGAGGACCGCCTGCCGGGTTTGCAGGGGAGACATTGATTGACGAACTGTGCGAGAAGCTATCCATCGACCCTTTGGAGTTCCGGTTGATAAACGGCGCCAAAGAGGGCACCCGCCGAATCACCGGAGTGCCTTTCCCTCGCGTTGGGTTTATGGAGACGCTGCAAGCAACCAAAGAGCACCCTCATTATCGGAGCAAGCTGGATCAAAGCAAGCAGAACGGCCGAAATAGAGGCCGGGGCCTAGCCACAGCGGTATGCGCTAATATCAGCGGCCCATCGGCCGCGGTGATTAACTTGAACCAAGACGGCACGGTCAGCCTGGTTGAGGGCTCGCCGGACTTGGCCGGGGGCAGGACAGCAGTTGCGATGCAGGTGGCCGAAGTTCTGAGCATCCCCGTCGCCGATGTTCATCCCTCTATAGGAGATACCGATTCCATAGGCTTTACGTCCTTCACCGCCGGAAGCAGCGCTACTTATAAGACCGGTTGGGCTTCCCACGAGGCATCAATCGACTTGCTCAATCAACTCCGGCAGAGGGCCGCCTTGGTGTGGGATGTTTCTGAAGAAGATGTTGATTGGGGTGATGGAGAATTCTTCCACAAATCCGACCCCGAGCTTCGTTTAACCATCAAAGATTTGGCCGCTCAGCAAAACAACACCGGTGGGCCGGTGGTGGGCCGAGCCGCTGGCAACTGGGGCGGTGAAAGCCCTGGATTCGCCGTCCACATAGTGGACGTGGAAGTGGATCCGGAAACGGGCAAGATTGAGATTCTTCGATATACCGCCCTGCAGGACCCAGGCACTGCGGTGCATCCCAGCTACGTAGAGGGTCAGATTCAAGGGGGTGCGGTTCAGGGGATAGGCTGGGCCATCAACGAAGAGTACTTCTTCGATGACCAAGGGGGCATGGTCAACACTAGTTTGCTGGACTACCGCATGCCTACCAGCAAGGATTTGCCTATGATTGACACCCAGTTAGTTGAGGTACCTAATCCGGGTCACCCCAACGGCGTTCGAGGTGTGGGAGAAGTTTCAATAATCCCACCGGTCCCGGCAATCGCCAACGCAATATACGATGCTATCGGCGTGCGTATGACCAGCCTACCCATGTCTCCCGTTGCCATCTTGGAGGCATTGTGGGAGAAGGAATCGGGTAAATAATAAGCGGGCACTGCTTGTCGTGCCCGCAAGTTTATATCTCTCGCTACATCTGCCCGTAGCCAGGTTAGCCACTGGAACGAGTGGAAGGCTCAGGTCTGGAGTGATTCTTTGACGACCTGTCCGCCCTTTATAACCAGCGGTATGTTTTTGCCATTGCCTAGAAGACTGATATCGCTTATCGGGTCTCCTGAGATGGCGATAAGGTCGGCGTCCATGCCTTCACTTACTTTGCCAATGCTGTCTTCCAGGCGAAATAGCCGGGCGTTGGTGGTGGTGGCGCTCACTATTGCCTTCATCGGCCCAATCACTCTGGCCTTCAATGCCAACTCTTCGCCCCGGCCAGTTTGGCCCGGCCCCAATATGTCGGTTCCAGAGCCTAGCAAAACCCCGGCGCTTGCGGCTAGTTCCACGCTGAGGGGCATCTGGGTGCGCACTTGCGCCAACTTCATCTGTCCGTAGTGGGGAATATCCCCGGCTTCCGCCCACTTGGCCAAGGTCTCAATCACCAACAGGGTTGGTATCATAAAGGCACCCTGGTTCAGAATCGCATTGGCCGTGGCCTCATCCAGGATGCTGCCATGTTCTATGGATCTTACCCCCGCCGCTAGGGCATTATTTATCGAAGGCGAAGTGTGGCAGTGGGCGACCACGTATTTGCCAGCCATCTCGGCTTCGTGTACTGCCGCATGCATCTCTTCCACAGTGAACTGGATGCTCTCCAATGCGTCTATGGGAGACATGACGCCCCCGGAGGCCATCACCTTCACCTGTGTTGAGCCCAAACGGAGTTGCTGCCGGGCCGCCAGCCGTACTTGGTCCACACCGTCTACCAGCACCGGGGCAGCCAATATTCCGGGCACCGACACTATGGGCCTTTCGTCATAACGGTCTCGCCGGTCACCGTGACCTCCCGTTTGCGACAGATGAGAGCCGGAGGGCAAAATCCTAGGTCCTCTTATGAGGCCCTGTTCCACAGCCCTGGCGAAAGCCGGGTCCAAACCACCGGCGTCTCTGACGGTGGTGAACCCTTCCTGCAAAGCCAGTTCTATGTTTTCCACCACACCTATGACGTAAGCTGCCAGGCTGTCGTAGTCCCCCGGAGAGCCAGCGAAGGCATTGGCGCCCAATGCGCCGAAGTGGACATGAGCGTCGGTAAGGCCGGGCATCAGTGTCAAGCCGTTCAGGTCGATAACCCGGCCATCTCTGGGTGGCGTTATGCTCTCCGATGACCCGATCTGCCGGATCAAACCTTTTTCCACCAGCACGCTGGTGCCCGGACGTGGGTCGGCGCCGGTGCCGTCAATCAATGTGGCATTGTGTAGCAACAACTCATCCATGGGTGGATAACCTCCGCCATTTATTGTGACTTGCTCGGGAAAGGACTGGCTTGGCTCTGGTTTGACTAGTTCGACGTTGGTTCATTTCAGGAGAACGCCCCCATCCTGACTTTCCCCCGAAATGGGGGAAGGGACCTGTCGTCTCCCTCTTGAAGCGGGAGAGTTAGAGTGGGGGTGAAATCACGACGTAAAACGGTGTCTGAGATTTTCTTAAAAACCTTTGAACCAACTGGTAAACTCTGAGGCCCGCTCCTGCGAACCTTCGATTTCCAGCCTGCCCGAAGACACCCCTGCCTCCACGCCAATCCGCCCGAAAATCAACAGTATGTAGTTGCTCGTGTCACAGCGGAAAGTGGCGTCAGCCCGGACCGTTCCGGCGGGTTGCACTTCATAATCTTGACCGTTAACCAGCACGTCTTCGGCTACTTTGCTTGCGCCAGTCACGTCAAAGTGGAACCGGGCTGGCGTGGGCAAGTCCAACGCCGGAACGAAAGCAGTGCGCAACCAACGGGGCACCATGGTCACCATCTGAGGTAGAGCTTCTTCTGAGATTGCTGCCGAGGAATCCAGACCAGCGCGGATGTCCCACCCGTGGACCGCTAATTCTTGCACACGTAGGGCTACGAATTGATGGAGGGGCATTTTACCCCTTCTATGAAAGCAAGGTTTATCCCAATCTTCGGGCTTCAGACTTGACATAACTTGCTGAAGTTCTTCGTATCCTTGGGTGAATTCACTCAGCAGTTGGCTTCCTTTTTCTTGAAAATGGGCAGTTGCCGCATCGGCTATTATCTCGGACCCTCTCACGCCAGCGCCGAGATAGGACTGTCCTTGCGTTGGCTCCGAGTCTCCGGCGGCAGCCCTAGTCAAGGACCCGGCCCAAGTGCTGGCGGCGATGGAGAGGTGGGCTACCACATCTCCGATTTTCCAGCCTTGGCAGGCACTGTCTTGCGACCAGGATTCGGTTTTCATGCCCCGCAGGTAATCAGCCAAGCGGCCAGCTTCGGCATTAACCAAGTCAATCAATGTGGTCATTGGCGTTGCGGCCATAACTGCTCCTAACTTTGCTATTAATGTGTGAATATCTGGCGATTGGGAGTTGGATTCCAACTGAAAGCCCGGGCCGTTAGGCCAACGATTGCCGGACTATCTCCGCACCTGCCGTCAATGCCCGAAGTTTGCCCAAGGCTATTTCCCTGGGCAGGTATTTCATTCCACAATCCGGAGCCGCAATCAAGCGCTCTGGGCTCACGTATGTCAATGCAGCCCTAAGCCTGGATGCCACTTTTTCCGGTGTTTCGACCTCTGGGTCGCCCAAGTCCAGCACACCCAGAATAACCGTCTTGGAGGGGAGTTCCGCCAGAACCGCCAGATCCAGATTGGGCTGGGCAGCCTCGATTGAAATCTGGTCCACATTGGTAGCGTCAAGCTGAGGCAGGGCTGAATAACCGCTGGGCTTGTAATCAATCATGGCGGCGTAGCCAAAGCAAAGATGCAAAGCCGTTGTTCCTACCACACCTTCCAACGCTTTGTTGATGACTCGTACACCGTAGTCCTTAGCTTCTTCATGGCGGGCCTGAAGCCAAGGCTCGTCCAACTGGACCACATCGGCTCCCGCTTCAAACAGCGACTTTATCTCCAGGTTGACGGCGACGGCGTAGTCCATAGCCATACTTTCTCGGTCAGGGTAGTAATCGTTGTAGGCTTGCTGGGCCATGGTAAAAGGCCCAGGAACAGTGACCTTGATTTTCTTGTCCGTATTGGCTCTTAAAAATTCAACATCTCTGACCTGGACGGCCTGGGTACGGCGTATTGGGCCCACTACCCTGGGAACCATCACCCTACTGCCAGGGGTGCGGCTCTGAACCTCGCCCGGATTGGCTTGGTCTATTCCTTCCAAAGCTGTAGCGAACCGGTTGGAGTAGCTCTCTCGCCGGATTTCGCCGTCGCTGATAATGTCCACTCCGGCGCGCTCCATGGCTCTGATAGCCAGCACCGTGGCATCATCTTGAGCTTCCGTCAATTGGACGGAACCTATTCGCCAGATGCCCGTCTCACGCACTCTGGGCACCCCTGCTTGGGTCAGAGCGTCGTGGTCCACCAGCCAGTTGGGCTGGGGAAAGCTTCCAACAACAGTCGTGGCCAAAATTTCAGCTGGCATTAATTATCTCCTTAGAATGAGCAACCCCAGATTGAGCAACCCCGGGAATGGGAGTGGCCCTAATCGCAGGCATTGTATAAACTGTCCCATAGTCTGGCAAGCTTTGCCTCGGGCAGGTTGTTCCAGCCAATGATTAACGACCGCCATGGGCAGGCGGATGGAAGAGGGGGTAATGCAGACCAATACCACGAAAGCAAAATTGGCCGAAGGCCAAACCGTGTACGGCGCAATCATAAGCCGGTTCGCCCCTGACTTGGTGGAGATATTCGGGGCCATCGGTTACGACTTCGTGATGATTGACTGTGAGCACGGACCCATGGACCTTGAGCAGGTGGAGCACATGGTCAGGGCCGCCGAAGTCTTTGGCATCACGCCCATAGCTCGCATACCGAACCACAGTGACTCGACGATATTGCGCTTCTTGGACCGGGGAGTCCAAGGCATCATCGTGCCCCATGTGAACACCAAGTTGGAAGCCCTCGCCGTGTGCAAGGCCGCCCGCTATCACCCGGATGGTGCCCGGGGAGTAGGGGGTGGGCGGGCTCACGACTACGGCGTCTCGGCCACTAGAGAGGAATCAACCGGTTGGATTAACTCACAAATCCTGGTCATTCCCATGGTTGAGGACACCGCGGCGGTATCAAACCTCGATGCAATCATGAGTGTGCCCGGCGTAGACGTGCTTCACGTTGCCTCCGGCGACCTCGGTCAGAGCCTGGGAAATCCTGGCCGGGAAGAGGTAAGAAGAGTGATGCGGGAGGTCATACCTAGAATCCGCACGGGAGGAAAATTCGCGGGCGTGGGTGGCAATGCTCCCTCGGATGCTGCCGGTGTGGCCGAGTTCATCAAACTTGGAGCCAACTTTGTGACCATATCGGCCTGGGGACTGTTGCGCCTAGGGGCCGAAGATTTTCGTCAGAGGGTGGCCGCGGAGCTATAAAACCGGCGAAATTATCGCCCAGAGGCTGGACATGCAGAGCATTCCCAGAGACCAAGCTATGGAGTACGAGTTCGACCATCGCCACCCGCCGAAGCTTCGAGTAAAGGAGGGTGAGAGTTTTGTGGTGAACACAGAGGACGCTGCCTCGGGCTACATAAGGTCAACAGACGTTGCATCCCACATCAACGACTTCCCAGTCAGAAAGTTCGAACCGCCCAAGAGCAACCCCATCGGCGGCCCTGTATACGTCGAGGGTGCGGCAAAGGGCGATTTGCTGGAAGTGACAATTGAGCGCATCGTGGTGGATGACCAGGGTTTCACCAACTTCCGTCCTGGTGTTGGACCCCTGAGCGACTCCCACCGTTGGCAGCCTCTGCGCGGTCCCTTCGTTCATATCATCAAGCATCTGCCGGGGCCCAGCGGTACCACCTGGGACGGCAAGGGCGTTTTCAACGATAAGATTACCTGGGACCTTCAGCCCTTCATTGGGACCATCGGCGTCGCCCCGGAACGAGAGGTTGAAACCAGCGCGGTGGGGCAAGGGCCGTGGGGCGGCAACCTGGACGTTCGGGATATGAAAGAGGGCACCAAATGCTATCTAAATTGCTATCACGACGGAGCGTTACTCTATGTTGGAGACGTCCACGGCAGCCAAGGCGACACCGAGTTTTACGGCACCGCCGATGAGACCCGGGCCGAGTTGACCCTTAGCTGCCGGGTAATCAAAGACAAGCAGATTCCCTTCGTGCGGCTGGAAAAGCCCGACTCTATCGTCTCCCTTTACTCTTTCCGGCCATTGGAAAACGCCGTGGAAAGCGCCATCGTCAACCTCATGGAGTGGATGGTGACCGAGTACGGCGTTTCTGAAACCGATGCCTACATGCACCCCAGCATCAACCCGGACTTTCGGGTTAACGTCTACCAGATGGTACGTTTGGGCCGTCTCCAATACACCGTGGGAGCGGAGATACCCAAGAAGTACTTGGTGCCCAGCTGATTGGCCTAGCCTCAATACCGTCATTCTGAGTAGTGGAGCGACGAAGATTCCATTGGCTCAAGTGGAAAGATTCTTCACTTCACTCAGAATGATAATATTACGAATATTTTTGGCGCAAAGCAAAGCTGATGAGGATGATGGGCCTAGCTGAGTTGCGTATGTTTACTCAAACTCCAAGCTAGGTTTCCATAGTAAAGTTTCGATTCAAGAGTCCAAAATATGACCCTGCCGTCCCACACCTACTTGACTCAACGGGGAATTCCGTTTGAGAAATTAATCTTCCCCCCAGAAACGGAGAAAGGCGCGTCCAACGTTGCTGATGCCTTGGGCTTCCAGCCCTCGCAAATGGTCAAAACTTTAATCTTTGAGACTGATAAAGATGAGAGGGTCTTGGTCATGCTGGGAGGAGACAAGAACGCCGTTTCCGGGTACCTGAAGAAGGCCATCGGCTCTCGCAACATCAGGCTGGCGAGTCCCGAAACCGTGGTCGAGGTGACCGGATATGAGATTGGGTCGATACCGCCCTTCCACTGGCAGCCGCCGGGATTTCGGTCCTTTGTAGACGCGTCGCTCATGGAGGAACAGGTGCTGGGAGTTGGTGGCGGTGTTTGGGGACAAGAAATAATGATTGCCCCAACTGACCTCGTAAGGGCCAGCGGTTCAACTCTGGTCAATCTTTCGGACAGGTCAAAGCCCGGTCTGGCGTGAAAATTCTAAAGCCGATAACCCACTGACAGTGTTCAGGCTGTTGTTGATACTTTCTTGCCGGTCAACCACTCTTGACTTGCTGCCTCTTTGCTCATCCATCTTTCCTGGGCTTCTTGGCGTCCTGGAGGCAATTCTACGCCCAAGCCGTTGGCCAACCGGTTCATAACGCTAAAGTAAGCGGTTATCAACGCTGTGGAAAGAATCTGCTCGTCGGTCAAGCCTAGGGAGCGAAGTTTCTCCACATCTGCCTGTTCAACGGTGGCAGGGGTCAGAGCAAGCTTCACGGCATAATTCAACATTCCCATGGTCTGAGTGTCCAAATCTGCCTTGGTATAGTCGTGTAAGACGTGGCTGGCCATTACTGGGTCTTCGGAATGCTGACGGAGGTACCCTCCGTGGGACATCGCTCAATAGCGGCAGGAGTTGGCCACCGAGACCGCCGTGGCAATGGCCTCTTCCTGGACCCTGGTGAGAGAAGAGGAGCCGAATGTCACGGACTGTGCAAAGTTCTGAACGGCATCCATGGCTTTGGGATTTATGGACATTACACTGATAATCGCCGCTGGCGCCGGTTTTCCTTGCTCAATTTCCGCTTCTCGTATCCAGGGCATAACGGCCTCCTGATTTTCTTGTGGCAGACAGGTGAAACTGTTTGGAAGGTTCGCCGCCATGTTACCGGGCTGACTAAACAGCGTCAATGCGTGCCCTATTTGGTTCTGCTGACGGCCGGGAAACCGTCATTTTTGACACTGGGCTGGAAGCCCATTAGCATTACTGCTTATGCGGAGTTCCGCGGATTATTCTCAGGGATTATCTTCCCAGATTATCTCCCCGGATCATTTCCACTATAAAAGGACGGGAGCATGATAGCCAAAGGCGTTTCTCACATCGCAATCTGTGTGAAGGACTTAGAAGAGTCCCTCAAGTTTTACCGGGACATCTTGGGACTAACAGCGCGGCTGCACACCACCCAGAATATGGCTCGAAGACCCGGCGCAGAATCTCCGGAGATGTACCAGGAAGCCCGGAAATCCAGGACCGTAGCCAACGTATATTTCGAGGATGATAATGAGCCATTTTTGGTCTTGACCTCCCATCCTGAGGAGCAAGTCTCGGGAGACCCCATAAAACTGGACCAGATTGGCATCAGCCACATCTCCTTCGGCGTAGATGACGTTAAAGCTTTGGCTCAAGAGATTCAATCCAAGGGTGTCCCTCTGGCTGGCAAAATGGAGGATTTCACAGACGGCGAGGGCAATATCAGGACATTTTTCGTTTATGATCCCGACGGGATCTTGGTGCAATTCGATCAGGGCCGGAGCTGATAGAAAGATGGCTGAAAGACCCGTTCTACGCACAGAGTTGTGCGCTCGCTTGGGCATTGAGTACCCCATCTGTTTGGCCGGTATGGGCGGCAAAGCCGACCCCACGCCGCCAAAACTCGTGGCGGCTGTATCCAACGCCGGCGGCCTGGGTGTCATGGGCGGCACCGGATTCAGTCCCGAGGAGATTCGCGTTCGCATAAACCAGATTCGAGCTCTCACCGACAAACCCTTCGGAGTAGACCTTCTGTTGCCGGTAAGCATGGCCGAAGTGGGGGACTCCAGACCGGAGATTCGCGAGCAGTTGGCAAGGGAATACCCCAGGCATGTGGAATTCGTGCAGTCACTTGCTCGGGAATTTAACCTCCCACAAGTCACGGCCAGCGATGATACTGTGCTCTCACCCGCTGTTATCCGGGAGCAGGTAAAGGTTGTCTTGGAAGAAAAGGTCCCGGTTTTTGCCGCCGCATTGGGTGACCCTTCCTGGATGGTACCGGACGCTAAAGCCGCCGGTATAACGGTGATGGGGATGGTTGGCGCCGTGCGTCACGCCAGACGGCAGATAGAGGCCGGAGTGGACATCGTAGTGGCTCAAGGCTATGAAGCAGGCGGCCACACCGGTAGAGCCGCCAATTTCCCGCTGATTCCTCAGGTGGTGGACGCCATCGCCCCGGCCCCTGTTGTAGCTGCCGGGGGAATCGCCGACGGACGCGGCGTTGCGGTCGTGCTGGCTTTGGGGGCTGTTGGCGTTTGGGTTGGCACGGCATTTTTGGCTTCGGAGGAAACTGGCATCGTTGACCTTCACCAGCAACAG
>Ga0066376_10004887_pt1 | contig 11561 bp, 7 predicted proteins | sample Knorr_S15_td_Bot_FD_77009 | JGI IMG/M metagenome (GOLD analysis project Ga0066376, IMG submission 77009) | Marine microbial communities from Southern Atlantic Ocean transect - Knorr_S15_td_Bottom_ad_5009_LV_A | ecosystem: Environmental > Aquatic > Marine > Oceanic | place: Southern Atlantic... | reverse complement strand
TCGTTACGGTTGCAGTGGACCGTGATGCCGATACCATCGCCATTTCCGATGATGTTACCTTCGATATCCTAGTCTGTAATCAGGCCAATGCTGTCATCGACGGGCGGGTGGAATTAGAAGGTCAAAACACTGCCCGTTTCGAACAAAATTGGCGCCACGTCGGTTCGGATGATATTATTCAGACATATTCCTTAGCCGCCGGTGGTTGTCAGGAATTCGTGTTGCTATTATTCACCACAGGTAGTGACGGTTTTGCCGCCGAATTGAATATAAGGGCGGTGAGCACCATCGAAGGAGCGACCGTCAACGACGAGTCCAATACCTTCACCATCACGGCTACCGAACCACCAGAACCACCTGCTGGCCTTGCACTCCCTCTCGGCTTTGAACTCGATAACCAATCTGGAATAACCGTGATTTCAAGCGGGTGGATAGTAGCGCTACTACTATTCTTTGTAATGCGAATGACAAGGAAAAAGAAGGATGTGGTTGGCCCATTCGAAGAGTTGGGTCTCGAACCAGCAACCAGTGAAGACGTACCTGCATTAGAAAATCTACTCGGTCCAAACGAGGTGAGAATGGATGATGAGCGTAAGGTCAATTGTCCAAAGTGTTCAGAGAAATTGGGAGTTCCTAGGGGCGCGGAAACACCTTTCCGCTTTACCTGCCCTTCGTGTGAAGGAAAGATCAGAGTAATCGATTGATCAAGTCTTTATCGCTATCAACAAGAATGCGGTATGACCGAATGCACCTTTGCTCGGGCGAATGCCACCCTTGCTCGCTTTACCCCATGGTCTCTCGATAATCTCAGCAGCCCATTCGACGTTTAAACCGGCGTCCTCGCAGGTTTGCCAGCATGATTCAAGTTGCGAGGTAGTCGGTGCATAGCAGGCTAGACGAGCACCAAATTTTAGCAAGGGGGCGCATGCTTGGATGGCAGCACTGTGTTCTGCCATATCGAGGATGACTGCGTCGAATTGTAAACCGGTCTGTTCTACTACTTCCTCAACCAAACCCTCGTGGTGGTCGTGGCGTGGAAATTCTGCAAAGCAATCGGCGGCGCGTGCTAGATTTGCCAAACCGACTTCTGCATGTTCCTCTCTCGGCTCAATCGTCAGCAGATGTCCACTATTCCCCATCACTCTCGCTAGGTGTAGTGAGAGTCCAGCCGAGCCCAATCCGGCATCGAGAACACAATCCCCTGGACCTATGCCCATTCGGGTGATTAGTGCTCCGGCATCCTTGGCGGAAATGGTCTGTGCTCTCCGGCGCATTCCTTTGATCAATTCGGGTAATCTCTCTGGCATTCTCCTTAGATATTTTTGGCCGATTAGCACCTCTTCTCCGACCTCGATTTCACCGAGAAGCAACTTCGGATTAAACACTCCTAAACCCTTGATACTCTGAGTGGAATCGACCAATTCTACCATGTGAATTCTCTCGCCTTCACCAAGGACGACCCAATCTGCCATGGTGATGGCTAGCGGGACTTCCTGAAGAAGATTATCCGAATAAAACCCATCCCCCCTCTAGGGGGATGATACACGCGAGTCACGTATGTTCATATACCAAATGACAAAAGCGAGGCCTATGAAGTCCGTACGCACAGCAGCATCTACCCTAGTTTTGTTGATGATTTTGAGTATTTTCAGCTCGATGATTGCGATTGGTAGCCCGGATGAGTCCACTTCACTTTCAACTGAAGAAAGCCAAAGCTTTGCCGCATCACCAGGCCATGCGGTCTTTGCTGAATACCTTGGTGCATATTGGTGCCCTCCCTGTACCTCTACTTCCACTAACTTAGCCAATTTGGTCGATACAAACGGGGGTAGAGGTGGCGACTTCACCTACATCTCCTTTTGGGAATCACAATCAACCGGCTGGCCAAGTGATGCACCGATCAACAGGAATGAACACATTCAGAACGCCCCTGGCTATACCGGTGGTATTCCCGTCGTGACCTTTGGCGATGCCGATCAAGGCAATTATTACACCGTTGGCGGTCAGAATTACGACTCATATTACACGAGTGGCGGCGGTATGGATGCCTCCGCTGCACAATTCGAACTTGAAGTTGCTCAATACGCAACTGGCAACGACATGGAAATAGAGATTACTGCAACCTACAACGGTGTTGGCACAAAGACAGTCTGGCTCTATGGCGCAGTTGCTGAGGGCACCAGTCCTGAGACCTATACTGTGAATGGTAACCCCCATCCGCACCACGTGTGGAAAAAATGGTTATTGAATGGTGCTGGAACTGGATTTGAATCTTTTACTTTGAGTAGCGGAACACCCGTTTCCTATTCTTGGACCGTGCCTATCTCGGCGGTTCGTGCTGGTGGCGGACATAGTGCTGAAGAGAATTTCCTCACTATTGTAACCCTGCAGGATGGAGATCACACCGGTTACCGAAATGTCTACACCGCCGCTGATTCTAGTATGGTCCCTCTAATCGATGTCGGAATCTCTGAGCTAGTATATGATAATCCCTCTGCCGATAATGGATACATCACCGGTGATGTTATCGATGTTCAGGCTACGATTGTCAACAACGGTGAGGATGCATATTCCGACGGTGGTAGTGCACAATTCTACTACATCGATGGCACCACCGAGGTAGATTTTGGCTCGCCTGTATCACTAAATAATTTCCCAAATACCGGTTCGAGCCAAGTGATAAGTGCACAATTGGATACAACTTATGTTCCAGAGACCAATTGGGAAACCACAATCAAGGTCAGATTGAGCGATCTCGTCATGGATATGATCTCCTTGAACAATGCAAGATCGCAATCAATGCTTTACGACCAAGCCCCAATTTCTAAGGAACCACAAGTTACTGGCGCTATAGAGATCGAACGCGGTGCCGATTTCCTTGTCGAAGCGAGAGCCCAGATTACCGATGGCGTCGATCTCGATTTATCAACTATCGATTTCAATATTGAAATCAGTCCTTCAGGACAACATTTGTGGGATGATCAATATACCTCTATCGGAGGAGAGATCATGTATGCTGGCGAAACCAACGAGTATCGTAAATTCACCCTTCAACCAGATATCATGATTCCAAGCGGAAATTACGATCTTCGTTCCCGTGCAATCGATGGGCGCGGGCAAATCAGTGAATGGTCAGTGAATGAAGAAGCCTTTGCAATAATGAACTCATTACCTATGATAAGCCAAGATCCAATCACGGTAAAGGTGGAAACGAGTCAAAAGGTCAGTATGGCTGATCACATCAGTGACGTTGAATCACCTGGAGATATCAGTGGATTGGTGGTCTCTAGCAGCCATGATGCCTTTATTGACTGGTACCCCGATAGCGAAGAAATCGAGGTTTATTTCGATTCGATTCAGATGATAGATGGTCAACCAATCCAAACCGGAATTGAAATTTCGGTATTCGATGGCGAGGATACAGCATATAGTACGCTTTTATTCAATGTTATTGAAAACGGTCAACCGAGATGGGATACTATCAATCGGCTCTTTGTCGACGAGGGCTCTGCCGGGCAAATCAATCTGATAGACTATCTCTCGGACACGGATGCAGATGGCAATCATGTCACCGCTTCAGATTTGAGCCTAGCGATAATGGCAAACTCGGATGACAGCGTCCTGACCGCATCGATGAACGGATTTATGTTGAATTACCAAACCGTTGACCATGATGTCAATGGTGTGAGCATCTTTACTATTAGGGCGAGTGATGGCGAGCAATTCTCCGATCAAACAATCGCAGTGGAAATCAATCCAATCAACGATGCCCCAAGGGTCGACCTAAGCGATCTCGAGATGATGGTACTTCAGGTCGGACAAGAGAAAACGATCAACTTTGATGAACTCATTTCAGATATCGACGGTGATGTTGAATCGGTATTCGTAAGGGCAAGTACAGATGATGTCACTGCGTTGACCTATACCAACCTCGGTCACATCATGACTTTGAAGTGGAATGAGAAAGGTATGAAGACGGTTACTCTTGAACTCGATGACTATGAACTGAATGGTAAGAGTATTGTCACTTTTGACGTCGAGGTCATCGCTCACAAGAAATTGACTATCTCTGAGGAAGATGGCAGTATGGTCAAGTTGACTATTGCCGATTATCTTGTTGGTGATTATACCGAGTTGTTGATGACTCTATCAGACGGTGATGCGACTTTCGTCAGTATCGAAAGCAATTGGCAATTGTGTAATGCTGATACCGATACCTGCCGTCTATTCGTTTCGGTCGATCACGATATCACCGAGAAGGCTGATGGCTGGACTTTCTCTCCTTTTGAGGGACTGGAGGGCAGCGAATTGAGATTCCATGACCAAATCAAATTGGGACAGATAACCGCCGTCGATTCCGACGGCCTCGAATGGAAATCTTCGGATTATATGCAATGGTTAGTCGATACCCACCCCAAGGATATCGCTGAGATGAGTGCTGAAGAATTAGCAGCTGAAATCGCTTCATTAGAGGCATCCTTGGCTGAGTTAAAGGAAAATGGTGCCTCGGACGATGATATTGCGCAAGCGGAAGGAAACCTTGCTGATGCTTGTAAATTAGGTTCGTGTGGTGATTCGATTGCTGCTGGACTCGATGGCGATCTAAGCAGTAGTGCTGATGTCACTTTGTTGATCACCATTATCGCGGCGGTCCTGATTTTTGGCCTTCTAGCCGGATTGTTATTCATGCGTAGTGGTAAGAATGAAATCGCCGGTGAAGATTGGAGTCAGGATGTTCCAGCAACCGATATGGTCGCTAATTCGATGTATGGTGGGGCACAGGAATTATTTCAACAACAATATGCACAACCCGCAATAGCACAAGTAGCGAATATAGCACCTGTGGTGCCAGCGCCAATTCAACAGAGTATGCCGCCTCCCCTTCCAGCAAGTGGATTGCCTGCGGGTTGGACAATTGAACAGTGGTCCTACTATGGGCACACCTATCTCGAGCAAACCGGGCAATGAATAATCATGGAATATACCTTTGCCGTAATGCAAACGGTGATAGGGGAGCAAAGGTCAGGTAATCATTGTGTCAGAAGACGTTGATGTCACATCCAAGGCCGAGGAAGTCCTTGAGGCGGAGTCAGATGATGATGATGAGGAAGAGGTAATCACCATTTGGGCACCGGAAGCAAATGTTTCGGATGAGATTTTGAAAATTCCAATCGATGAGTGGATAGAGGACGTTGAATTTGAATCGACTGAAGATGTGCCAGTACCTGAGAGATTGGTCGACCAAGTTATTGGACAGGTTGCCGCTAATTCGGTGATTCGTAAAGCCGCGGAACAACGACGTCACATGATGATGATCGGCGATCCCGGCACCGGGAAATCGATGCTTGCACGCTCGATGACGGAACTTCTACCCCAGGATACTCTCGCCGATGTACTCTGCTATCCCAATGAGGAGGATGAGAATGAACCACGGATTAGGACAGTGCCTGCAGGTAGAGGCGATAGAATCGTCAAGGCGCTGAAAGAAGCCATAAGAATCCAGAAGGAAAAGAGCCAAAAAATGCTGATGATCGGTTTTGTCGCAATCGCTTTTCTCTTAGCGGTAGTGGCTTTACAATCAGGCGATATTCTCACCCTATTATTTGGAATGTTATTACTGATGTTCGGTTATATGTTCTTACGCTCACGAATGGGTGGTGCGGACGAAGCCCGTATCCCCAAGGTTCTCGTCAAGCATGAGGCCGATGATCTACCACCATTCATCGATGCAACTGCTACACTTTCAGGCGCCTTGCTCGGCGATGTTCGCCACGACCCTTTCCAGAGCGGCGGCATGGAAACCCCTGCTCATGATCGGGTTGAGCCTGGGGCTATTCATCGAGCCAATGGCGGGGTATTATTCGTCGATGAGATCAATCTCCTACGCCTTGAAGAACAACAGGCATTACTCACCGCAATGCAGGAAAGGGAATTTCCAATCTCTGGTCGCTCAGAGAGGAGCAGTGGAGCCCTTACCAAATCTGAGCCGGTTCCATGTGATTTCATATTGATTGCAGCCGGTAATCTCGACGCGATTCAAGGTATGCATCCTGCACTACGCAGCAGAATTCGGGGATATGGCTATGAGGTTTATGTCAATTCGGTGATGCCCGATACCGCGGCAAACCGTAAGCGACTGATTCGTTTTATCTCGCAAGAGGTGCGCCGAGATTCTGGAACCTCTCGTCACATTCCGCATTTCGACCGTTCAGGAGTCGCCCTCATCTTACGAGAGGCGCAGCGAAGATCTGGACGAAGAGGAAAACTAAGCCTTCGCCTGAGAGAATTGGGTGGATTGGTTCGCATCGCTGGCGATATGGCTTGTGAAGACGGCTCGTCCATAACCTCAGCAAAACATGTTCTCGCGGCTAGGAGTATTGCCAAACCTCTCGAGCAACAAGTAGCTGACAGGATGATAGAGCGTCGCCAAGAATATTCTTTGGTAGTTAATTCAGGGCAGCGTTGCGGACGGGTTAACGGCTTGGCGGTAGTGGGTCTTGATTCAGGCTTATCCGATTTTAGTGGCATTATGTTACCCGTCGAGGCCTTGGTTACCCCTTCGCAATCAAGCGGCGGTAAAGTCTACGCCACCGGTGGTCTTTCCGACCTTGCCAAGGAGAGTGTGACCAATGTCAGTGCGGTAATCAAGAAGTTGACTGGCAAGAATGTCAGTGATTATGATATTCACATCCAATTCGTTGACACCCACGGTGTCGATGGTGATTCCGCCTCCATTACCATCGCTACCGCGGTAATCTCTGCTCTTGAGAATATTCCAATACGTCAAGATTTGGCGATGACCGGTAGTCTTTCGGTCAGAGGAGAGGTTTTACCAATCGGTGGAGTGACAGCGAAAATCGAGGCTGCTGCAAGATTGGGAATCAAAACCGTTGTGATTCCCAGTGCCAATATGCAGGACGTGATGTTAGATACCGAATGGGAAGGAAAGATCGAAGTCGTTACTGTAGACACCCTCGATGAGGTGATGGAGTACGCTCTAATCCGTGGCGATTTGAAGAAGAGTTTGGTCCAACGTCTAACGGATATCATCGATCGCCTCACGCCAGAGGCCACCAGTGAGATTACGCCTTCGAGTTGACATTTCGTGAATAGTCTTCATGAAGCGAAACCATGAGCAATGCTCATGCCCGCAACGAATCGTTCTGGAACACTTTTGGTTCTATTTCTTGTCGTGATGATCGACATGATTGGTTTCGGCATAGTAATACCGTTTCTCACCTTCTTTATCGACGACTTGGCATCGCTTGAAGGAGTGCTCGAAATCGGCTTTTGGGTCGGACTGATGATGGCTGGATATTCAGCAGCACAATTCCTCTTTTCACCTTTTTGGGGAGCTCTTTCCGATCGCATTGGTCGCAGACCAGTATTGATGACAGGCTTGGTAGGCAATACCGTTTTTTTTGTAATATTCGGCCTTTCCTCCTCGCTTTGGATGGCTTTTGCCGCAAGGTTTTGCGCCGGGGCATTCAATGCCAATATCGCAGTGGCAAAAGCCTTCATCGGCGATATTTCAGATTCCTCCTCAATGGCAAAACGGATGGGGCTGATCGGTGCAGCCTTTGGCCTTGGCTTCACAATCGGGCCATTTATCGGCGGAGAATTATCCTCTCCGGCCCAACGTTGGCAATTATTTAGTGATACCATCTTTGACGTTCACCCCTATTTATTACCCTGTTTAGCAGCCTCTATCCTCTCGACAATTTCCCTGATAATCGCGATTTTCAAATTGCCTGAATCACTTCCGGTAGAAGAGCGAGTAAAGGTTGAAGTTCACAACCCATTTTTGATATTGAGGGCCATGTATAGGGATTCCTTGAGGGTGATTAGAATGCCTAATATCGGTTCGATGATTTGGGTTGGACTGTTTTTCATCTATGGATTTACCATAATGCATGCGGTTTTCATCCTCTTCACCGAAATGTCAACCGCCAAAGGTGGTTTGGGTTTTTCCGAGGCCGATAATGGACGTATTTTTGCGGTCATCGGTCTCAATGGAGTAATCATCCAAGGATTGCTTATCGGTAGATTGACCCGGAGATTTGGTTCAAGTAATCTTTTGAGATTCGGTATATTGGTCTGCGGACTAGGTCTAGCGTTGATTCCACATGTTCCTTCACATTCACCTTGGTTAGTACTGATTGCTGTGATGATATTAATCTCGGCAGGCAACGGTCTCTTTCAGCCATCATATGCGGCAATTCTTACCCAGATGGCTAAGGAAGAGGGCGCAGATCTCGGTTTGGTAATGGGAGCACAGGAATCATTTGGTGCCTTTGGTCGAATCATTGGTCCTCTGACAGGTGGATTGGTCTGGGATGCGACGGTAAATAGTACAGGTTGGATTTCCAAGGCAACCGCCTTCCACCTCTGTGGGCTGCTGATGATAGTCGCTTTCTTCTTACTGAAGCGTGCAAACATTATTTCTAACAGTAATCCCCCTCAGTCTTTAGCCGGTAGCGTTTTGAATAGATGAACGCTATTGAGGTTTATGGGAGAGGCCTTTGCTGACTGGGATGTTAATACCTTCCAGAACCGTTTGTCGATGCTAACCAACGGCTTACTGCTCGCAGCATTGGTTATTATCGCAATGGCAACCCTTGAGGATGTTCTCAAACCCTTCTTCATTGCACTTGGTATTTACTTCATCCTAAAACCAGGTGCAGATATCTTGGCAGAGGGCGGGAAATTCCCTGTTTTCCTTTCCTATTTAACCATGTTTTTATTATTTGTACTGGTCATTGTCTCAACCTTTTTCTTTGCCTGGGCCCAAACCCAAAGCATAGTTGGCAACCAAGATAAAATCGATCGTTATAACGACCGATTAAATGAACGCTATGTCAATATGAAGGATTGGGCTGTTTTCGGTATGGTTTTGCCTGAAACCGCTGAAAATATCACAGATGGGCAGTCGGTTCTAGCCTCTGATCTAACCCAAATGGGTTTTCTAGATGAAGGGGATAAGGTGATGGATTTGGCAGTGGAGATGCTGAGCGGTTTCGGCTCGGTTCTCACCACGTCTGTGACGGTACTATTCTTCTTGATTTTCATTATTCTCGAAGCCAGTTTTCTACCCGGGCGGATAGAACGTGCTTGGCCAGGGGATGCTTTCGATAAAGTCAACATCGTTCGCCATCAAATCGAGGAGAGCGTCAATACCTACATCATTGTCAAAACCGGTTGTGGCCTAGGAACAGCAGCGATTGCTGGCTTGATAATGTGGGCCTTTGGTGTCGATTTATGGTTCGTTTGGGCGATATTGACTTTCTTCCTTAATTATGTACCATATATCGGTTCTTTGATTGCCACAATTCCTCCGATTCTGGTCGGATTTGTAATATTGAACACCTTCCCGCTATTGATTCTAGTATTGCTATTATTGCTAAATCAGCAGATATGGGGTAATGTCATCGAAACAAAATGGGCTGGTAAAGCATTGGATATATCTCCGGTAATACTACTGATAGTAACCGCTTTTAGTTTCTGGTTATGGGGTATTATCGGCATGATTCTCTCGGTTCCATTCATCGTCATCATAAAAATAGTACTTGAGAATATCGAGGCGACCAGACCCTTGGCGATATTGCTCTCAGAAAGAGCACCTACCTTGGAAGAGGCATGGGAGGATGCGCTCAAAGACGGTCGTCTCTCCTTCTCTGAAAACCACAAACTTCGTGAATTGCAAAAACTGCTTGGTGTTAGCGATGAGGTGATGACTTCAACCGCTGGTAGAATAGCTGCTGCAATGGTGATTAAACGCAATAAAGTCAACCTATTACAACTCGAATTGATTGAAAAATCAGCGGATATGACCTCTCTAGACCTTGCCTTGGCTGGGCTTGTGGTTGGAAAATTGGATCACGCTTTCAAACCGGCGTTAAGGGAATTAATCAAGTTACTAGAAGAGGAAGAAGAGGAAGAGTAATCCTCACTCTACCTCAGATCAACTCCACATTGTTGGTGACAACACTAATTTTGTTGGGGACAGCATCAACTAAAGGAAAGGCGAACTTTCGACATCCCATTCGTTTTCAATCACAGAGAACGGTCTGGTTCTCAGGATTCGGTCAACATTTTTTCCAATTCGGTATTGATCATTAAAATCAAGGTTCCGAACTCGGGTGGAATATTTGGATCCTCGTAGAGTTCTTCCAATTTGTTTTGTGTCATTGCGATACGAACGTCGAGTGCTTTAGCTTTGTTTAGGAGCCATTGTTCCGTGGCTTCTTTTGATGCACGGCGGATGTTCCGGGGCACTTTTGAATCGTCGATTTGGCTGATTACAGAGGCAATCTGGGCAAGTTTGGTTTCAATGTCGGACATAGTGTTCTCTCCTCAAACATGTGCTCGTCTTAGCAAGGGTAGTGGGCCGGATTTAAGATGATTGCCACCTACGGTAGAACATGGATGGGCAGGAATATGTCACTTGGGCTCGTATCCTGACCTTGATTATTGGCTTGGGATGGGCTGCTTGGCTCGATCATAAATATCGGCGAGTGCCTAATCAATTTTGGATCACTTGGGCAGGTCCAGCGATTTTTCTCTGGACATTGGATATCCTTCTCCAAGGTGGAGAGTGGTATGTCCTCGCTAGCGCTTCGGCGGTGGTAGCATATGCTTCGATGTCGGTTCTCGGCAAGGCTACCATCAAGGATGCTACCAGAGGCTCTCGTCTCGATCAAATCGTGATTTTATGGTATGGGCTCAGCCTTGCCGGAGTTGGATATGGTGTTTATCTTCACGCGCAAGTGGATATATTTGCGTTGATGACGGGATCTGCTGACCCTGTAGCGACCCTGTGGTGGACTACGATTGCAGCAGCTCTTCCGATTTTATTATTCGACATGGGCTGGCGTGCACGTTTGATTCACGGCGGAGCCGATGCTAAGGCCGTGATGTGGGTGACTATCGTAATTCCCTCCTGGAGTGCGGTGCCGGTATTCAATAGCCAATATATTGATTCAGCTACCGTCGTATTACCACCGGCATTAGCACTGATGATCTGGGGTGGATTTGTATTCTTAGCACTGCCATTTATCATGATTATCCGCAACTTAATCGCAGGTACTAGGAGCCCCTTGCGCTTGATTTGGCATGCGGAGATGATGCCTCTTGATAGGGTGATGGCAGAGCATGTCTGGTTGCTCTCTGAATTGATGGAGATGCCTTCGGGTGAAACCGTGGTTCACCACCGTACCAGAGCCCCGGCAACAACTCCTAGCGCTGAGGAATTGGCGACACAGATTGCTGCCCTAGCCGAACAAGGGGTGGATAGTGTGTGGGTAACCCGCAAATATCCCCTATTGGTTTTTCTTTGGCCAGCGATTGCACTGGTCTTACTAATCGGTGGGCCAATGGCATTCCTAATGCCACTGCTGGGACTATGACTAATCAAATACCCTTGCGCTCAACATTCTTGGGTCTTAGACCCTTGTAAGCGCACTTACGGCACAATACGGCACGCCAAGCGTTCCTTGCATTGCACTTCATGCAGATCTTGCAGTGTAGCAAGCGGGCTTCTGCCTCAGGGAATCGTGCCATGC
>Ga0066376_10004886_pt1 | contig 11561 bp, 11 predicted proteins | sample Knorr_S15_td_Bot_FD_77009 | JGI IMG/M metagenome (GOLD analysis project Ga0066376, IMG submission 77009) | Marine microbial communities from Southern Atlantic Ocean transect - Knorr_S15_td_Bottom_ad_5009_LV_A | ecosystem: Environmental > Aquatic > Marine > Oceanic | place: Southern Atlantic... | reverse complement strand
GTTGCCATGGTCGCATGCATGAGGAAGCTGCTCACCATCCTCAACGCCATGGTCCGAGACGGTCGGGAGTGGGACCCCTCAATCCCCCTCGACCAGCTCCGTCTTCAACACAGTTGCTATCGTAGAGGCAGGGCCGACGGATCTGGTAGCGTTCGGTCCAGCGCCCTCAGCGCGTTTGCAGCAGCAGAAAGGCGACCACCGAGTCGGTGGCCGCGAGCTCGAAGCTCGTCGCACCCATGTCGGGATAGAAGTCGATCCCCTCCTCCATGGATGGCCAAGTATGACCGCCGCCCTCGATCTTGTAGAAGAGGGTCTCGGCCGAGCACCTGGTGTAGCTCCAACGCTTGAGCGTCGTCCCGTCGTCATACTGGTCCTCGATCTCGACGACATTCAGCTGCGCGCTACACCCGTTCAGTTCCCCCCAAACACCGACGTGATCGAGGATGGGAACCTGCGTAGCTCCCCCTGCGAGGGGGGCGGGAACGTCTGTGCCCTCCCACGGGAACTGGGGGTCGTCGGTGCCATTGATCATCATGATGGGTACGCCGGCGCCTGGCCTACAGCGATCGACGTGCCACGTCCACATGCCGGCCCCGATGGGGGCGAAGGCAGCGATATCGTCGGTGAGCTCGCAGGCTCCCCGGTACGTCATGATGCCGCCGTTCGAAAAGCCGGTGAGGCAGATCCGGGCCGGGCCGGCCGGAACCGATTGGATCAGATCCGCCACAACGATCCGCAGGTACTTCAGGTCGTCCACGCCCCTGACCGCATTGGGCGAGCACAGGTCGCAGGCCATCGCCCACTCCGCACCTGCATTCGCCTTCGGATACACCGCGATGAATCCATCCAGGTCCGCGGCGTCGTTCAGGCCGGTCACTGTGGCCATGTCCAAGGGAGGAAACCCGTGCAGCACCATGATCACCGGGACGGACGGCCCCTTGAAGTCCACCGACGCCGGAATGTAGAAACCGTAGGACCGGTTGAAGCCGTCCACATTGAGATATTTCACTTGCGAGCCGTGCTCGGTCAGCTCGCGCCCATCGGTCACCGCTACTCCGTCATCGCCGCAGGCGACGAGCCATGCGGTTGCCGCAATGATCATGATCCTCTTTGCCACCAAGATTGACTCCACGTCGTATGCGTTTCAAAGGAAAAGTCGGGGGCCCTCCCGTGGCGCGCGGCGCGCCACCACACCGCGAACTAGACGGGGGGCAATGGGTTGAGACTGCCACCGGCCGCGCGGCGCGCGGCGTGGGAGGGAACAGCGGGTGAGGCAGGGTTCAGGCCCAGCCCTCAGACTCCGTACGTGCGATCCACTTCTGCTCGAATGTCCCCGAGCGATGCACCTTGCCGGGTCATTTCGTGCGCGATCTCGGCCTCACGCATGCATACGTCGCACCCCGCCGCGTGATCGCTCGCGAAACAGTCCAGCAGAGAATAGTGTCCGGCGTGCTGGGAGCAGTGACAGTAGCAGTAGAGTCCATCGAGCACGTGGGGGGCGGCGGCCGCGATTTGGTAGGCCTCCCGCGCCCTCGGGAAGCTGGCGTAGCGAGCGTCGGGCACTACATCGGACGCCATCTCCGCGACCCGCACCGTAGGATGCATCCCATCGCTACGCACGGTTTGGCTGACGACCGCCAGGACCAGGAATGCCGCCCCGGCGCTCGCCGCCAAAATCCACGCGGGATGCCTGGTGCGGCTGGGTTTTCCGTGGCCTCGAGAGTCTGTATTACGGGCACGCCGTCGATTCTCTGCGCGGCTCATCGGTCTTGCTCCTGGGACGTATGGGTAGCGGGGCTCCCGAAGAAGCGTCCGCGATCAGAGCAGGGACACGGCGTGGGGCCGACGCGTTGAAGCCCCAGGGCCGCACCGTGTCCGGGGCCGCTACATCTGTCGGTACGCCGGCCCGCTCCCCCCCTCACGCGGCGTCCAGCGCGGACCCAGCACGTCCGTCGCCTTGCAGTCGATACAGTTCGGCGCATTGACGCGGAGCTCGCTGCCGTCGCGCTCGTAGACACCGGCCGGGCACATGTGCACGAACAGCTCGGCGGCCTCCGCGCTCACGTGCTCGCCGACGATGAGGTGCGAGGGAATGTCGTCCCGGGTCTGATTCCCGGACTTGTAGACGGCATCCACCTTGGAGAACGTCAGCTTGCCGTCGGGGACCAGGGGCTCCTCCGTGGTACCAAGCGATCGCGGCTCGGCCGCGTCTTCTTCGATGGCGATCTTGCCACCGGGAAACGCGCCCTTCGTCAGTGTCATCAGCACCGCCTTGGCCCCGCCCATGTAGAAGCCGCTCTTGAAGGCGAGCCGCATGTTCCGGCACTGCCGGAGGTCCTTCATGATCACGCTCGAGTCGACCGCGCTGCTGTAGCCCGCGAGCCCCGCTTGCGAAGTGTCGCCCGCCTTCAACGCCTCGAAAATCTGGCGCGCCGCCAAGACGCCGGAATGCATCGCGTAGTGGATCCCCTTGAGAGACGAGACTTCCACGAAGCCCGCGGCGTCCCCCACGAGGCACACGCCGTCCCCGTGGCGCCGCGAAGGCACCGAGTAGAAGCCTCCCTCCGGGATGGTCTTGGCGCCCCACTCGATCATCTCACCGCCCTCGAGATGCTTGCGGAAGAGCGGGTGCAGCTTCAGTCGCTGCAGCGCCTCATGCACGTCGAAGCGTGCGTCCAGGTAGTCGAGCCCAACGACCAGTCCAAGCGCGACGACAGTGTCGGACATCGGATACATGAACGAACCGCCGAACGCGTCTCGGGGCAGCGGCCAGCCCATCGTATGGATGATGCGGTCGAGCGGCTTCTTCACTTCCCACAGTTCCTTTACGCCGAGCGCGAAGATCTGCGGATTCTCGGAAGCCACCTCCTGCCACTCCAACCACGCCTGTGTGAGCGGTCCGCGCGTCCCCTCCGCAAGCACGGTCACTTGAGCCGCGAGGTCCATCGCCGGCATGGCATCCGAACCGGTGGGCTCACCCGCGCGGTCGAGCCCCGCCGGCGTAGTTCGCACCCCGATGACCCGCTGGCCCTCGACCAGGAGCGAGTCCACGGGGAAGCCCGGGAAGACGTTCACGCCCAAGCCCTCGGCCTTCTCGCCGAGCCAGCGCACGATCTCACAGATCGACGCGATGTAGTTGCCGTGGTTCTGCATGGTCGGAGGCGTCGGAATCCTCAACGCCTTCGACCCGGTCATGAAGTAGACGGACTCCTTGCCGACCGGGGCGCGGAAGGGGAAGTCCGCCAGCGACAGCTCCGGAAAGAGTTCCTGGAAGCCGCTGGGGTTCACGACCGCTCCAGAGAGACTGTGCTCGCCCAGTTGCCCCGCCTTTTCCAGGACGCCGATCTCGACGTCTCCGAGACCGCCGCCCGCCTCGTTGCCCTTCCGGACCAAGCGAGCGAGCTCGATCGCGCCCGCGAGGCCGGCGGGCCCCCCACCGACGAAGACCACATCCATCGGGATCGCCTCTTCGTCCGGCTGATCCTCGACGATGAAGCGATCGCGCGGCAGCGGCGGCTGGGCGTCGGCTGACCGTACGGATGCGCGCAGGACGCTGGTGCCCTCGGACATGTGTGCTCCGGGAGTGGCAGGATCCGCTGAAACGGCCCCGTGTACCTGAATCGACTCTGGCTGTGAAGATCGCCAAGTCGCGCCCGGGGCTCTACCCTTCCCCTTTCCGTTTCGTCGATCACCAGAGAGGAGTTTCCGGCCTATGAGCGAACATCGTCCGTCATCGCTGGGCGAGCTGAAAGCTGATGGCTACACGTGGCGCAGCGTGAAGGATGAGATGCGGGCCAACCTCATCGCCAAGCTACGCTCGGGCGAGGAGCTCTTCCCCGGAATCAAGGGCTACTCGGAAAGCGTCGTGCCCTCGATCGTGAACGCGGTCCTGTCCAGGCACGACTTCATACTGCTCGGTCTCCGCGGCCAAGCGAAGAGCCGGATCCTTCGTCAACTCGTCTCGTTGCTGGACGAAGAGGTGCCGATCATCGGCGGGAGCGAGATCAACGACAACCCGTTTGCGCCCGTCTCGAAATACGGCCGGCTGCGCTTGGAGGAGTACGGCGATGAGACGCCGATCGAGTGGATCGGACGGGACCATCGCTTCGTGGAGAAGCTCGCCACTCCCGACGTGACGATCGCAGACATGATCGGCGACGTCGACCCTATCAAGGCGGCGCGGGGCGGCCACGTGCTGGGAGACGAACTCACGATCCACTACGGGCTCCTGCCACGCGCGAACCGAGGCATTTTTGCGATCAACGAGATTCCCGATCTCTCGGGCAAGATACAGGTAGGCCTCTTCAACATCCTCGAGGAAGGCGACGTTCAGGTGAAGGGATACCCCATTCGCCTGGCACTCGATCTGCTCATGGTGTTCACCGCGAACCCGGAGGACTACACGGCGCGCGGCAAGATCATCACGCCGCTCAAGGACCGGATCGGTGTGGAGATCAGCACGCACTATCCGCAGGAGTTGGAAACCGGCATCGACATTACGCGCCAAGAGGCGTGGGTGGCGCGCGGCGGTACCTGTGTGGAGATCCCCGACTTCGTCGAAGAGGCGGTGGAGCGAATCGCGTTCATAGCGCGCGACGACAAGCGCATCGACCAACGCTCAGGCGTCAGTCAACGCATGCCGATCACCATCATGGAGACCATCGTCTCGAATGCCGAGCGGCGATCGCTCGAACACGGGGAAGACATCGCCGTACCCCGCATGGCGGACCTGTACTCCGCGCTACCGGCCATCACCGGAAAGATGGAGCTCGAGTACGAGGGCGAGTTGCACGGGTCGGACAAGATCGCCCGTGAACTCATTCAGCAGAGCGCGGCCTTCACCTTCGATGTCCGGGCGGGCGGGGCGGACGTCGAGGACATCCTCGAGTATTTCGAGACCGGCGGCGCGCTCCAGGTGGGCGAAGACGCATCGGCTTCGGCGTGCGTTCAGGGCTTCGCGACCGTGCCGGGACTCATGGAGCTGGTTGAGAATGTCGGCCTGACCGGCGCCGCCGCGGGCGACGGCCTACGCACCGCCGCGTGCGAGCTGGTGCTCGAGGCGCTCGTCGCCCAGAAGCGTATCAGCCGGAGCTCGGCCGGGTACGCTCGCGCCCCGCATCGCGGTCCCGAGCCCGGAAAAGGACATCAGGGCTTCGATCCCATGGGCGAGTTGAACATCTGAGATGACTGACGCGCCGACCCTCACCCAGGAACAGCGCGAGGCGCTGCAACAGGCGAGCGCGAGCGCGGGGGCGTTCACCGGGGCCGCGAAGGTGGCTGCCTTCAACGGCTGGTCCATCGGTTTCTTCGCGGCGGTTTCGTTGCTGTTCGGACTCTTCAGCCCGATCGGGCTGATCCTCGGCGGCGGGATGGCCTATGTGGCCCGCAACGAGTTCAAGGGTCGCGCTGCGATTCTCGCTTCCGACCCGACCGGGCCCGAGCTTCTCTGGCGCAACCAGGTCGGCTTCATGGCCCTCATCATCGTCTACTGCTTGTGGAGCATGTACGGGGCGACCAAGGCCGATCCAGAGACGGCTGAACTCATGGAGCTACTCGGTCCCGAAATGGAAGGACTGGTGCGCTCCTTGACCCTTACCGTCTACGCGATCGTGATCGGCCTGACAGCGCTCTTCCAGGGCTTGAACGCGCGCTACTATTACCGCAGGGTGGCCATGATCGAGCTGTACCTGCGTGAAACGCCGGAGTGGGTACTCGAGCTGCAGGACCGCGCCAAGATCTCCTGACGCGCCCGCTGGTTCAACGCCGGCTCGAGGTCGGCCCAGAGGTCTTCCACCGATTCCAGACCCACCGAGAGACGCAGCAGGTCTTCCGACAGACCGGTGAGCGCCCGGTCTTCGGCATCCACGATCCGGTGCGTCAACTGCGCGGGCGCCTGAATCAGCGTCTCGACCGACCCGAGCGAGACCGCCCGGGTGATGAGCCGGAGCGATTCCATCACCGCACACGACGCTTCGCTGCCGCCGCGGACCCTGAACGAGAGGATCGAGCCGGGCCCCCGCTGTTGCGTCTCCAGCAAGCGTCTCTCGACGGGGTTGTGCAGCCCCGGGAAGTGTACGCCGATGACCTCCGGGTGCTCGGACAGCCGCGTAGCCAGGGTGATCGCACTTTCTTGCTGCGCTCTCACCCGCACGGGCAGCGTCCGCAGGCCGCGGTGGAGCAGATAGCCGGCCAGTGGGTGGAGGATGCCGCCGGTGACCATCCGCAGCTGTCGAAGAGGCTTCGCCCACTGCTCGCAGGTCGCGACCACACCACCCATGGCGTCCCCGTGTCCGCCCAGGAATTTGGTCGCGCTGTGCACGACCAGGTCCGCTCCCAAAGAGAGCGGTGTCTGAAGGATCGGTGTGGCGAACGTGGAGTCGACGGCAACCGGGATGCGCTGACCGAGCGCCCGTTCTCGGGCGCGCACCTGCCCGACCACAGCACGGATGTCCACCATCGTGAGCGTGGGATTCGCCGGTGTCTCAAAGAGGACGAGTGATGTGTCCCCCCTGATCGCCTCGGCGACCTCCTCCGGTCGCGCCCACGTGACTTCCGTGCCGAGCAACCCTGAAGCGAGCAGGTGGTCGGTTCCGCCGTACATGGGGCGCACGGCGACCACGTGTCGCCCCCTCGCCCACCCCTGGGGCGCGTGTTCCGAGCCAGCGGCCATGAGCGTCGCGGTGATCGCGGCCATGCCGGTCGCATAAGCCACGGCGGCGTCCGCGCCCTCGAGGGCCGCGAGAGCAGTCTCGAAGCCGGCGACGGTCGGGTTGTACAACCGCGCGTACACCGCGTTGGGCGCCTCGGCCTCCCCCTCGAGCAGGGCGTCCATCGAGTCGGCGATGGCGGCCGAGGTAGTAAACCCGTAGGAGGTCGAGAGGTCGATGCCAGGAACGTGCGGCTCGCCGACCTCTTCTCCCGGTCGTCCGGGATGGGGACCTCCGCACCGCACCGCCAGCGTATCCAGCTTCATGACCGAGCCGTCCTAGTTTCCTTGAGAAATATTCTCCGCAATGACATAAGAAATTAGTATTTATGCGGCAATACTCATATTATACCGCATAATATACGTTTCACTGGGATTCTGACGATGATCGACCGAATTGACAGGCTGATTCTGGGCACCTTGGCTGAAGATGCTCGCATCACCAACAAGGAGCTGGCGCGCACAATCGGCCTGTCGCAATCCGCATGTCTCGAGCGTGTTCGTCGCCTCGAGGAGCGAGGAGTCTTGAAGGGGGCTCACGCATCGATCGACGCCAAAGCGTTCGGCATCGGAGTGCAGGCGTTCGTCTCTGTTCAGTTGAAGCGACACACCCGCGCCGCGGTAGCGAGGTTCGAGCGAGCCGCCATCGAGCTGCCGCAGGTGGTCGCGTTGTATCACCTCACGGGGCGAACCGATTACATGGCTTATGTGGTCGCGAAGGACATGGACCACCTGAGGGATTTCACGCTCGACGCGATCACGAGCCTACCCGACGTCGCGCGAGTCGAGACCTCCATCCTGTTCGGTTCTACCAGGAAGCCTGGATGGCCGGATTTGGCCGAGCAGCAGTGACCCTGGAAGCGAGCGCCTTCGCCCTCACCGTCCCCCGTCGACCCGTAACACAGCTCCGGTAATCCACCCCGCGTACTCCGACGCGAAGAAGAGCACGGCGTGCGCGATGTCCGCCGGCGTACCCAACCTGCGCAAGGCGATTCGAGAGATCAGGTCTTCCTGTCCCTCCGGACCGTAGGAGTCCCACTGCTTCTCAGTATTCACGTTGGAGCGCACGAAGCCCGGCGCGATGTTGTTGACGGTGATCCCGAAGGGTCCGAGCTCGTGCGCGAGCTGTCGCGTGAGTCCGATTTGGCCGGCCTTGGCCGACGCGTATGCCTGGATGCCGGTGAGGCTCACTCCCAGGCCCGCGCCGCTCGAGATATTCACGACGCGTCCGTACCGGGCTCGCTTCATGTGGGGAGCCACGGCCTGCGTGGTCCAGAACGAAGCGGTCTGGTTCACCGCCACGATCGCCTGCCACTCCTCCGTCGCGACCTCCTCGAGCGGTCTCCCTACCTGGCCCAGCACGCCACCTGCGTTATTCACGAGCACGTCCACCCGGCCCGTCATGCTCGCCGCTGAATCGACCCACTGGCCCACCGCACGCCGGTCGGTGACGTCCACGAGCATGCCGTGGCAGCGTTCCCCCACGACGTCGACGGTCCGCACCAACTCTTCCTCTACCACGTCGCACACATAAACCGTCGCTCCTCGCGCAGCAAACGCGCCGGCCATCGCCCTGCCCAAACCGTGTGCCGCCCCGGTCACCAGCACCGTCCGGCCTCCGAAATCGATCTGCATCTACCAACCCTCCTCCTCGATCAACAAGCGCGTTTCTTCGACCGCGACGCCCCACACCTCGTCGAGGTCCTCGTCGGGACGCGCATAATAGCCGCCGAAGCAGCCGTCCCCGAGGCGGACGCGGAGGCCGTCGGGCGACAGATCGGCACGATCCGTGAGATCCACGGTGGCCTTGTGGCCCGCCGGAAGCTCGACGCCCTCGACGCGAGTCCAGGCGAAGCCCTCCATCCAAGAAGCGTGCGAGGCCTCGGGGTCGATCTCGCGAACCGCGCTCATGGTTCGTGGCGCCGCCCACCAATCGTGCCATCGCACGATCAGGTTGGACTGCTGCGCGGCCCACTCGTCCACAATCGGGAGAGCCTCCCGGTTCCCGCCGTGACCGTTCACGATGAGGACCCGGCGGAATCCGTGCTGGACGAGGCTGCCCAGCACCTCCGTCAGCACCCGCCCGTAGGTCTCGGGTGTGAGGGTCACCGTGCCCGGATACGCCATGAAGTAGGGCGTGAGCCCATAGGCGACAGCCGGAAACACGGGCACGCCCAGGGACTCGGCGCCGTCGACCGCGACCTTTTCGGAGAGGATCGCATCTACCGCCAGGCTCAGGTAGGCGTGCTGCTCCGTGCTGCCGAGCGGAAGCACGCATCGATCGTCCTTCTCCAGGTACCGCTCGACCTGCATCCAGTTCATATCGGCGATTCTCACGCCGAGGCTGCCGCCGCTCGGCGCCTCAAGGACTCGAGCACCCTCTGCTGCGCGATCGGCACCGCGAGATCGCTGGGCGTCTCAGGGTCCACCCACGCTCGCGCCTCGGCGGGGATGCCCGAGTCGGTCACGGTCACCAGCCAGGGCTCATACGTCGCGTGTAAGTGGGTGAACCGATGCTGCACCTCCGGGAGCGTCGTCGGTGGCCCGACTGGGGTGAGGCCGCGCTCATTGGCGAGCTCCAGCACCGACTCGCGCCCGGCTTCGCCGAATGCCCGCGCCTCCGGGAACGCCCACATGCCGGCGAGCAATCCCTCGTGCGGACGCCGCTCGAGCAACACTCGCCCGTTCGCCTCGAATACCGCTGACACGATCCGGACCCGCTTGACTGCTGCCCGCTTGGCAGCGCCGGGCCGTTCGTGCTGAGTGCCCGCCTTGCGCGCCGCACAGAACGTCTCCACCGGGCAAATCCCACACTTGGGCGAACGCGGCGAACACAGAGTCGCCCCCAACTCCATGAGCGCCTGGTTCCAATCCCCAGGCCGCTGCTCGTCGACCAGATCGGCCGCTCTCGTCCGCAACCAGGCCGCCTTCGGGTTCGCTTCGTCGCACAGACGCGAGAGGACCCTGCGCACATTGCCGTCGACGGCGGGGACCGCTTCCCCGAACGCGATGCTGGCCACAGCCCCGGCGGTGTACTCGCCGACTCCAGGAAGGTCCCTGAGCCCTGCGTAGGTGTCGGGGAAGGATCCACCAGGACGCTCGCGCACGACCGCTGCGGCCCGATGCAGATTTCGGGCCCGCCGGTAGTATCCGAGCCCCTCCCATGCCTTGAGCACCTCGTCGATATCGGCATCGGCCAGCGAGTCGACATCGGGGAACCGTGCCAGCCATCGGTCGTAGTAGCCTAGGACGGTGCGGACCCGCGTCTGCTGGAGCATGACCTCCGAGACCAGGATCCGGTACGGGTCCGTCTCGCCACGCCACGGCAGTTCTCGGCGCTCGCGATCGTAGTGGTCGAGCAGCACCCGTTGGATCGATCGTTTCATGGCGGGAACGTACTCCCAGCCCTAGTGTGGTGACATGCGCTTCACGACCTACTCCAAATACAAGGGCCGCTGGCTCGACGCACTCAACCTCGAGTCACTGCTCGAGATGCTCTCGGACTTCCTCATGGACGGGGGGTTCGCGGGCGGACCGAACTACCATCCGTATTGGGGTTGGTCGGGAACGGACGACCCGAATTCGACGGACTCCCTCAAGCACGCGCTGCTGAAAGCCCTGCTTGAGAGCGGGCAGCTCACCCCCGAGATGATCGAGGAGTTGCGTGGCGAGCGTGAGGGGGACGAGGCGCTGCAGCAGCAGATTGCCGCGATGCTCGACGACCTCATTCAGAGGATGGTCGAGGAGGGGTATATCAACCTCGAGACCGGTACGCCCCAGATGCCTGGAGCTACGTACGACGTCACGGGACAGGGCAACATCGACGAGGCGAAGCAGGCTGCCCAGCAGGTCCAGTTCAACCTCACTCAGAAGGGGATGGACTTCCTGGGCCACCGGGCGCTCAAGGGGCTGCTCTCGGCGTTGGGCAAGGCGAGCGCAGGCGCGCACGACACGCCGCACCTCGCCACGGGGATCGAGGCTGGGGCAGCCTCGAAGCCGTACGAGTTCGGCGACAGCATGAACCTCGATATCCCCGCCACGCTCAAGAGGGCGATCGAGCGCGAGGGACTGTCTGTCCCGCTCAACCTCGAGTACGGCGACCTCATGGTGCACCAGGCGGAGTACCGTTCCTCGTGTGCGACCGTACTCATGCTCGACATCTCGCACTCGATGGTACTGTACGGTGAGGACCGCTTCGCTCCTGCGAAGCGCGTCGCGCTCGCGATGTCGCACATGATCCGAACTCAGTTTCCTGGGGACTCGCTGCGAGTCGTGACGTTCGGGGACAAGGCACAGGAGATCCCTCTTTCGCAGCTCGCCAAGGCGCGAGTGGGGCCGTTCCATACCAACACCGCGGAGGGCCTCGAGATCGCCCGGCGTATCCTGGCCTCGCAAAAGAAGGACATGCGTCAGATCATCATGATCACCGACGGCAAACCGAGCGCGATGACACTGCCCGACGGGCGCGTTTACACGAACTCGGGCGCGCTCGACCCGAAGATCCTGGCGCGGACCTTCCAAGAGGTCGCGGCATGCCGAAAAGCGGGCATCCTCATCAACACATTCATGCTCGCAAGTGACCCCTATCTGGTGCAGTTCGTGCAGAAGGTCTCCGAGATCGCGCGGGGAAAGGCCTACTTCACGAATACGCTGACGTTGGGTCAGTACATCATGATGGACTTCATGAAGAACAAGCGGAGGAGGATGTCGTGAGGGGAATCTGGAGGGGAAACGACCTCCGATGCGGTTGGTGGTCAGGCATCTGTATGATGCTGTTGGTTTCGATAGCCGGTTGTGCCGAAGAGGATGCCACGCCCACGGAGCAACCGGTCACTGAGTCGGTAACCCCGCAGGG
>Ga0066376_10004884_pt1 | contig 11565 bp, 9 predicted proteins | sample Knorr_S15_td_Bot_FD_77009 | JGI IMG/M metagenome (GOLD analysis project Ga0066376, IMG submission 77009) | Marine microbial communities from Southern Atlantic Ocean transect - Knorr_S15_td_Bottom_ad_5009_LV_A | ecosystem: Environmental > Aquatic > Marine > Oceanic | place: Southern Atlantic... | reverse complement strand
CCGGTTACTATAGCTACTTGTGTCATGATGGCTTCGACCTTTCAAAATTTCCGGACACATTTACTACAGGTAGAAAAAAAAGGGCATGCAATTATTGCACGTCTGCCTAGCATTTTGTTGGTCGGAGAACGCTTTTAGGTGTCCCACTCTTGAATTTCTGCGACATTGGTATCGAATTTCTTCGTCATTTCTGGCTGCCAAGGCTCCTCAGATTGATCCGCTGGAATAACCTTACAAAGTAACGCGCGCAGCTGATATGTCCCCATCGCCGAACAATAGGGCGGCTGCATACTGGTTAAGGTATTTGCATTCGAGCGCCAAATACCGTGATCGGGCGTATCCTCTTCCTCTGGGAACCACCAGCCATGCTGAGCATGAACGACGTTCGGATCAATGCCTTTAAAAATTTTGACCTTTTGCCGGCAGCGTCCGCGCTCAGTTTCAATCGACACCCACTCACCCGCTTTGACGCCTATGGCCTCTGCGGTATCCGGGTGAAGTTCGCATTCAGGTTCACGGCGACCCTTTCTAAGCGTCGGCATCTGTCGATATTCTGACTGAAAGAACATCGGAATGCGCGCACCGGTAATAAGAATGAACGGATATTCTTTGGCCAGTTCAGGTGTGCTGTAAGGGCTTTCGGGTGGTTCTTCAAAAGACGGCAGCGGATCGTAGCCTTCCTTTTCAAGCAACGTTGAATAAAGTTCGATTTTGCCGGTCGGCGTTTTAAAGCCGTCCTTTTCATATTTACGATACTTAAATTCAGGCTGTACCCAGCCTATCTCCTTCAACTCCGCAAAGGTCATACCGAGTTTTTCGCCGAGCAAATAGTCAAAGACTTCTTCCGGGTCTTCGGTGCAATGCTCAACGCCGAGGCGGCGGCAAATTTCCGTCATGATGACTTCGTCTTGAATGCATTCGCCATATTGAATGGTCTTTTGCTGCACGGTTATTACATTTTGACCATAGAACGGCACAGCGGCGATCGCATCGACTTCGACCCAGGTTGATACCGGCAGGATCAAATCAGCAAGCTCTGCCGTCGGTGTCATGTAAAGCTCGGCCACTACCAAATAATCGAGGGACATCAGCGTTTCATAGACGACGTCAATTTCGCCGTAGGTGGCAAGCGCGTTGTTGCCAAAAATTAATCCAGCACGCACGGGATACGGCTTGCTTGTACGAATCGCCTCAAAGAGAGTTGGAATATGAGCCGACGGCAATTGAGCCAGCTCACCGCTCAGAACTTTAAATTGGTCGTAGCCGAGACGTTTCCTCTGCTTTTCTTCGGACATCGTGTCAAACAATTGCGGGAAAGGTGGAATGGCCAACATGCCGAAGGCCCATCCGCCAGGCTGATCAATATTTCCAGTGATCGAAGGCAAGCATAGCAACGCCCGAACCGTCTGAAAGCAGGCCGGTGTGTGTTCTATCCCAACGCCCCATTCGAGCATGGACGGTTTCACCGTCGCATAGAGTCGCGCGGCTTCGCGAATTTGATCGGCCTTGCACCAGGTAATCGGCTCCGCCCATTCCGGGGTATATTGTTTGACCCGCTCGGCTAGTTCTTCAAATCCATGGCACCACTTTTCAACAAACTCTTTGTCATGCAAATCTTCTTCAATAATCACATTGAGCATCGCGAGGGCCAGCGCATCATCGGTTCCAGGGCGCAATTGCAGCCAGATATCAGCACGCTTCGCTAACATTGTTTCGCGCGGATCAATAACGATTGTTTTCGGCTTGCGTACGAGCGCTTCTTTTACGCCAAAACCCATTTCACCATCGGGGCTCGAATATATTGGATTGTGCCCCCAAAACATAATGAGATCAGGCAGTTCTTCATTCGTATAGGTACAGATCGGCAACTGCCCCATGGTGAGGACACTGCCATGCACTCGGGGCCTAAAACATTGAGCGGTGCCTGGCTCGCACCAATTCGGTGTGCCGATGGCGTTGGCAAATCGCGACACGTAAGCAAAGTGATGGCGCCCGGTGCCGGTGCCGACCCAAATGCTTTCTTCGCCATATTCGCTTTGCGTTTCTTTAATCTTCGAGACCATCTCATCATAGGCTTCATCCCAGGAAATACGCTCCCATTTTCCCTCGCCCCGTTCGCCGACCCGGCGCATCGGATATTTCAGTCGTTTGGGATTATAGATTTGCTCAAGGCTGGCAGCCCCCATCGGACATAAGGCGCCTTTGTTTATGGGATGATCGGGATCGCCTTCTACTTTGATAATTTTTTCATCTTGGATATGAAGATTTACACCGCAGCCGCCATGACACATCCGGCAGGTGCTTTTTTTGATCGTAATGTCCGATTTATCTTGTCCGGCTGTGTGTTCGACGATCTGATCCATTCTCTCTAATCCAATTTTTAAGAGCTTCAGTTTGCACAGTTAGGCTCTTGTCAGCATTTATACTAATCCCATATTATGGGATTTAGAAAAAACTGTAAAACGTTTAATCGGGCGACAAGTAATCAATCAGGCGTCTGATATTCCTCATCTACCAGTTTTTGAATGACCTTTCTCATCAAAATAGTAGATTTATCTGCCGCAAAATTAATCTCCTGATAGGGAGTCTTATCACAAATTTGCATTTTTTGGAGCCAATAAATTGCTTCTTTGTCTTCGGCAAAACCTATTTCTAATGTTTTTTTGAGCTTCTCAGTGAGAGCCGAATCATCTTGTGCAAAGTTACGTGTATAGAAGAACCAATAGTGACATGTCGTTTCTGTTTCAGGCGTTACGAAATGGGGAATTCGTGCAATATATTCTTCACGCTCGTCTTCCTTGGCATCCTTCAAACGCAATTCTTGAATGCCGTACATCATCCCCGGATGGATAAAGCGCCCCCCACTTTTACCTTGGTAATTGCGATCTTCGAATTCGTCAGCCAAATAATCCGGGAACAGGCCATTTCGATGATACTGCTCAGTGGGAAAACGCAGATAGGTTATCTCGTCGCCTTCGGTTTCAATTTCAAACTCCATTTGTGCGTAGGAACGCGGAAAATTAAATGTGTCTTGATGAAGGAAGGGAATGTGCATGAGATCCATCAAATTTTCCATCATCAGCATATAGTTGCCTTCAATATGATAGGAACTCGTCGCAAATTCCCACCCGGCGCTCTTATTTAGCCATGATGTATCAGGTATCTCATTTTCATCGCCGACATCCGAAACTCCCATCCAAATCCAGACAAGTGGTCCGATTTCTTTGATCGGATATTTTCGAATGGCTTGGACTTTAGGACATTTTGTCTGACACGGAATATCAATCAATTCGCCATCGGGATTATATTTTGCGTCATGATATTTGCAGCGAATGTCGTCTCCTTCGAGCCAACTTTCCGATAATGGGAAGGAGCGATGCGCGCATCGATTTTGCAATGCCACCAAATCGCCAGCTTCGGTCCGGTAAATGACGACGGATTGATTGAGAAAGGTTTTCTCGTGAAGCTCTCGCGTAAAATCTTCCGCACATCCCGCCACATACCAAAAATTATGGAGAAAAGGCGAATTTAAATCTGCCAATCCTGATTGATTTCTAGGTTTACTATCCAATTTCATTTGAATATTCATGTCTCACCCTTCATTTAATTTTTTATATCTGTTGCCAATTTAATCTTTCCTTTAAAGTGTTGATGTCCCCCCAAAGGATGACGCTTAAGGAATTTCATTTGGATCATTTTTCGGAAGAAAATCTGCTATCGGACTTAAGCTTGTTGACTGATCGTGTTGACAAAAAAGGCTTCCGCGAACAAGTCCTGAAAACGCTTTCCCATGCTGGGACCATAAGCAATTTTGCCGTATTTACGTTTACCGAACTCGGTGAGCCACAACCAAAACTGTCGATCGCCGCCGGCGGACTTGGCGATTACCAACTCAAACGCAATGCGAAAGATCTTGAAAATTTCCCGTCCTACACTGATTTCTTAAAAAATCTCATTGATCAGCAAGGCGGAAAAAATGGAGAAGTGGTTAGATATCGTCCCGACGATGATACTACGAGCGATATCCGCGAAGTTTTTGATAGCTCAAATATAATTGAGAAATTATGCACTTTCCATTTTGGCAACGACATTGCTTACTACATTAATTATTTTCGAAGCACCAAGGATGGTGATTTTACAGCCACAGAGATAGAACGGCTGTCGCTGATTATTCCGATTATTGATAACCTCTTAATCTTACGCCATAAAGTCGTTGGCGTTGATGATCATCAGCTTATTGTAAGGCAAGGCTTGATCAAAAACTTACACAGTAGGAAAATATCGCCGTTCGATAAATTATCTAAACGGGAAATTGATATTTGTGACTGCATTGTCAAAGGATTAAGCACTGAGGGAATTGGAATAGAACTCGGCATTTCAGAATCCTCCGTCAAAACCATGCGTCGACGTGCCTATGACAAACTCAACATTCATTCAAAATCCAATCTTTTCGCAATTGTAGTTAACATTCAAATTTAGACTGCCGATATGTGAACGAAAGAAACTTCAGACGTGAACGCCCTCTCTAGCTTTATCGAACTGCACCCCGTCCTCTCCGTTCTCGGCATGACAATTGTCATTGTCATTTTGCGGCTGCTAGGTATTGGGAAAAAATTAATCACTTTGGGAGCCATCATTGCCATTGCTGGTGGCTCTATTTACCTCGCGAAAACGATGGGATAAAATGACCGGTTCGAAAAAACATGTTCTTATCGCGGGGGCTGGCATTGGTGGTCTAACGGCTACGCTATCCCTCCTTCAAGCTGGGCTCGACGTCGATGTCTATGAGCAAGCATCGCAATTGGGAGAAGTTGGCGCAGGTTTCCAGATAAGCGCTAACGGCAACCGCGTGCTCTATGCGCTTGGTTTGGAAGATGAGATTAAAAAAATTGCCTGGGAACCAAAAGGTAAAGAAATTCGGCTGTGGAACACTGGACAAACCTGGACCCTATTTGATCTCGGCGCCGAATCCATCGAGCGCTATGGCTTTCCCTATTATATGTACCACCGCGCTGATCTCCATGAAATTTTGGTCAATGCCATTCGAAACCTCAAACCGGATGCTATTCATCTAGGGGCTGCCGCAACAGGTGTTGACCAAGATGGTAGCGTCGTAACCCTCACCTTATCAGATGGCTCGCACGCCACAGGAGATGCACTGATTGGCGCGGATGGTGTTCACTCGACGCTGCGAAATCTTTTACACGGCGATGATGCACCCAAATTCACCGGCCTTATGGCGTGGCGTGGCATTTTGTCAGCAGACACGTTACCAGAAGGCCTGATCAGACCTGTTGGGACAAATTGGGTTGGCCCCGGCGGCCACCTCATCCACTATTTCCTCAGACGTGGCGAGATTCTAAATTTTGTCGGGATCGCCGCCCGAGATGACTGGCTGGTTGAATCTTGGAGCACCAAGGGCAGCGCCGAAGAGTTTCACAGTGATTTCGAAGGTTGGCATGACAGCATTCATACGGTAATTGACCTCATCAAGACACCTTACAAATGGGCGTTGATGTCGCGCGAACCGATGAGCCAATGGCGAGTCGGCCGTGTCAGCCTCTTAGGTGATGCCTGCCATGCTACTTTACCGATGCTGGCTCAGGGCGCTGTTATGGCAATTGAAGACGGCTATATTCTGGCACGCTATTTACGTGACTTTGACGATGTTGAGGACGCGCTTCAACGATATGAAGATGTGCGTATTGATCGCACCGCCCGCATGGTGCGAGGCTCCAACGAAAACGCCGAGCGTTTTCACAATACAGCACTCGCAGACGCGGAAGGCGCCGCAGAATTTGTTGATCGGGAATGGCACCCTGACCGCGTAAAAGAGCGCTACGATTGGCTGTTTTCTTATGATGCGACGGCTGTGTAGAAAGACAATCATTCCGCATTGAGAAATCCGCTTCTTGCGATGAGACAAGTACGTGATAAGGTTCTAACGGTCGGACTTTTGTGAGGAAAATGATGGACGATATTGTTGGAAAACAATCAACGATTACAATTCGCAAAGTGGGCGTATTTCTGGGTGCCGAGGTAACCGGCGTTGATCTAACCCAACCACTCGATACTCCAATGCAAGAATCAATTCGCTTGGCCCACGCCGAGCACGGGATCCTGGCATTCCCTGATCAGCAGATATCTTCAGATGACCTGTGACGCTTTGGCACCTATTTCGGTGAGTTGACGGTGCACCCTTTTTCGACAAGCACGGAGGAAAATCCTGAACTGATCGTCTATGACAACAAAGAAGGTAATCCGCCAGCCGCGACAGATGTCTGGCACACGGATGAAACTTTCCGTGAAATCCCGCCGATGGGAACGATCCTTTGCTCCAAAATAATTCCGGAGTATGGCGGCGATACAAATTTTGCCAGCATGTCCGCAATTTATGAAGGCCTATCGGACCGCTTGCAGAATTTTTTGTCCGGCCTCGAAGCCGTACACGATTTGGGTCCGTTTAAAGGGTTGTTTCCGGATACGCCGGAAGGCCGCAAACAGAAATATGAAGCCCAGGAAAAATTTCAACCGGTTACCCATCCGGTTGTGCGAGTTCACTCGGTTACAGGCCGAAAAATCCTATTCGTTAATCCTCAATTCACCCGCTTTATAAAAGGCATGGAAGAAGAAGAGAGCACGACGATATTGAAGATGCTCTTCGCCAAAACCTTGCGACACGAATATCACTATCGCCATCGCTGGCAGCCGAATATGGTGGTCTTTTGGGACAACCGAGGTGTTCAACACTCGGCTCTCCATGACTATTACCCGCAACGACGCATGATGGAGCGGGTTACCGTTAATGTTGGTGAGCGTCCGGTTGGCGATGGTCCAGCGGTTGATCCGTCGACGTTAAGAAAATACATGATGCCGCCGATTATGGATTTTTCTGACTCGCGTCAGAAAAGACAGCATGACAATTAGCCTATCGGATTATTCGATTTGTTTTTAGGCACTTGGGGTTCTTGACACTTGTTATCATTCACAAAATCATGTTACGCATATTACCAAGCGTGGTTTAATCACGATATTAATTTTTTTGGCTTAACCAAATTAAGGGAGATATTCATGTTTCAAAAAACTTTGGGTGTAATCGCTGCTGCTGGTGCAGTCGCTATAATGTCAGTTGCTGCCAATGCAGGCACTCTGGATGACGTTAAAAAGAAGGGGATGCTCAGCTGTGGCGTGAGCACTGGCCTACCTGGATTTAGCCTTCCCGACAAAACTAATAAATGGTCCGGTCTTGACGTGGACGTTTGCCGCGCTGTTGCAGCCGCCGTATTGGGTAGCGCGCAAAAAGTTAAATTCACGCCATTGACGGCTAAAGAGCGCTTTACCGCTTTGCAGTCTGGTGAAATTGACATTCTTTCTCGTAATACTACTTGGACCCACACGCGTGATACATCACTCGGCCTGAACTTCGCCGGCGTGACTTACTATGACGGCCAAGGCTTCATGGTGAGCAAAAAATTGGGTGTCAAAAGCGTCAAAGAGCTTTCAGGCGCTGCTGTTTGTATCCAGGCTGGTACGACCACTGAATTAAACCTGGCTGACTATTTCCGCCTTCATGGCTTGAAGTATAAATCAGTCGTGTTTGATACTTCCGACCAATCCATTAAAGGGTTTGAATCCGGTCGTTGTGACGTTTTGACGTCCGATCAATCTCAACTTTATGCGCTTCGCACAAAATTGGCTAAACCAGGTAACGCAATTGTTCTGCCTGAAATCATTTCCAAGGAACCTCTGGGACCGGTTGTGCGCCAAGGTGATGATCAATGGTTCAATATCGTCAAATGGACTATCAATGCTCTGATTAATGCAGAAGAATTCGGTATTACTTCTAAGAATGCTGCTTCCATGAAATCTTCCAAAAACCCAGGCATACAACGTTTACTGGGAACTAAAGATGACATGGGTAAAAAACTTGGTCTTTCTAATGATTGGGCTGCCAATGCTATTATGCAGGTTGGCAACTACAGCGAAATATTTGAGCGTAATGTTGGTAAAGGCACACCGCTCAATATCGCGCGCGGTGTAAATGCTCTTTGGAGCCAAGGCGGCATCCTGTATGCCCCACCAATCCGCTAAGAGCAAAATCTGAAATACAAACCATTCTAGCCTAGCCCTCGTTTGCAATTTTGTGACCGGGGGCTAGCGCTGAAAATAAGAGCAACACAAAAGCTCAACAAACAGGGTGAAGGTAATGTCTGATCTGGCTGAAAAAGCGGATGCAGCGATTACAAAGCCGCCGCCATGGAACGATCCATTTATTAGGTCAATATTTTTCCAAATAGTTGCCATCGGTTTACTCGGATATTTCTTTTATTCTGCCTTCGAAAACACGCTTTCAAATATGTCCAAAAGCGGCATTTCTACAGGCTTTGCATTTTTAGGCCGCGAAGCCGGCTTTGGCATCCTCATGAGTCTCATCGAATATGATGAAACTCACACATATGGACGGACCTTTTTTGTCGGCCTTTTAAATACGGCCATTGTTGCCTTCTGCGGTATTATTCTAGCCACAATACTGGGATTCATCATCGGCATCGCCAGACTTTCTAATAACTGGCTGATTTCAAAACTTGCAGGTGTGTACATCGAAATCGTCCGAAATGTGCCCTTATTGCTGCAAATCATTTTTTGGGCCGTTGCTGTTCTTCAAGCATTACCCGGGCCACGCAACAGTATGCAATTAGGCGAATCCTTTTTCTTAAATAATCGAGGTTTGTTTTTACCAGAACCAATCTATGGCGATGGTTTTGGCATCGTCGTGATAGCCTTTTTTATCGCTGTCGCTGGAACTATTTTTTTGAAGCGATGGGCGAAGCAACGTCAGGAACAATCCGGTGATCAATTTCCCGTTTTTTATGCTTCCATCGGTATGCTCATTGGACTTCCGGGCTTGGTTTTTCTTATCCTAGGAATGCCCCTCTCGTGGGAATATGCGAAACTTGGCAGGTTCAGTCTTACCGGAGGCACAAATATAATACCAGAATTTATGGCTCTTCTTTTGGCGTTAACCATGTACACCGCGGCTTTTATTGCTGAGATTGTGAGATCCGGCATTCAGGCCGTAACCCACGGACAAACCGAAGCGGCACGTGCGCTTGGATTGAGAAATGGGCCAACGCTACGCCTCGTCGTCATACCTCAGGCTATGCGAGTCATTATTCCGCCACTCACCAGTCAATATCTAAACCTAACTAAAAACTCATCATTGGCCACTGCAATTGGATATCCCGATTTGGTATCGGTTTTTGCGGGTACGACGCTGAACCAAACCGGCCAAGCACTCGAGATCATAGCCATGACTATGGCGGTTTATTTGACGTTCAGTCTAACAATATCAGCGATTATGAACTGGTATAACAAGCGCGTTGCGCTGGTCGAAAGATAGGGAGGTAGATATGAACGACTTTCAAAGATCACCAGATTTACCGCCTCCAGCATCGACAGTTGGCGTTGTGAGTTGGCTACGGACAAATTTATTTTCATCGCCTGCCAACACCATACTAACTCTGGTGGGCTTCTATTTGGTGTATTCACTGCTCGTACCGGCTTTGGATTGGGCAATATTCAGCGCCAGTTGGGTAGGTGAGAATAAAGACGCGTGCGATCATAAAGGTGCCTGCTGGGTGTTTATTGGGCAACGCCTAGACTTCTTTATATACGGCTTCTATCCAAAAGCAGAATACTGGCGGATAAACGTAATTTTCGTATTACTCGCACTTCTGATCATTCCCCAAATGATGGAGAACGCTCCGCACAAGGTTCTCCTTGCCTGGTTTTTCTTAATTGGCTTTCCGATTATTGCAGGAACTCTTTTACTCGGCGATGTATTTGGTCTTCCCGCTGTTACAACGGATAAATGGGGTGGACTTTCTCTGACGTTGGTTATCGCCTTTGTTGGCATTGTCGCCGCGCTGCCGATTGGTATCCTGCTTGCGTTGGGTCGCAGATCCGACATGCCGGTTATTCGCCTCTTATGTGTGGCGTTCATTGAGTTGTGGCGCGGCGTGCCATTGATTTCGGTGCTATTCATGGCCTCCGTAATGTTGCCGCTGTTCATGCCCGAAGGTACAAACTTCGACAAACTGCTCAGGGCACTGATCGGCATAACAATGTTCCAGTCAGCTTATATGGCTGAAGTCATACGTGGTGGCCTACAAGCAATCCCAAGAGGCCAGTACGAAGCGGCGGCGGCATTAGGGCTTGGATACTGGAAAAGTATGGGGCTGATCATTTTGCCTCAAGCGCTAAAAATAGTCATTCCGGGTATCGTCAATACGTTCATCGCCTTATTTAAGGACACGACGTTGGTCCTCATTATTGGCCTATTCGATGTTCTTGCAACTGTGCAAGCTGCGATCGTCGATCCGGATTGGCCCGAAGTTTCTACTGAAGGATTTATTTTTACTGCGTTTGTATTTTGGGTGTTCTGTTTCACTATGTCACGTTACAGCATCGCTCTAGAACGCAAATTGGAAACCGGTCACAAACGCTAAGTGATCTATACGGAGAGATAAAATGCAGAACGCTGCACCGCAAGAAACACCTACCAACCAAAGTGACGCTATCATCCAGATGATTGGTGTCCACAAATGGTATGGTGAGTTCCACGTTTTGAAGGATATAAATTTATCTGTGAATCGCGGGGAACGCATTGTTGTCTGCGGCCCGTCGGGCTCCGGTAAATCAACCTTGATCCGCTGTATCAACCGCTTGGAAGAGCACCAACAGGGACAGATCATCGTTGACGGCGTGGAGCTGACCAATGATTTGAAACATATTGAGCAAATCCGCCGTGAAGTTGGCATGTGTTTCCAGCACTTCAATCTTTTCCCTCATTTAACGGTGCTTGAGAACCTAACTTTGGCGCCGATCTGGGTTCGAAAAGTGCCGAAGGCCGAAGCGGAAGAAATCGGCATGAAGTTTTTGGAGCGCGTAAAAATTCCTGATCAAGCCAGTAAGTTTCCGGGCCAGCTCTCCGGTGGCGAACAACAACGGGTTGCGATTGCGCGCTCACTTTGCATGAACCCCAATACAATGCTGTTTGACGAACCAACATCCGCACTCGATCCTGAAATGATCAAAGAAGTGCTGGATACTATGATCGAATTGGCCGAAACCGGCATGACCATGATCTGCGTCACCCATGAAATGGGCTTTGCAAAAACCGTCGCCAACCGCGTTATCTTCATGGATTACGGTGAAATCATTGAAGAGAACGAACCGAACGAATTCTTCGATAATCCACAACATGAGCGCACACAACTATTTTTGAGCCAAATCCTTGCCCACTAGCTGAATTTGAATGAGTACAGTTGTATACAAAATAAAAATCATCAAAATAAAGCAACTAAAGGTTGGAAATCGCATATAAAATAACAATATAATAATTGGGGCTGACCCAGATAACTACCTTATATAACGTTTAACCCATTGTCTTATAATCATTAATTGGACTGACGGGTCACTGTTGTTAAAACGCCACTCACATTCCTTCAAATATAGGCCGAATTGAGCTTTCGGGACACCGTTAAATTTGCGCATATGGCGCTT
>Ga0066376_10004881_pt1 | contig 11571 bp, 16 predicted proteins | sample Knorr_S15_td_Bot_FD_77009 | JGI IMG/M metagenome (GOLD analysis project Ga0066376, IMG submission 77009) | Marine microbial communities from Southern Atlantic Ocean transect - Knorr_S15_td_Bottom_ad_5009_LV_A | ecosystem: Environmental > Aquatic > Marine > Oceanic | place: Southern Atlantic... | reverse complement strand
TGGGGTACTAGCGTTGGTTTTGGGGAGTCTCTTTTTTATCGCCGCCAATATCATGTTTAGGGCGTTTGCTTATGAACTGGGGTCTCGCTACGTGGCGGCAAGTGAAGCCACCAGGCCCGCCCTAGAAGTGCTGGCGAGCACCTTGTACCAAACAGGATTGCTTCTGGATCTTATCGCCCACGAACTCTTCTTCAGCATCGGAATCGGGCTCTTTTCACTCGCCATCCTTCGGACATCAGTGGCGCCCAAGTGGGTCGGGTGGTTCGGTATGTTCGGGGCCGTCGCCGCAGGTGGTTTCAGTCTCCTGACTCTGCCCATCATCGTGGGATGGATCGTCGCGCCGGAACCGGTGGTTGTCCTGGCCGGCGGGGTCATGATTGTTGGAATGCTCGCCGCCTACGGATGGATAGTAGTCATGGGTATAATCCTGCTGAGGCTGCGGGAGCCGGTCACACCGGCCACGTGAGCATAGTTTAACGTCCTATGCCCACTCGATTCGTCAAAACCGGCCGCCTCCCACACTGAGCCGCTCCAGCTGTGTGAGCAGAACACTTGCGCCGACACAAACGCTAAGGGAAAAGCTTTTCCCCGGTCTCGTCGTCAATCACGGTTATGGCGCTAACCGGACAGTCTTGCGCCGCCTCCATGATGTTCTCGAAGGTGTCCGCGTTTGAGTCGGCTACGGTGGACTGCCGGTCGTCATTGAGAACAAACACCTTGGGCGCGTAGGTTTCACACATGGCGTTCCCTACACAGATGGCGAGGTCAACGGAAACTCTAAGCTTTCGTGGCATTGCTCTCTCTACTTCAGCGAAACCGGCAGGCTCTTCAGGGAGCGGAAGGTAACGCTGGGTTGATATTCGAACTCATCGGTTTCCACGCTTATGGAATCGTACCTCTCGGCTAGAGCCTTGAAGGCTTCTTGCGCCTCCATTCTCGCCAGCGTCGCGCCAAGGCAGTGGTGGATGCCGGACCCGAAGGCCACGTGGGTGTTGGGCCAACGGCTGATATCGAAGGTGTCGGGATTCTCGTGCTAGGCCGGGTCGCGGTTGGCGCTGGACATGAACCACCGGATCCGGTCTCCCTCTTTTAACAGCTTCCCACCCATCTCCACGTCTTCCGACGCGATGCGCTGGATCGACTTCACCGGCGGATCGTAACGCAAACACTCCTCCGTGGCCCTTACAATGGTATCAGGGTCCTGGAACGGCGCGTCTTTCAAAAGCTTCCACTGGTCCGGATGCTGCGTAAAGGCCAGGGTGCCGTTGCAGATAAGATTGATCGTAGTCTCGTGTCCGGCCAGAAGAAGCAGGATGGCGTCGGCTATCACCTCGTCCCTGGTTAGGGCGCCGGATTTTTCACCGCTGGCCAACACCGAGAGAAGGTCATTCTCGTCGACCGGTAGGTCCATCTTTTGGGCCACCAAGGGAGACAGGTATTCCATCAGCTCTTTGATCCCGTCGGTCAGGGGCTGCATCCGGTCCGCTTCCCCTCTTCCGATGAAAAGAAGCTTCTCGGCCATGGAGCGGATGAATTTCCGGTCCTCGAAGGGCATCCCCATCATCTGTGCGATGACAAAGAGGGGCAGCGGAGTGGCAAAGTCCTTCATGACATCCATCCGCCCGTTCTGATCGGCCTCATCGAGCATGTCTTTGACCACTTTCTGGACCATGGGGCGCCACGTTTCCATGGAGGCTGGGTTAAACCACTTGTGCACCACCTTTCGTTGATCCGTGTGCACCGGCCTATCCTGCTGGATGAACCAATTCATGAAGAACTCCTTCATGAATTGGTACAGGCCGAGGTCAGATTCATCGATCGCCGGATAGGGCGATCTTTTGTCCCTCGACCAGAACTCTGAGGAGAACAACTCGTGGTGCCTGGTCATCCAGACCAAGTCGTCGTGGCGAGTGATTACCCAGAGCTCGTACTTCTCATTCCAATGGACAGGGTCCTCTTCCCTGATCCGGCCGTAGTAGGAGTAAGGGTCGGCGATGGCCTCACCGCTAAACATCTCATCGCTGATAGCAGTAACCATAACGTCTCCACATCTCTGCATTTTGCTCGAATTTAATACTATAGCCGCCTGATGTCAATGGCGATTTAGCTACGCCACGTGTTGATAGACTGGGATACGTCGAACAGATCTTTACGACTACTGCTGTTCCGATGCCCCGGCGACCCCATGGAAAACGTGGCAGTGGGTAGGACGCTTGATGCCCCATCTCGCGATCCCGGACCTTCTTACGGAGAGTGCTTTTCCCCATGGCCCCTACGGATGTAAGATGCAATGGGTCAAAAAGTATTTCATTCTTATGGAGTAAACGGGACGCTATCGCTCCACAGAACGAGCATCCAGCTGGCTAGACAATACTGGCGGTAGCTGCCTAAACATAGTAAAGCTGCCGCCAAATCACGGCGCTTAGATCTCACGGTTACGTGCATGATGGCGCCGAATCAAAGAGATAGGACGGAAAATGCCAACAGCACCACACGACACCGAATATTATCTTGATACCGCCCGCGAATTGGCCTCCCACGTGGCAGCCAACGCCGACCGCATCGAAGCAGACCGCCAGCTACCCACCGAACTCGCTAACGAGATCGCCGACAAGGGTTTCTTTAGACTCCTCGTGCCCCGCTCTCTGGGTGGCGCGGAATTGGACCACCCGACCTTTCGCAAGATCCTGGAGATTATCGCCGCCGCTGACGGCAGCACCGCATGGTGCATCAACCAGAACAATGTCTTCGCTACCGACTGCGTCAGGATACCGGAACAAACCGCAAAGGAGATCTGGGGCGAGAAACGCGCTGTCGTTACCAACGGCCCTCCCACGGCATCCTCCAAAGCCGTTCCCGTGGACGGGGGTTACAAACTCAGCGGACATTGGAACTTCAGCAGCGGCAGCGACCACGCCACCTGGATCGCGGCGCTTGTCCCTGTGTGGAGCCAAGATCAAACCGCCCCCACCGGAAGAGAATCTTTTCGGGTGATGCTAATGCCCAAGAAGGACGCGACTTTCGTGGACCAGTGGCACGTCAACGGTATGCGGGGCACGGGAAGTTTTAGCTTCGAACTTGAAGACGTATTTATTCCCGAATCCCGATCGTACGCTCAAACCGACACCATCCGGGAAGACGGTCCGATATACGTCATCCCAAGGAGCCTTCTGTTCGGCTCGGGATTCGCCACGGTGGCCCTGGGGATCGCCCGTGCCAGCTTGAGTACGATAATAGACCTGGCAGTCACCAAAACTCCGGTTCGGTCCACCACTCTGGTGCAAGACCAGCCGACTACCCACCGGCTCATCGGTGAAGCAGAAGCGATCTGGCGCTCGGCGCGGGCTTATCTTCAAGAAAGCGCCTCTGCGGTCTGGGAGAGCGCCTGCAAGAAGGGCGCGTTGACCGATGAAGAGCGCATTCAGCTTCGTCTTGCCAGCACCTACGCCATCCACAAAGCGGCCCAGGTCGTCGATATCTCCTATGGCCTAAGTGGCTCCAACGCCATATTCCCCGCCAATCCGATCAACCGGCTGTTCCAAGACATCCACGTCATCACCCAACACGCCCAAGGGCGGCTAGTACACTTGGAAACCGCGGGCCAGTTCCTGCTCGGCCTGGAACCGAAGGGCAACTTCTAGTCACGTCGTCCAAATAAGCAACTCAGCCATTAGTGCCGATAGGCCGAGTTACCAGGAGCCAACATGGATATCACGGTTCCGGACGCCATAAAGCAGTTGTTGGCGATCGTAGAGCAACTCCACGTCGCTCACCCGAAAAAGAAATTCACTCTCGACGGACGACTGGTGGGAGATTTGGGAGAAACTCTCGTCGAAGCTGTGTATGACGTTGAACTCTTCACGAAAAACGAAAGATACCACGACGGAGAAACTAGCGACGGACGACGGGTGCAAATAAAAGCAACTATGAAAATGGACCTTACTTTTCCAGCAAGCCATGTGCCAGATTACTACCTAGGAATACAAATTCACGGAGACGGATCGTTTTCAGAGATTTTCAACGGACCAGGAGATATTGCGGCGCAGACTGTTAAAGGCCGGCAACAGCCGAAGACCAACCTCCATGGCATCTCAGTCAGCGCCTTAAAAAAACTCAACGAACTTGTTGGAGAAAAAGACCGAATACCCAGGCGATCCAACAAATAGCCCAGTGGCAGGACACTCACAAGGCTTAGCCACCGAAACACGCAAATACAGGAGTGAAGTAAATGGAACGGAGAATACCCACGAAAGATGAGGTTCTAGCTTATCTGGAAAAGGACCGGAATTGGGGGCGTTGGGGCGACGACGACCAGGTTGGCGCGGTCAATATGATCACGCCCGAAAAACGCGCCGCCGCCGCGCGCCTGGTAAAAACCGGCCGCGCCGTGTCGTTGAGCCGCGAGTTCCCAAAAACCCCGGCGCCAAACAATCCCACACCGGCCATCCACTTCATGAAACGCGGTGCTAAAGACACGGGCGGCTCCGCCACCGATTTCTACGGCATCTCCTATCACGGCCAAGCGACCACCCACTTGGATGCTCTATGCCACGTCTGGGACCACAACGGGATGTGGAACGGACGCAACCCCGACGACGTCATAACCTTCGACGGCGCGACTTGGGGCTCGGTAGAGCACTGGAAGGAAGGAATCATTACCCGGGGAGTGCTTTTGGACGTTCCGAAGTTCCGGGGGCAGCCCTTCGTGAAATTAGACGAGCCCATCCACGGATGGGACCTGGAGGACGTCGCCAAGTCTCAAGGGATAACCATGGAGCCAGGTGACGCGTTGATCGTCTATGGCGGGCGGGACGCTTGGAACGAGGTCAATCCGCAATGGGGGTCCCCTCCGGAGCCCGGCCAGCCCCGCCAACGAGCGGGCCTGCATGCTTCTTGCCTCAAGTTCATCCGGGAGTCGGACTGCTCCCTGCTGGTCTGGGACATGATGGATTTCGAACCCAACGGATACGACATTCCCTGGTCGGTGCACGGCTCAATCTTCGCCTACGGCCTCGGACTGCTGGACAACGCCCTGCTGCAGCCGCTAGCTGAAGCCTGCGCCGAGGAAGGCCGTTACGAGTTCATGCTCACCGTCAACCCGCTTCGTGTCGTGGGAGGGACCGGGTCTCCGGTTAATCCAATAGCGCTATTTTAAGGGGAGATTCGCCCGGGCATGCTTATTTCCCCCGGTATTGTTGGGGCCACGCTTCCCGGTGGAACACTTCCGCCGGACCAAGAAAAAGCAGAGGCTAAATCGCCTCTGCTTAACTTTTCCCTATTTGAACCTGCGGCTTCGATGGCCGCAGGCGCCAGCTAGTCGAACGGCCTATTACTCCATCTGTCGCAAACGGGGATCCAAAGTGTCGCGGAGCCAGTCGCCTAACAGATTCAGGGCCACCACAGTGACCATTATCGCCAATCCGGGGAAGGTGGATGACCACCAGATGCCGCCGGCCAGCTTGTCGCGGCCTTCAGCGATCATAGATCCCCAAGCGGGCGTGGGTGGCGGAACGCCGGCCCCCAGGAAGCTGAGGGTGGATTCCAGCAAAATCACGATTCCAACTTGTAAAGTGGCCACCACGATCAACGTGTTAATCGTGCCTGGAAAGATGTGGATGAACATTATCCGCGGCGTAGAAGCCCCGGAAATCTTAGCTAGCGCCACGTAGTCCGTGTGTTTCAGTTGCAGAACTTCACCCCGTACTTGCCGGGCGAATCGAGGCCAGATAAAGATGGCCAGCACTGTTAGGATGACCCCAAAGGATTGACCCAGGGTAATCACAAGCACAAGGGCTATAAGGATGAGCGGGATAGATAATTTGATGTCCACCAAGCGCATCAGGACTTCGTCAACCCAGCCGCCGTACCAGCCGGCCGCCAATCCAACGACAACGCCAAATGTCCCTCCGATCCCCAGCGTCACCACCGCCACGATCACGGAGATGCGTGCTCCGTAAATGATTCTAGAAAGCACGTCCCGGCCCAGACTGTCCGACCCCAATATGTATCTTGCGCTGCCGCCGGGTTTGGTCAATATCTCTAACTTATCTCCCAATTGGGCTTCAGGATCTACCCTTTTTCCTTTCCTCAGGTCGATCTGGGTCAACCTGCCGTCAATGGTCACCCGGTCCACCACGGTCTTGATGCCGTACTCCGGGGTGTACCAGAAAGGCGGGATGTGCCTTTCCTGCAAATTTCCCTTCTCCGGATCGTGGGGAGAGATCAAGGGCGCCGTCAACCCGGACAAAACGACCACGGTCAAGATGACAACCGGGATGATCGGCAAACGCCGCAACTTGCGGTAGATCCCGCTTAGTTGAGTTAGCCGCCCTGCAGGACTTGGGGCTATACCAGTGATTTCAGCAGCCATATCTTATCCAACCATCTAGGCGTAACGAATACGGGGGTCAACGTATGCATATAGGACGTCTACCGCGACCGCGACCGCGACCGCGACGGTGACATACATGAGGGTGAAGGTGATTACGACACCCTGTAGGAGAGGATAATCGAAGGCAAACAGGGCATCGACGGCTAGTCGGCCCAGACCGGGCCAGGCAAATACCGTTTCGACCACCAGCGAACCGGTGACCAGGGCTCCCAAGGTCACCCCGGCAAATGTCAGGGGTGGGATCAATGCGTTTCGTAATCCGTGCTTCAGAATGACCCCCGTGTTACTCACTCCCTTAGCCCGGGCAAGTTTGACATACTCGGAGTCCAACACGTCCAGCATGGCCGAACGTATCAAGCGCAGATTAGCTGCCGCGTAGTACCAGCCCAGTGTTATGGCGGGCAGCAAGATACTATTCCAATCTTCTCTGCCGTACGGCGGAACCCAGCGTAATTTAACCGCGAAGAGAAACATCAGCATAATGCCCAGCCAGAATGGCGGGGCCCACTCGATCCTAGTTAGTCGAAATATGACGAGTGTCACGGATGGGGGAGATGTTGGGCAAACAGACATGCTTTGGGCGACGGACTTTTCAGGTGCGAATTACGCCCTGACGGGAATGGCGGAGTTTGTGGGAAATGCTGACATAGGTATCATAGGCCATGGGTCAGTCGTTGCTGGCGGGTGTACTCTATTTAGTTACCTGCACGACAATACCAAGACTGATATAGACACGGCGATGGTGGCTGGCTTCGGTGACCAGTAAAAACTTGAGGATAGAGAAACAATGCTGAAAATCATAACTTGGGTTGACCTCCAAGGAAGATACAGGGTCACCAGTCCAGCTTATGGTTCTCTTGCTCTCCAGTTTGGCTTTAGCGAGGACGATGCAATCAACTGGACGTGGACCAACATCATTGAGTCAGGTTTATACGGGATTACTTACGATCACCTATTCTATCTGGTCGAGGATGCCGACCAAAGAGAGAGACTGGTTGAGTGTTGCGGGACTTATTTCCGGTTCGCCAAAGACGGTGATCCAGCCAAGAGCGCTTGGCTGATGAGTGACGATGGCAGGCCGGTGGTGGATATGCTAAAGGCCCAATATATCCACATGGACAACATCCGGACAGTCCGCAACCGGCAGCTTGAAAAGGAATCTGGGTCCAGGGACAGGCAACCGCTGAGATCGAAGCCTTGTTTACTCCAGAGCGGCAGGCAAGGTTACAGGCATTCAGAGATATTCCGCAAACCTTTGATCTAAGCGGTTACACTACGCCCGCAGAACTCCAAGCGGCGTGGCCGGCCGAACTCCCCAGGATGGTGGAGGGATGAACCCTCTAAAGCGTCGCCCGAGATACACACCGCCGAATCCCCAGCTTCCAGAGTTCACGTCCGAGGGTGGCGGGGAACTGTGGAAGCTGGTCCTAGACATGCACTACAAACTGGGCGCGTTGGAAACCAAGACCAACATCATCGGGATCTTGGTGCTGGGTGGCTTAGGAGCCATCCTGGCCCGGCTCCTGGGGGCGTTCTAAGCCTGGCTGGATTTTTGGTATACCGGCACCTTGGAGCCGCTAAATCCAGCGGCGGAGGCTTTCTGTGTTCCGTGGCGTCACCGTTGCCATTCTGCTGGCCCTTTCTGCAACTTCTTGTACCGCCGAACCCACCCAAACACCATGAATCGCCACCACGGTAACTCCTACGCCGGATATCGCCGCCACCGTCCGCGCGGCAGTTTCTGCGACAATTGAGGCCATCCCAGCCACCACCCAGGAACTTGTACCGAAACCACCGGAAACGGCAGTCCCCTCAGCTACTTCGTCTCCGATGCCAACGGCGAAAGCCACCGTGAAACCCATTCCGGTATCAACACTTCTGCCTATGCCTACTGCGGCGGCTGAAGTCGTAGCGGCCTGTCCTGCACGGCGCGGCCGGAGGACCTCTCCCCAAAACGTTTTTCTCGACATCGAAGAAGGTCAAGTAGACCAACTGGTGACGGTTGGGGGCATTGGCTTCGAATGCGGGACCATCGTCAATATCTGGCGTGATGCCAACGGTGACAGGGTTTTAGATGATGACGAGGAGCATCTGGCTAGTGCCAAAGTTGGGCGTGATGGAAGATTCAGCGCTGACTTCACCGTCGCCGCTCCACCATTCATCCCTGGCCAGGGGCGCACAAAGAGCAGCAGTGCAAACAAGACCAACGCTGTTGACGGCGCGGGGAACACGATCAACCCATCATTGCCCTACTTCTCCACAGACGACATTCCTACGTTCAGGTTGATATCTACGCTATTCAATAGCCGATTGGAACGAGCATTTCCCAACCTAAGCTTTCGTCTCCAGACCAACCTACTACAGCCAGATGATGACACGGACCTAATCTTTATCTCGGAGCTGAGGGGACGCATCCTAGTGTTCGAGAACGACCAAGATACCAAGGAATCTCACGTCTTTCTCGACATCTCTGACCAGATGTATTCATCGGCCGAGGAAGGGTTGCTCGGGCTGGTTTTTGATCCGGATTACAAAAACAACGGGCGCTTCTACGTCTATTATGCTGCCCGAAATCCCAAACAGATGGTGTTGTCCCGCTATTCGGTCATGCCCAATGACCCGATGGAGGCCGACCCGAATAGCGAGATAGTACTCATGGAAATTCCGGGGGTATCGGGACACGACGGTGGCCAATTGGCTTTTGGACCCGATGGCTATCTCTACATATCCGTGGGTGATGGCAGTACTGGGAAACGGAGTCATCCCAATTCAAGCAATGGGCAAGATCGGTCCACCTTGCGGGGCTCGTTACTTCGTATCGACGTGTCCGGAGCGTCGGATGGCAACGCATACCGGATTCCACCGGATAACCCATTCGTCGGGGCTCCCGGAGTCAGGGAAGAGATTTGGGCTTATGGGCTTCGCAACCCCTAGAGATTCTCGTTTGATCGAGAGAACGGCGACCTGTGGCTGGGTGACGTTGGCGCCCACCTGCGGGAAGAGATCAATCTGATCCAAAAGGGCCGCAACTACGGGTGGAGTATCATGGAAGGCACCCATTGTTTCGATGAGAATAATCGCTGCGTAGACAACCTAGAGCCGCCCTTGGTTGAAGTCAGCCGCAAGAATTTTTGCGCACTCATCGGCGGGTATGTCTTCCGGGGACGTGATATCCCGCCTCTGGTAGGCGCATATGTGTATGCTGACTTTTGCACCGGGCAGATATTTGGTGTTTGGTACGATGGGGATTCGGACCCGTACCACCAGCTCTTACTTGATACGGACCTTAATATCTCATCATTTGGGCAAGACCGTGACGGCAACCTTTACATTCTTTCAGGGAGACCAGGTGGTGCTGAGGTGGATAGTCCCCATCCCATTCTAAGATTGACCTTGACCCCGAGAGAGTAGGGAAGGCACAGGGTCCGCACCATTATAGTCTCCCCCTACCCTTCCCCGGGCCCCGATCCCTCTGCTGGTTCACCTGGACTCGCTCCAGCCGGTCCGCTGGCGAGATCTCCCGGTGTTTCTTGGCGACAGCCTTTTCGCCTAGCGTCCGGAAGTAGGTATCAGGTATCCGCTTCGTCCCCATGTTCACAGTGAGTTCTCTTTCGTTCATCCCAGCTTCTAGGGCGTTGATCGCGTAGGTGTGGCGAAACCGGTGCGTATGGAGGTTCGGTACGCCAGCCCTTTGCCCCAGCCGCTTCAGCATCAAGTAGAGCCAGTTCGGTTGCATCCCCCTGCCGCCTTCCAACACCCACAACGCCGGCTCACGGTGGGCCCGCGGTTCCCTCACCTGAAGGTATCCCCAGAGGAGCTCCTGCACCGTCGAGCCGACGGGCATCCACCGCTGTTTCCGTCCCTTGCCCATCACAAGGATGGCGCCAGCGTCCAAGTCGACATCGTTGACGGTCAGGCCCGCGATTTCGTTTCGGCGGCTTGGGGTGTCCCACAGGACGTAAAGGACTGCCCGGTCCCGGGTGAATCGGAATACCTCTGACCGATTCCGTGCTCTTCGCGGATCCACCAACTCGAGCAACCTCATCATGTCGTCTTGAGCGACAGTGGCGACGACCTTTTCGTCGACGTGAGAATGAGGGATCAAGGCCAGCGGGTTCCGCTTAATATGGTCGCGCTCAACCAGCCAGCCGAAACACCGTTTGAGCCGGCGGTACTGGACTTCGATGTAGCCTTGGGAAGGGGTCCGGGAGTTGGTCTTGTACCGCTCTCCGAAGTAGATAGGCCTCTCTTGGAAATAGGCCAGGTACTCCTCAATGTGGGACGTGGTGAGATAAGGGACGTTGGGCCAACCCCTTTCCTCGGCGTAGAGAGTGACGAGGGCCAGGGTCCGCTCAAGGCCTTCGAGGTAGTTCGGAGAATACCGGTTGGAAGCCCTCAAACTTATGAGGAATCCCTTCCCCGCATCACGCAGACAAATGTCAGATAGACCGAGGTCAGTAACCTTGTTGACGACCATATAACGTTGCATCACCGGGGCGTTTGGCCGTCATTTCGTGCCTAGAAAGCCGCTTTGGTGGGCCTGGATGGACTCGAACCATCGACCTCGGTCTTATCAGGACCGCGCTCTAGCCGCCTGAGCTACAGGCCCAGTCTAAGGGCGATACCGACTAAATTATAGCTACTGCCCACTCAGGTAGCAAGGAGCAGGATTCTTTCGCTGCTTAATATACCGTCAGTACGGTACCGATTCCAGGTGGCCCCGTGGTCGAAGCGTCTACGCTGCGCCGGGTCCGGACACATCACAGCCGTTGCCGTCATCATGGGGTGCGTAAACATCACGGGCCCTCCGCCGCCGCCCTCGGCGCAGGGTACCTCGGCCATTCACGCGAGACGCCGTACGTACTCCGGGCCTAGCTTCCATCGCCTCCGGACCCCACTCTTTGGGAAACTGGAGCGTCCGAATCGGGTAATTGATCGTGATGCCTTCAAATTTCAGACGCTGGTGCAACTTCTGCATCAATTCTGTCTGCACGCCGAAACTGCCCCAACGGTCCTTGGCTTGCACAAACAGCCAGAAAATCACATTGGAATCACCAAAGCTATCGAATCCGAAATATTTACCGTACTCTTTGACCGCATGTTCGCTCGACTCCAGAACCTCGTCCATAACCTCATTACATACAGTTTCAACCCGGTACAGGTCGCTGTCGTAGCTGACG
>Ga0066376_10004880_pt1 | contig 11572 bp, 8 predicted proteins | sample Knorr_S15_td_Bot_FD_77009 | JGI IMG/M metagenome (GOLD analysis project Ga0066376, IMG submission 77009) | Marine microbial communities from Southern Atlantic Ocean transect - Knorr_S15_td_Bottom_ad_5009_LV_A | ecosystem: Environmental > Aquatic > Marine > Oceanic | place: Southern Atlantic... | reverse complement strand
CGAGCCCGCCGGCGCTCGACGACGAGGTGATTGCGGTTCGAAACAATGTCGCGCGACCCGGTATCGAGATCGTGGTCTTGCGATACACGCGCATCAGAAAGGGGGCCTTCGACGATATCCTCGGCCGCACCGTCGCGCAGGTGTGGCCATTCGAGGACAAGATGGGGGCCCGGCCGATCGGTCAGTGGCGGGTCATCTACCCTGACGCGCCGAGTCGCACGGAGGAGAGCCCCGACTACGACGAGATGATCACCATGAGTCGATACGCGAGCTACGACCACTATCTGACCACGCGTCCAGGCCAGGCCGTCTTCGTCGGCGGCAATGGACCCGATTGGCAGGCGTGGCGCTCAGCGCTCGAGGCGGAAGCCGAGCGCACGCTCGAGACCACCGTCGAGTTCCTGCAGGGATTCACCCACACCAGCCCACCGTCCTATCAGCCGGGCTTGCCGGAACGCTATCGCCTGAGATGAGTTTCCGGGCGGGGCATCCCGCGTAGCCGCCGCGTGGGGTTCGGGGCAGAGCCCCGTCCAAGTATTAATTCCCGTCCGCGCTCACACGGGGGGGCAGCGAGAGAGCCTGTTGATACTCGAGGATCGATTGAAGCAGCGCATCCGAGATCTGGTCGAGGTACTCGTCTGTCGAGAGCAAGGCGGCCTCGCGCTCGTTCGTCAGAAACGAGATTTCGGTGAGCACGCTCGGCATGGTCGCTTCCAGCAGGACCTGGAACTTTGCTCGCTTCACGCCCATGTCCTGCGCGCCCGGGTGCAACTCACGCACGCCCTCAATCAGGTGCTGCTGGACCAGTTCCGCGAGATCGCGAGACCTGCGCGGCGAATACGACTTCTCCGGGAATGACGTGGGGGGGGCGGACGCCGTCGCGGCGGGGGGCGCTACGTTGCCGGCTATGCCAGCATATATGGCTGTTCGCGCCAAACATTTGCGAGCCTTCCTCCCATGCTGACGTTCCATCCGACCGCGGGTTCGGCCGCGCCCTGCCCGTGTCCACGGTGCCCACGCGGCCTGGTGCCCGTGGCGTTCGGTCTTGTCTTGAGCGTTTCGCCACCCGCAGGGGCGCAAGGGTTGGTGCCAGGGCTCGGTTCGGTCGAACCGTCCACCCAGTCGACGACGGGGGAGCAGTCGGCCGGGGTACCGCACCCGCGCGAGTTGCCGGGGACTGGGGCCACCGTGCGTGCCGGCGAGTTGGCTTCGGCCGGCGCTGTCGCCGGGCCGCCTCCGCCGCTGCCACCGGAACTGGTCTCGCGGGACGACCGGGGACAGGCCACCGTCCGCGCCATCAAGCTGGTCGAGGGGATCCGCCTCGACGGGAGGCTGGACGAACCGGTGTATCAGACCATTCCGGCCATCGAAGGGTTCGTCCAGCAGATGCCCGACGAGGGGGCGCCGGGCACCGAACGGACCGAAGCCTGGATCATGTTCGACCAGACCCACCTCTATGTGAGCGGGCGTTTGTGGGAGTCGGCGCCGCCCAGCGAGTGGGTCGCGAATGAACTGCGGCGAGATACGAGCCAACTGCGCGAAAACGACAGCTTCTGGGTGGCATTCGACACGTTCTACGACCGGCGGAACGGCGTGGCGTTCTATACCAACCCCCTTGGCGCGCTCGGCGATTTTGCGATTTCCAACGAGGGGAACCCCAACACGGACTGGAATCCGGTGTGGGACCTTCGCACGGGGCGGTTCGAGGGCGGCTGGACGGTCGAAATGGCGATTCCCTTCAAGTCCCTCCGCTATCGACCGGGACCCGCCCAGGTGTGGGGTGTCCAACTACGCCGCACCGTGCGCCGAAAGAACGAGCTGGCGTATCTCACGCCGGTGCCCATCTCCGTCGGACGGCGGGGCATCTTTCGTCTCTCCGAGGCGGCGACGCTGGTCGGGCTCGAGGTGCCGGTTGGCGAGCACACGCTCGAGATCAAGCCATACGCGATCGCCGGGCTCACGACCGATGTTGCCGCCACGCCGCCCCGCCATAACGAGAGAGACGGCGACATCGGGGCTGACGTCAAGTATGGCATCACGCAGAATCTGACCGCCGATCTGACATTCAACACCGACTTCGCGCAGGTCGAGGTGGACGAGCAGCAGGTCAATCTCACCCGGTTCAATCTGTTCTTTCCGGAGAAGCGCGAGTTCTTTCTCGAAGGCCGTGGCATTTTCGATTTCGCGTTGGGCGGCGGCGCCAGCACGCGCGATAGCGCGTTGCGTCAGATCGGTGGGGGAGGTCCGGGAGGCCGGGGTGTTGGAGCGGCCCCGACGCTGTTCTACTCGCGTCGGATCGGTCTTGAAGATGGGGCGATCATCCCGATCATCGCTGGCGGACGTGTCACCGGCAAAGTGGGCGCGTTCGATATCGGGGCGCTCAACATACAGACCGACGACGAGGTCATGTCGGGGGCCGAGTCGACGAACTTCACCGTCGTTCGGGTGAAGCGGGACATTCTGCGTCGCAGCAGTGTGGGCATGCTGCTGACGAACCGGTCGGTGTCGGTGGCCGGCGACGGCTCGAGTGGCACCTACGGGGTTGACGGGACATTTGCGTTCTACGATAACGTCAGCCTGCTCGGCTACGCCGCCAAGACCCAGACCCCGGGGCGCAACGCCCGGGACCAGGACACGAGCTATCAAGGTCAGCTCACCTACGCGGGAGACCGGTATGGGCTCCAGGCTGATCACCTGTTGGTCGACAAGAACTTTTCACCCGAAGTCGGGTTCGTGCGTCGCGACAATTTCCGCCGGTCGTACGCGACCGGGCGGTTCAGCCCGCGACCGCGGTCAATCGAGACGGTCCGACAGTTCCGCCTCGAGGGCAGCTTTGAGTACATTGTGGCCGCCGATACCGGGCGGGTGGAAACGCGGCAGTCACAACTGGCGTTCTCCACGGAGTTCGAGACGAGCGACCGCCTCGGAGTGTCGGTGACGGACAACTACGAATTTCTCGTGGAACCGTTCGAACCCGGTCCCGGGGTGACGCTGCCCGTCGGTGGCTACGGATTTCGTGACGTGGAGGCCACCTACACGGGTGGAGCCCAGCGTCGCTTGAGCGGCACGGTGACCGTTCGGCTGGGCCAGTACTTCAGCGGCGACATTCGGACGGTTGGTTTCAGTCGGGGTCGGGTGGAGTTGACCCCGCAGCTGTCGATTGAGCCGACCGTGTCGATCAACTGGGTGGATACCCCTCAGGGGTCCTTCCGGACGGATCTCGTCGTGTCCCGGGTGACCTACACATTTACGCCCCGGATGTTCTTCGCCGGACTGGTTCAATACAACTCCGGCACCAACACCGTCAGCAACAACCTGCGGCTACGCTGGGAGTACACCCCGGGCAGCGAGCTGTTCATCGTCTACACCGAAGACCGCGACAGCGATCCCCTGCGGCCCGACCGATTCTCGGAGCTCCGCAACCGCGGGTTCGTGGTCAAAGTGAATCGACTCTTCCAATTTTGAGGACTGTTGTCGCATGTTTTCCAGATCCGCGCGCGGACGTCTCACCGATAGGGACCTGGGACGCTTTCCCGATGACACGCTCTTTCATCGCGTGGCACGGGCCGTGTGTCACGCCGGCTGCCTGCCCCGCAAGGAGCTGTATGAAGCGTGGGAGATGGCTCGACGTGTTCGTCGGCTCTTTCGGGGCGGTCGCGTCGTGGACCTGGGGGCCGGACACGGCTTGCTGGCTCAGGTCATGCTGCTGCTTGACGATTCGTCGCCGGACGCGCTCGTCATCGACTCGACGTTACCGACCTCGCGCGTGGCGGTGCACGACTCGCTGGTGGCGGTATGGCCGAGACTGGCCGGCCGCGTGGCGTTTGTCGCCGGCTCGATGGAGGACGCCGAGATTCGTGACACGGATGTCGTCGTCTCGTGTCATGCGTGCGGCGCGCTCACGGATCTGGTGCTGCGATCTGCCGTGGCTGCACGAGCGCGGGTGGCGGTGCTGCCCTGTTGTCACAATCTCGATACCGGTGAGACCGGTCGCCTCACCGGGTGGGTTGACGGTCCCTTGGCCGTCGACATCGCGCGGGCGACAGCTCTGACCCAACAGGGGTATCGCATCTGGACCCAGGCCATTCCGAGCGACATCACAGTCAAGAATCGGCTCTTGCTTGGCGCTCCGTCGGCACCCCCGGTTGACTCGGACTGACGGCCGAAGCTTACCGACTCGTCTCGGCTCGCTCCTGCATCCGCGACCCCGTGAGCATGTTCGTCAACCCGTAGTTCCCCTATGGCACGCGTACTCGAACATGGGGCCGTCGCTTTGCGAGAGCGGCACTGCGACGCCGAGGGGGCCGGTGCGGACGTATAATCCGGAAAATGAGAGTGCGAACGCTTGGAACGTTGTGTCTGATAGCGCTGTGCGGGTTGATTCTGCCTGGACCGGCTGCGGCTCAATGTGAGCCGGACGGCGATACCCGGTTTGTCTGTGGACCGATCAGTCCCGAAGATCTCGCGCTGGTACCAGACACCCCGTGGGTGATGGTGGCGAGTTGGGAAGATGACGGCTATCTCTCTGCGGCCGACCGCCGCGATGCCAGCACCGTGCGGCTGTTTCCCACCGCCATGTCACAGGAGCGCCACGACACCGCGACGTATGTCGACTGCCCCGGTATGGTCACGGATGGTTTCCGAGCCCACGGTATCAGTCTGCGTCCTGGGGACGGGGGCACGCATGACCTGTATGTGGTCCGCCACGGCGCGCGGGAGGCGGTCGAAGTGTTCGAGGTGGACGCACGCGGGGCGACCCCGAGCCTCACCTGGACCGGCTGCGCGGTGGCACCGGAGGGCCTCGGCCTGAACGCGGTCGTGGCGTTGCCGGATGGCGGATTCGCGGCGACAAGCCCGCGCACTGGCGACATCTGGGAGTGGCACTCCGGCCCCGGCTGGACGCGCGTGCCGGGCAGCGAGGACATCGGCCCGAACGGGCTGGAGGTGTCGGCCGACGGCCGTTGGTTCCTGGTGGCTGGCTACGCGAGTCAGTCAGTCATCAAGCTCTCGCGTGGACAAACGCCGGTCAGCCAAGACCGGGTCGAGGTGGGGTTCAACATCGACAACGTGCATTGGGCGCCCGATGGCACCTTGCTGGCCGCCGGGCACACCGCACCGACGCGGACCCGAGTTGGCGAGTGCATCGCACGCCGCACCTGTGAGGGAATCGTGTCGTTCGTGGCCCGGGTGGACACGGAGGCGATGACGTCAGAGGAGATTTTCAGATATCCCACCAACGACTGGATGATCCTCGGCACATCCGCCATCGAGGTGGGCGACGAGCTGTGGGTCGGACAAGTGGCCGGTGGCACCCGCATCGCCAGGGTCCCGCTACGATGAAGCCTCGCCCCACGGTCCACTAGTAGGCCGCTGAAGAACGCGACGAGTGGTTTCCTGCCGAGGTGCCCGCCTGGCGGCGTTGCTTCCTCGGTCACATGCCACCTGCATGCTCCCTCGTCGCGCCTGGCCAGACGAACACCTCGACAGGAAACCTAGGCGGTGAGTCCGGCCAGGGGGCCGCTCACATCGATGAAATCGCCCCGCTGCCCGCGCACGTGTTCAAGTCCTATGTGGTCGACGTCGAGGCCCATGGCGCGTGCCACGCTCACGAGGAGGTGCTGATGGGGCATGCCGGACACCCGGGTGTTCCCGCCGGTCAGGATCTGTGACGGGACCCGCATCTCTGCTGGCGTCTCGTGGGGCCAATACATGTAGCGCCCCGTGTTGAACGCCCACGAACCCCCGATGAGCACCGGGCAGTAGTGACTGTACCCGTGCCACCCATCGCCAAGCTCGGAGCCCCACACGATGAGGGTGTTGTCCATCATCGAGCCGCCGCCAACGTCCGGTATCGCTTCCAGGGTGCTGACGAGGCGCGCGACCTGCCCGGCGTGATACTGGACGTAGTCGGTCATCGCCGCGTGTTTTGCCGGGTCGTCGTAGATATAGTGCGCAATCCCCTTGTGCACCTTGTCGCTGATAGCGGCGGCACCGAATTCCGCGGTCGGCATCTCGCCGAGAGACAGTGACACCACCCGGGTGATGTCGCAACTGAATGCCGCGGCGATGATGTCCGAGAATGCGTCGAATCGCATGTCGTACTTCTCGAACGCCGCCGCCGGTCGCGCCGGAGCGTTGCACGCCAGTGTGGCCAGCCCTTCCAGCCGGTACCCCAGTCGCTCGACGAGCCCGAAGTGGGACTCGAGACGAGCGCGGTCGGTGGCGCCGAGTTGCGGGGCGAGCTGGCGATATTCGTCGTAGGCGAAGTCGAGTGTCGTCCGGCGGCGCCGGCCGACGGCGTCGCCGGATGAGGCCGGTCCGAAGACCCGTTCCCAGGCTCTCAACGGCGTACTCTCCGTGGGTAACCGGATCCCGCCGAGGTTGTAGGCGATCGGCCGACCGGCTTCGAGCGCCGCGTCCACCGACAGTTCCAGCGAGGGCAGACGATCGGGTCTGGCGATATGGGCGGCGACTAGTTGGTCAAGCGACGCTGACGTCGACCGTGTGTCCCGGGCCGCGAAATCGGCGTTGTTGCCGGTCCAGGCGTGAATCCATCCGCGATCGTGGCGGTTTCCGCCCACGTCGAGCTCGGCCGTTGCGAGCGAGAGACCGTCCAGCGCGAGCAGCCGGTGTCGATGTGCGTAGAGCGGCGCCAGCGGCCGGCTGAATTCGCTCTGGGGGAGGCTGTGCAGGTCGAGCACCCACGGCTCGTCTTCCGACTGACCGGTGGGACGCATCTTCCATTCGCTGTACGGCCAGCCGTGGCAGTGGCTGATGACGACCAGACGTCTCGGCGGCTCGGCCGGTTGCGCGAACGCGCGCAGCGTGCGGTCCGGTAGCGCGGCCCCGAGCGCGGTGAGTCCGCCGAGCTGAAGAAGGTGTCGCCGCGAAATCATGGAGCGTCTCCTAAGGGCACTGGTCAGTGCCCCAACCCTGGTCGCGTACCGGTACGGAAGAGGTCGCTTCCGGCGATGGAGACCAGCAGGGTCTTGATTGAGTCGTCTTCGCGGAAGCCGGCCTGCAACGTCCCGAGTCCGGGCGTGGCCGCCTCGACCTGGTCGCCGAGCGCATACCGCGTCCAGTGCAGTACGTAGCAGTCTCTCACGCGATCGCTGCCGGCGAGCTGATGCGCGAAATCGACGCCGTCCGTGAAGGTGATCTGCTCGCCGCCGGCCAGGGTGAGCGTGCCGCTCGCGTCCACCGCCTGCCCGTTGTCCTGGGCTCGCCACTGTCCGACAGCGTCGTAGTGCTCGAACGCGAACCCCGGCGGGTTGATCTGTCTGTGGCAGGTGGTGCACGTGGCGGGGCTCGTGGCGGCCGCGGTGCGTTGGCGATTCGTGCGTTCGACCGTCAGCGTGTCCGGCGGCAGTGCCGCTTCCGCCCCCTGAATGGGGGTGCCCAGGTGCATGCAGGCGAACCGCTCGAGCACCCGTTTCCCCCGAAGAATCGGTCCTGGTTGGACCGCGTACGCCCCGAGCGCCAGGACCGACGGCAGGGTCAGGACGCCCGCGCGCTCGCTGCGGGGAAATTCCGCGGCGTACAGCGTCAACTCCTGCTCACGGCCGATCGATGCGACGACCAGCTCGATCGGCTTTGTCACGGTGTCGCCGTCCGGGATCCGCCTGGCGTTGGGGCCGTAGATCGGCGCCGTGGCGTCTGACATGTAACCGTGGTTGTCGGTCATCAGCGCGCGGAAGGTGCCCGCGCCGTCGAAGATGGTTTGCTCGACGAACAACTCGGTTTCGAACTTCATCGAATACCGCACGGGACCCATGATGGCGGGCCATTGGAGGTCGTCGTCCGAGGCCTGCTTCAGACGTGGGGTGATGCCGAAGAGCGGTCCAAAGGCGCGGCGAGCCGGCGCGACGAGCGTCACCTCGTCGGTGCCAAGCCACTGATGATGAAAGTGCACGATGGCCGGCCGAGCCTTCGGGTCGTCCAGCATCCGGCGTGCCTGGCGCTCCATCCCGGCCGCGGTGCCTAGCTCGCCGGCCGCCGCCGCATCGAACAGCACATCATCCGGCATCGAGTCCCACAAGAAGTAGGAAAGTCGCGTGGCCAACTCCCACTCGTTGGGTGCTGCCGTGGGGTCGCCCGGCTCGACCCTGAAGTGAAAGGGCGGGGCCTGCAGGATACCGGCGACGGTGACGGCGACCGCTTCGTCGGGCGGGCCCGCCGTGAGGTTGGCCGTCCAAAACGCCGACAGCCGCTCGTGTTCGTCGGCTCGGATCGGGCGTCGATACGCACGTCGCGCGAAGCGTTCGATACTCGTCCAGGCGCAGGCCTCCTGCTGAGTCGCCGGCAGCACGTCCCAGTCGGCGCAGCTGAAGAATGTCGGTGACTCGAGTGCGAACGCCGCGAAGTGCATCGCGGCCAAGTGCAGCTCCTCGACTTGATAGGACGAAGGGCTTTGCCCTTGCGCGATCCCTTCGAAACCCTCCGAGCCAGGCTCCGCCGGGAACCGCCACGGCCACACCGGTGGGGGAGGCGGAGGCAGAAAGACGCCTTTGCTGGCCGTGCGCCGCGGGCTCAGCCTGTCGGCGAGGGCTGAGCGCTTGGGCCAGCGCGCACCGTCCCTCGGGAATCCGAGCAGGTCGGCGATGGTGTTGTTGTATTCGGCCGGGGTCAACGCCAAGGGGCCGGTATCTGACGGTGCCGTTGGGGCCGCGGGGGCTTGGCCCACCGCGATGGTTGGAGCCAGCGCGAAGACCACGAACATGGTTGCTAGTCCGGACGCCCGTCGTGATGATGACGGGGGCGACGGCGAGGGCGAACAGGTCATCGTCCCAAGAATCTCAGCGAAGACTCCGCGAGTCAAGCGTGCCATGGTGGGGCCGGTCGGGGTCAGTCGAGCTGCTCGAATACCCGATGGATGCGGTCGATGGCCCAGTCGAGCTCGTCCCTGGTGATGACCAGCGGCGGGGCGAACCGGATGACATCGTCGTGGGTTTCCTTGCAGAGCAGACCGTGCGCCTGTAGTGCTTCGCAATACCGACGCGCGCCGCCTCTCTCCGCGTAGAGCTCGATGGCCACCCAGAGCCCGCGGCCCCGCACTTCGCGAATGGCGGGACTGTCGATGTGCTGAAGCCGGTCGAGGAGATAGTGCCCGAGGGTGGCCGAGTTCTCCACCATCCGTTCGTCCGTCAGGACGCGTAGCGCTTCCCGGGCGACCGCACAACCCAGCGGGTTGCCGCCAAAGGTCGACCCATGGTCGCCCGGCTCGAAGACTCCCATCGGTTCGTCGGCGGCCAGCACGGCCGACACGGGATAGCAGCCCCCGGCGAGTGCCTTTCCCACGATCACCGCGTCCGGTCTGATGCCCTCGTGCTCGAACGCGAACAACCGCCCCGTTCGTCCCAGTCCGCTCTGGATTTCGTCGAGGATCAGTAAGACGCCGTGGGCTCGACAGGCCGCTTCGAGGTCTTTTAAATACCCGTCCGGAGGGATGATGATGCCCGCTTCCCCCTGAATCGGTTCGATCAGGACCGCCGCCACATTCGGATTCAGGGCTCGACGCACCGCCTCGATGTCGCCGTACGGCAGGCACGTGAAGCCGGGCGTGAACGGGCCGAAGCCGTGCCGGTACTGCTCGTCTGTCGAAAAGCCGACGATCGTCGTCGTGCGACCGTGGAAGTTGTCGGAGAAGACGAGCACCTCGGCCTGGTCCTCCGGGACGCCTTTGACCGCATAGGCCCACTTACGGGCCATCTTGATCGCCGTCTCCACCGCTTCGGCCCCGGTGTTCATCGGCAGTACGCGCGGAAACCCGGTGAGCGTGGCCACCTCTTCATAGAAGGGGCCAAGTTGGTCGTTGCGAAACGCGCGCGACGTCAGCGTGAGGCGCGCCGCCTGCTGCTGTAGTGCGGCGACGATGCGTGGATGGCAATGGCCCTGGTTCACGGCCGAGTACGCGGCCAGACAATCGAGGTATCGGTTCCCGTCGAGGTCCCACACCCAGACCCCGTCGCCGCGCGTCAGGACGACGTCGAGCGGGTGGTAGTTCTTCGCGCCGAAGCGCTCTTCGAGCTCGATGAGCTCGTGCCGGTCAGTCTTGGTCGCGTCCATGCGCGTCGTGCGCCTCCAGGAGGTCAGCGGTGAGGTCGTGCGGTCGCTCGATGATCTGGGAAGTGTACTCGGAGTGGCCGACTAACTTGTCCGCTCCGTCCGCGGGGTGGGTAGACGCGGTCGCGTCAGAAGCGCCAGTGCTTCGACCTGTCTGGTTTGCGGCATCATGTCGATCGGCTGCACCGAGCGAACCGTGAAGCCGAGGCGGCAGAGTATGTCGAGGTCGCGGCACAACGTCGCCGGATCACACGACAAGTAGGCCAACCTGGTCACCGGACACTGGGCAATGGCGTCGAGCACGGTCTGCCACGCGCCGGCGCGGGACGGGTTCAACACCACCGCGTCCGGCGCCTCCTCACGCAGTTGGTCGAGCCCGCGCTCCACGGCGACCGGAGCGATCCGGATGTCTCCGATCCGCCGCGCGCGGATCGTCGACTTCAGGTCGGCGACGGCGCTGCGGTTGCCTTCCGAAAACAGCACACGACGGAACTGGCGTCGGAGCGCGAACCCGTGGGTCCCGACACCGGCATAGAGGTCCGCCAGGACATCGCCGCGCCCGAAGAACTGCTCCATGAGCGTGTGGATGGTCGGTAGCAGCGCCAGATTTACTTGAAAAAATGCGGCCGGAGACACCCGCAGCCGATATCCTGCGTGATCGACCCAGACCTCGCGGTCGCCCCACAGCGGGCGGACCGAGCCCCGAATGACCTGTGCATCCGTGCCCGGGTTGAGGTTCACCGAGATGCCGGTGACGGTGGGGCAGTGCCTCCGGAGACCGTCGACCGGGAAGGACTGGCGTTCGGTGGCGCGGAAGACGAGCGTGAGATGCTGACGTGTCGGATCGGTACCGCACCGCACGTCGATGTGCCGCAAGGTAGGGGGAATCTGTCGCGAGGTCTCCAAGAAACGACGGATCCGGCGCGTGGTCTCGAGCAGGTCCGGGACCAACACGCGACAATCGGGCGCATCGACGATCTCCCGGGTGCCGGTGCGGAAGTAACCCATTCGCAGGCCGCGACGGGACAGCCCGATCGCCATTTTGGCCCGGTTTCGGTAACCCTCCAGTCGCGGCGATGGTACACACGCCAGCGGTCGGACGCGACGCAGACTCGCGTGCTTCCCCAGGGCGTCCGCCAACAGGTGGCGCTTGCGCTGGAGTTGAGCCTCATACCCGACACCGAGCAGGGCGCAGGCCCCGCAGTCCTCGCGGTGGGGGCAACGGACCAGGGTGTCGTCTTTCATGAATAGGCGTACAATACGCGAAGGACCCGCTGAGCGGGTCCTTCGTCGCCCACCGAGACCTCATGCCTAGGGTTCACGCTCTCGATCCGCCCGGCTCGACCGGAAACACGCTGGCGACGCTGCCAGCGCCGTCGGGGCGTGCCGCACAGGCCCCCCTTCCCATGACCGCGGACGAGATGCGGCAGCGGGGCTGGGACGGGGTCGACGTGGTGTTCGTCACCGGCGATGCCTACATCGACCACCCGAGCTTCGCCATGGCGATCCT